>WNGB01005824.1_pt1 | contig 29680 bp, 24 predicted proteins | sample 5400681 | NCBI WGS metagenome assembly WNGB01 (sample SAMN13153367, study PRJNA577476) | soil metagenome | isolation source: 115 cm soil or saprolite under grassland replicate 2 | place: USA:California | collected 2016-06-15
TTCGGTGTACGCAGAAATCTGTTCGACCTCCGGCGTTCGGCTGCGATTCAAAATCTCGAGGCCATTCAACGATTGCAGCGAGAGGCTGCGTAACCCATTGCAATCACGATCGTATCAACATGTTCGGTGCTCTAGCGGTCGAGCTTCGCGCGCTAGAAACCAGCCGACGGCGGGCACGACTTGTGAGGGCCCTCACATTTGCAGTCGTATGCAGGCCGCAACGTCGAGTGGGTAGCGATCGGCGTCGACCACGTCGGTTTCGACGTGCTCATGCGTTACGAAGCGCGCGTGCGCGTCGGGGACCGGACCCGCCAGAACCACCAAGGCCATGGCCTGCGGGGAATCGGCTCACTTCCGCAAAGCAATTGGCGGACGCACAGGATTGCGGGTCGGGGTTCGCCTCAGGTTGCCGCCGTGACCGCGTCCCCGCGGGGAGGGCGCCGTGAAGGCGGAGCGAAAACGCCGGTCCGTCGGCCGATCGTCGGCCGGTCCGCCGCCGATTCAGCGGCTGGCGCATCGGACCCACGGAGCGGATACCGGGGCTCCGCCAAGGGCCAGGCTCGCTCTGCGGCGAACCCCGAAGGAATCGCGTCGGGCGAAGTTCGATGCCGTTCGCGGCGACGAAGCGAAAGACCTTCCGGTGAAATCGGACATGGAGCCTTTCGTCCGAATTCTTGCCGAGATTTTGGTTGAAGACCTGGTTCGGTCTCCTCGTCGAAAGTAAGATCAGGCCCAGCAGCAAGAAGAGGTGTTGCCCATGCGCGTTGCCATCTATGCCCGACGGAGCAAGGAAGAGCATCAAGCGGAGAGCATCGATACGCAGCTCGAGAATTCCCGTCGCTTCATCATCGAACGTGGCTGGCGCTCGGCCGGCGAGCGCGTCTTCATCGATTCCGATCACAGCCGCGCGGAGTTCAAGAATCGCCCGGGGCTCAACGCGCTGCTCGCGGCGGCGAATGCCGGCGAAATTGACACCATCGTGCTGCGCGACGAGACGCGCCTCGGCGGCGACACTTTGTATGCCGGCCTCACGATGCAGACTCTGATCGACGCGGGGTGTCGCGTGTTCTTCTATTCGACGGGCGAGGAGTTGAGGTTCAACGATGCCACGTCGAAAATCATGCTCACGCTCCGCAACTTCCACTCGGAGCTCGAACGAGAAAGGATCGCCAGTCGCACGCGCGAGAACCTCGAGCGCAAGGCACGAGCCGGCATGAACGCCGGAGGCCGATGCTTCGGCTACGACAACGTGCGGCCGAACGGTGATGCACGCGGCTTCGTCAACTACCGAATCAACGAGACCGAGGCTCGCGTTGTCCGCGAGATTTTCGAGCGGTACGCGAGCGGGGAGGGGCTCAAGGCGATCGCCAAGGAGCTCAACGCGCGCGGCGTTTCATCGCCACGGGCCGGTGCCCGCGGCAAAGGAAGATGGATGCCGAGCGCGATCCACGCGATGCTCCGCAACGAGCGATACCGCGGGACACTCATATGGGGACGCTGCGGGAAAACCTATCGCGGCGGAACCCGAGTGCGCGTCACGCGCTCGCAAGCGCAGTGTGTGCGCGCGGAGCGGCCCGACTTGCGCATCATCGCCGACGACCTTTGGAAGGCCGCGCACGCGCGGTTCTCCACGAAGGTGCGAATGGGCCGGCAGAGCCCGAGGGGCACCGCTCCCAAATATCTGCTCTCGGGCCTTTCGCGTTGCGGCGTCTGCGGCGGACGCATGCAGGTGACGAACAGCAAGGCCGGGCGAGAGACCATCAAGGTGTACTCGTGCGCTCACCACCGCGAGCTGGGCACGTGCGACAACTCGTTGCGCCGACCTGTTTCAGCCGTCGATGGCGTCGTGCTCGATTGGATCTCGGAACACGTCTTGAACGAGGAGCTCGTTCTCAAATGCCTTCGCGAAGTGCGGCGACGACTATCCGAGCGATCGTCGAAGACGGCATCGGACATCCCGGAGCTAGAGAAGCGGGCGAGGCAGTTGGCGGCCGAGATCGAGAGGTTGGGCGAGGCCGTCTTGACCTCAACCGAGGCACCGCGCCGGCTCGTTCAGATGATGTCCGACCGCGAAAAGGAGCTGGACGCGCTGCAAGCGCGCATCAACGCGCTCAAGACGGCGCCCTCCGTGTTCGATCTCGAGGTGCGCCGGCTGGAAAAGGAAGCACGTGCCCGGCTTTCGGATCTGCGGGGCCTCATGCGGCGCAACACCGAACAAGCGAGGCAGGCGATCGAGAGTCTCTTGACCGGCCCGCTCGTGTTCACGCCGACCGAGACCGCCGACGGGAAACGGTACCGAATCCAGGCCGAAGCCTCGATCGAACGTGCCGCCGTGGGTGACGTTGCCAGGTTCAGTATTGAGGGCGACCCCAACGGGAATTGAACCCGTGTTACCGACGTGAGAGGCCGGTGTCCTAACCGCTAGACGATGGGGCCAGCGATCACGGTTGTGATCGGTGCTGCTGTGACTGAATATTTACGGACGAGAAGGTATGGTTTTCTTCGCTGGGGGACAAGGATTCGAACCTTGATAGCCAGAGTCAGAGTCTGGTGTCCTGCCATTGGACGATCCCCCAATGAACAGTTGCGGTACTTTACCGCACGCGGGGGCCAACTGCGACACACCTCCACGGCGGCCGGCGGAACCTATTTAGCTGCGGGCCGCCTGTCAAGCGCGGAGTCCGAGAGCCATCCAGCTGGGCAGCTCTGTCGAGCGAAACCAGGAAGGCACGTCGGGGATACCGCTCAGTAACGACCAAGCGCCAAACTTCTGATGGAGAGAGAGAGAGGTAGCGTCCAATTGTTGGGGACCCTGACGGAATGCTTCACAAACGTGCGCCCCACGGGATATATAGAATGCGGGTAGGAAGGGTAACGGAATGGCGTTCGTGAAAGGTATGGTCCAAGTGGGAGGGAAGACGTATCGAATCGTTCGCCTCGGGCGCGGGCGGTACGAGGTCATCCGCATTCTGGACGATGCCAAGGTCGGAACGTTCGCGACGGAGCCCAAACTTCAGGTAACGAGCAACCATATCGACTCCGCCCTCGTGAACGAGATCGCTCGCTCCGCGCTGATGGGTGGCAAGCTCAGCTGGGTTGGACGACTCTTCTCCCAGAAGCGCTGAGGCAGGACGTTCCGTGGTCGCCCCGCCGCCCGACTCCGGTCGCTCAAGCAAGCCCCGCGCCGAAGAGCGCGAGCGCACCAGCCGCGTCAGACCGGTTCCGGCCTTTTACAAGCGGCGCAAAAAGCGCGGCAACGAGATCGGACAGGTGCTCTTGCGTCGCGGTGTGATCACGCCGGAGCAACTGCGCGAGGCACTTCGGATCCAACGAGAAACGGGAGGCCTCGTCGGTGCGATTCTCGATCGGATGGGCGCCTGTGACGGGCGCGCCATCGCCGAAGCGTTGATCGAGCAGGTTCAGCTCGGCGGCCAAATCGGCAAGTGGAGCGCGCTCGCTTTGCGAGCACGCGAAAACCCATCGATCGTGGGGCTTCGCGTTCGGTGCCGGCCGACGCTGACTTTGCTCTTGCTCGTCGGGGCCGACGTCGTCGGACTGCTCGCGGCCGCCACGCTGGGCCAGTTTCTGGTGCCGGGTTGGGCTTCGCCGGTGGGCGGACTTTGGCGCGCCGGTGTGGTCGCGCTCGTTTGCCTCGGCGCCTTCGTCACCGCCCAGCTCTACTCGATGGCGCCCCCCAGCCCGCCCGACGAGATCCGTCGCACCACCGAGGCGATTTCGATCGTCTACTTCGGCCTCTATCTGGTGACGCTTCTCGAGCGCACGGGCACGTTGGCGGCAGGGGTGCGCCACGGAGCATGGCTTTTGGCTTGGTTGATCTCGGTCGTTCTCGTTCCGCTCGGGCGTGGTTTTCTCCGGGCGAAGTTCTCGCGCGAGCCGTGGTGGGGACATCCGGTGGTCGTGCTCGGCGCCGGCAAAGTGGGTCGGACCCTGGTGAGCACGCTGCACAACCATCCCGAGCTCGGGCTCAAAGCGGTTGCCATTCTCGACGACGATCCAGCCAGGCACGGCACGCTGCGAGCCAGCTGGGGCGAGGACGATGTTGCCATCGAGTCCATCCGCGATCCCAGTTTGAACACCCCCTCGGTTCGAGCGGTGTGGGGACGATTTTCGGAAGTGGAAGGTGTGCCCGTGGTGGGCGGGCTCGAGCTGGCCCCCGTTCTGTCGCAGCGGCTCAAGATCCGCTCGGCCGTCGTCGCGATGCCGGAGCTCGAGTCGGCGGCCTTGGTCACCACGCTCGAGCAGGTCGGCGGCAGCTTCTCGAGCGTTTTGATCATTCCCGACCTGTTCAACATCGCGCACTTTGGTGCCCCTGCCCGCAGCCTCGGGGGCGTGCTCAGCATCGAGGTGCGCCGGCAACTGTTGCTCACCGGGCCGCGCGCCGCCAAGCGCATGATGGATCTCGCCCTCACGCTGGTGGGTGGGCTCCTCATCCTTCCAGTGCTGATTGTCCTCGCGCTCCTCATCAAATTCGACTCGCGAGGGCCGGTCTTTTATCGACAAAAGAGGCTCGGCCAGAACGGAGTTCGGTTTCCGGCGTTGAAGTTTCGCACCATGTATGGCGATGGCGAGAAGCGGCTGGGAGAGGTTCTCGCGAAAGATCCCAAGCTGCGTGCCGAATACGAGGAGTTTCACAAACTGACGGCCGATCCGAGGGTGACCCGCGCCGGGCGCATCCTTCGCAAATACAGCCTCGACGAGCTGCCCCAAATTTGGAACGTGCTGCTCGGGCAGATGAGCCTGGTCGGACCGCGGCCGTACCTCGAGCGCGAGATCCCGGAGATGAAGCAACAAGAGGGGATCATCCTGCGGGTCAAGCCGGGGATCACCGGCATCTGGCAGGTGACCGAGCGAAATGCCTCCGGGTTCGATCATCGCGTCCAGATGGACGTCGAATACGTGCGCAACTGGTCGCCTTGGCTCGATATTTATGTCTTGGCGCGGACGTTCCTGGTCGTCATCGAGGGGACGGGAAGCTAGTTAGCCACCTCCAGATTGACCCTGAGCCCCCGGCGCGTATACTCCGCCCGCCGTAGGCTTCATCGTTTCATTTTTCGGCCCGGCCCAGGGCGAGGCGCTCTTGGCCAACCTCTCAGCCGGGCGTCAGCCGAAAGGGCTTCGAACATCCATGATCCTCAGCGAAAAGAAAGCTGAACTCATCCAGAAGTACCGCACGCACGACACGGACACCGGGTCTCCCGAAGTCCAAGTTGCCATCATCACCGAGCGGATTGCCGAGCTCGCCGAGCACTTCAAGACCCACGTGAAGGACCACCACTCCCGCCGTGGCTTGTTGAAGCTGGTCGGACAGCGTCGGCGACTCCTCGATTACCTGAAAGCGACCAACGTCGACCGATACCGCAAGATCGTCGGTCAGCTCAATCTACGTAAGTAGCCAGTCGCACCCACGGCCACACAGCGAAAGGAGACCGGCCAACTCCAGTTTTTCTCCCTATGTTACTCGGCGCGGCCTTCGGCCCGCCTGCGTTTGTTTTCTCTGAGCACGCCTGCGGGGCAGCTTCATCTTCGCTTCCTGCGCGCCACCGAGATCGGAAAGGGCACCGGTCGCGCGCAAGAATCGAGGAAGAAGAGCTCGCAGGTGCTCGGCGTCAGGCCGCACGACAGCGGCGCGCGCGCAAGGAGCGCCATTCAAATGTCATTCGTTCGAGAATCCGTGATGGTCGGCGGTCGTCCGTTGACCCTCGAGACGGGAAGGCTTGCCAAGCAAGCACATGGCTCAATCCTCATTACCTTCGGCGAGAGCGTCGTTTTGGTCACCGCGGTGTCCGCCGAAGAGCGCCCGGGCATCGACTTTTTCCCATTGACCTGCGAGTACGTCGAAAAAACGTTCGCGGCGGGCAAGATACCGGGGGGCTTTTTCAAACGCGAGGGCCGACTGCGCGATGACGAGATCCTCGTCTGTCGCATCATGGATCGCCCGTTGCGGCCGCTCTTTCCGGACGGCTACCGCCGCGATACCCAAGTCATCGCGACGGTCCTCTCCGCCGACAAGATCAACCCCACCGACGTGCTCGCACTGACCGGTGGGAGCGCGGCGCTGCACATCTCCGATATTCCGTGGAATGGTCCGGTGGTCGGGATTCGCGTAGGCCGTCTGGAAGGTGAGTTCATCGCATATCCGACGTTCGAGCAACAGGAGAAGTCCGACATCGATCTGGTGGTGGCGGTCTCGAAAGAAGCGATCGTGATGGTCGAAGGGGGAGCTGCCGAGGCTGGCGAGAACGACGTGGTCGAGGCGCTGATGTTTGCGCACCGAACTGCCCAGCCCATCCTCGAGCTCATCGAAAAGATGCGCGGCGCCGTCGGCAAGACCAAGCGCGAGTTCGTCTCCAAGCGTCTGCCGGACGAAGTGAAAAAGCGCGTTTCCGAGATCGTCGATGCCGACCTCGCCAATGCGACGCGCGTCACCGACAAGAAGGCACGCTACGAGGGCTACACCAATCTGAAAAAGAAGCTCGCCGAGACAGTTTTCGCCGAGGTCGGCGAACAGGCGTGGCTCGAGTACGAAAAGCTGGTCAAGGAAGAATTCGAAGAGCGCAAGGCGCATGTCGTCCGTGAGCTCGTGCTCAACGAGGGAAAGCGCATCGACGGGCGCGACACCAAAACCGTGCGGCCGATCATGTGCGAAGTGGGGCTCTTACCGCGCGTGCATGGGTCGTCCCTCTTTCAGCGGGGTGAAACGCAAGCCATCGTGGCGACGACGCTCGGCACCTCCTCCGACGAGCAGAAAATCGACGCGCTCACCGGCGAACGCTGGAAGCGCTTTTTGCTCCACTACAACTTCCCGAGTTTCTCGACCGGCGAGGCGAAGCCCGTGCGCGGCCCCGGCCGCCGCGAAATCGGACATGGAGCGCTCGCCGAGCGCGCGCTGCTCCGCATGATCCCGGACAGCGATAAATTTCCCTACACGATCCGCGTGGTCTCCGAGACGCTCGAGTCGAACGGTTCGTCTTCCATGGCGGCCGTCTGTGGGGGATGTCTCTCTCTCATGGATGCCGGCGTGCCGATCAAGAGCCCGGTGGCGGGGATCGCGATGGGGCTCATCTCCGACGGCGATCGCATCGCCGTGCTCTCCGACATTCTCGGCGACGAAGACCATCTCGGCGATATGGACTTCAAAGTCTGCGGGACCGAGCGGGGCATCACCGCCATCCAGATGGACATCAAGATTTCGGGGCTATCGCGGGACATCTTGTCGCGCGCTCTCGAGCAAGCCAAAGAAGGGCGAAAGCACATTCTCGGCAAGATGCTCGAGGCACTGCCCGCACCTCGGGCGGATCTTTCCAAGTACGCGCCGCGCATTACGACGATCAAGGTCAAGCCCGACCAGATACGGCTCGTCATCGGCCCAGGCGGCAAGACGATCAAAGGGATTATCGATCAGACGGGCGTCGCTATCGACGTGGAGGACGACGGCACCGTCAACGTGGCATCGAGCGATTCGGACGCGGTCAAAAAAGCGCTCGACATCATCCGCGGCCTCACCGCCGAACCGGAGATAGGCGCGATCTACGAAGGCGTCGTCAAGCGCATCGCCGACTTCGGCGCGTTCGTCGAGATCCTTCCGAATACCGACGGCCTCGTTCACATCTCCGAGCTCGCGCACGAGCGGGTGGAGCGCGTGGAAGACGTGCTGAAGGAGGGGGACAAGGTCCAGGTGAAGGTCATTTCCGTCGACCGCGAAGGCAAGGTTCGGCTGACCCGGCGCGAGCTGCTCCCGTTCCCGGCGGGGGAGGAGGGCGAACGCGCGAAAGAGCGAATTCTGCAGGCGCGCGAGGCGGGTCCGCCGCAGCGCGGGCCGCGTCGCGACGGCCCCGGTGGGGGAGGCCGGGGCGGGGATCGGGACCGCGGCGATCGGGGTCCCCGACGCGATCGGCGTTAATGCCGGTCGCAGCCATGCTAGGAGTCTCGGCATGGGAGGTCCCCCCACGGGATGCTGACGATGGCCGCGGAGCACGCGCACCACGCAAGCCCAGCTGACGCGCACCGGCACGTTCATCAAGGTCCTAGCCATCGCCCCGGCGCGCTCGCCCCCGAACGCCGGCTGTGGGCGGCACTCCTTCTCACCGTCGGTTTCATGATCGTCGAGGCGGTGGCCGGGTGGGTTGTCCACAGCTTGGCGCTGCTGTCCGATGCCGGACACATGCTCGCGGACAGTGGTGCACTTGCCCTGGCGGTCATGGCGCAGCGGGTCGCTACGCGGCCGCGCACCATCGCAAGAACCTACGGTTACCGTCGTGCTGAAACGCTGGCGGCCCTTGCCAACGGTATCGCGCTCGGCGTGGCCGCGGTCTGGGTCGTTGCAGAAGCGATTTCCCGCTGGCGCGCGCCCACCTCAATCGATGCCTTGCCGATGCTGGCCGTGGCGGCTGCGGGGCTCGTGGTCAACTTGTCAGCGGGATGGATTCTGTCGCGCGGTCACGGGCACAACACCAACACCCGCGCCGCGCTCGCCCATGTGATGGCCGACGCGCTCGGGTCCGTCTCGGCGATCGTGGCCGCGCTCGTGGTGCTCGCGTTCGGATGGAACCGAGCCGACGCGGTGGCCAGCATCGTGATCTCCGTGCTGATTTTGTGGGGCGCGTTTCGCCTGGTTACCGAAACGTTGCGGGTCTTGATGGAGAGCACGCCCCCTGGGGTCTCGCTCGAAGAGCTCGAAAAGACGATCCGATCGGCGCCCGGCGTCGCCGACATCCACGACCTGCACGCGTGGACGATCTCCGATGGGTTCGATGCGGTCACCGTTCACGTCGTGCTCGATGGATCCGCTCACGGCACCGATGTGGCGCGCGACGTGGGCGAGCGCATCCGGGTGGCACACAGCGTGACGCACGTGACCGTGCAGCCAGAAGCGCCGCCCCTTTCGCCCGTCCTCCATCCCGTCCAGCGCCTGCTTCGAAATCGGAAGGGGTGATCATGCGTGCGCGGCCGTTTCTCAAGTGGGCGGGTGGAAAGGGTCAGCTGCTGGCGGAGCTGCGGGCCCTGGTTCCGGCGCGAGCCGCCCGCTATTTCGAGCCGTTCTTGGGCGGTGGTGCGCTTTTCTTCGATCGGTTGCCAACCCAAGGGGTGCTGAGCGACGTCAACGCCGAGATCGTCGACTGCTATCTGTCCGTTCGCGACCACGTCGAGGAGCTCATCCAGGCGCTCGGAGCGCACCGCTACGATCCCGATTACTACTACCGCGTTCGCGACCTCGACCCCGGCAGCTTGCCGCTGGTGGAGCGCGCCGCGCGGACGATCTTCCTCAATAAGACCGGCTTCAACGGGCTCTATCGGGTCAACCGCTCTGGCAAGTTCAACGTCCCTTTTGGTCGATATGTCAAACCGGTGATTTGCGATGCGCGCAATCTGCGCGCTTGCTCACGCGCACTTTCGGCCGTCGATCTCGCGGTGTGCGATTTCGAGGTGGCCGTCGCGAACGCTGAACCCGGAGATTTCGTGTATTTCGATCCGCCCTATGTTCCCCTTTCGCGCACATCGACCTTCACGGCGTACGCGGCCCGTGGCTTCGGTCCCGAAGAACAAAAGCGTTTATCGAAGGTTTTCGAGCGTTTGACTGAACGCGGCGTGTCGGTCGTACTGTCGAATTCGGATGTGCCCGAAGTTCGCGGGCTCTATGCGGGTTACGCCATTCGATCGGTGAAGGCGGCCCGCTCGATCAACTCCAAACCTTCCTGCCGGGGTCCCATCTCGGAACTCGTCGTCGTCGGCGCGCCGCATGAACCGAGCCGAAAGCGAAGCCGCGCCTAGCATGATTGGGTCAGATCTTGGCCATGACAGATCACGATCAGCCATTGCCGCATGTCGGCCAGGTAAGTTACGGCGAGGCCGTCGGAAGTTGCCGTCAGGAGCTTCGCCGACAGCCAGTTCCGCCTTTCCGGTCAGTACTTTAGTTGGCTTATGGCTACTCCGATGAAATGATCTGGTAGCGAGGATCTGAGCCAGTCATGCTAGCGCGGGACCAAACCTAGCCCGTCCCGCCGCGGCCCAAGCGATCGGCGAGTGCGGCGAGCCTCTCCACGTTTCTAACTTCGGAATCGGCGAGATCTCCGCGGAACGCCCTATCGATCGTGCGATCGATCTCACGACCGAGACGCCGCCTCTCCCGCGCGGCCTCGGCACCCAGGAGGACCCGAACTTTTCCATTTGCTGTTGCTTGAATCCACAATCGACCCATTCGTCAGGTTCTCCTTGGATGAGCCACCGCAGTGCCGAAGGCGCTCGTGCACTGTTTCCCTTTCCAGCTTCGATATCGACATTGTCATGCAAGATGAATGCTCGAGACCGCAAGCGGGCCGAGTCACACGAGCCTGGACACTCGAGTGATCACCGGATGGGACGGAGTAGGAGAAGGCACGCAGATTGGTTCGCGTGACTGTTTCGAGTTTCATGGCTTGAAACTAGAGGTCCCCCGAATAACAATTAGCTGGGCGCTCGCTTACCGGCGCGACAGGAGGAAGGCGATCGGTTCCGTAAGGGACCAGTGGGGTTGCGTTTGGGGGGGAGGAAGTAGTGCTGCCGTCGCCATGAAATCCGATCGTCCCCAATCGAGTGGGAGATATCGGCTCCGGTTTCTCCTGCAAGAGTACGATCTGCCGATGGGCAGCACGCTCATCGGTCGCGGGGACGACTGCCACATTACGATCTTCGATCCCTCGATCTCGCGGCGACACGCGCGCATCGTCACCGATAACAACAGCGCGCTTTTCGAGGATCTCGGGAGCCGCAACGGGTGCCGGATCAACGGCTCGTACGTTCGCGAGCCGACCGAACTGTCGGACGGCGATCGCATTCGTATTGGAACGCAGGAGCTCGTGTTCAGCGAGGTGCACACGAATTCCCACGTGCACTACCGCCAAACGGGATCGATTTGCTACTGCGCGTCTTGTCACGCCGCGTATGCGAAGGAGATGGATTGGTGCCCGCACTGCGGCTCCACTCTGCGCGGTGCGAGCCCCTCCGGCACGGAGTCCGACGAAGAGATGGCGCAGCCGTCTCCCCGGCGCCGCGCGTCCGGTCCTCCGGTTCGATAGTTCTGCCTCGCAGTTCATTGGTTCACGAGGGCGTGAGCACCAGCTTCGTGATCTCCGCCGGGCACCAGAGACGCATGGGAGGCCCCCAATAACCGGTGCCACGGCTGACGTAGATCTGCGTAGAAGCATCGTGACGGTGAAGGCCTGCGATGTAAGGCTGGCTGAGCCGAACCAGTGCGCCGAACGGCCAGATCTGACCGCCGTGCGTGTGGCCGGAGAGTTGAAGGCCCACTCCGGCGCGAGCGGCGTGGACGATCTGGCTCGGCTGGTGCGCCAGCAGAATGAGCTCACGCTCAGGGTCGCGTCGACGCCCGCCAGGTCGATGGAGGCGGTTCGGTCGCCGAGGGTGACTCGCTCGTTGCGCAGCACGCGCACGCCGAGACGTTCGAGCTCGGCCATCCACTCCTCGACCCCCGAGTAGTACTCGTGATTGCCGGTGACGAAGTAGACGCCGTAACGTGCCTCGAGCTTGGAGAGAGGTTCGACGTGCGACCGGAGCGACGCGACGCTGCCGTCGACGAGGTCGCCGGTGATCACGATGGCGTCGGGCTTCTGTGCGTTCGATTTCTCCACGACGTGCTCGAGAAACTTTCGTCCGATGGTCGGGCCGATGTGGATGTCGGTGAGCTGCACGATGGTAAGACCGGAAAGCGCGCGCGGCAGCCGGGCCAATCTCACATCGACTTCTTCCACTCCGACGTCGGCTAGAGCCGAGCGGACCGACACGGCTCCCAAAGCGGCCACGCCGAGCCCCGCGGCCTCGGCCACGGTGCGTGCGACGAGCTGGCGGCGCTCGGGGTCGTGCGGGGGAGCATTGCCGGCGAGCGCGGCGATCCCGCGCACGATCCAGCGCGCCAGATCGGCTGCAAAAAAGGCGAGTCCCAGGAGGAAGGCCATGCCGAACCAGGTGTAAAGCGAGACGGCGAAGCCCTTCACGACCGCGCGCGGCAAGTAGCGCGAAGTGAAGACGACGATCGGCGGAAGCACGGTGACCAGCACGAGAAGCACGGTGGCGATGCGCGCGTAAGGTTCGGGCCAGGCCGGATCACGAACGAGGCGCGTCCAGATGTAGAACTGCCACGCGGCGACGATGGCCAGCGCGATCGTGAGAAACAGGATGAATTGACCTAGCGAACGCATGCAGACGGCAACCTAACCGACGAGGTATCCACCTTCCAGTCGTTCGCCGCAAAGATTTCGTTAAGAAGTGTCAAGCGTCGCGAGCCGCGCTCATGCGCTCGGAGCGAGCCGGTAGGCGAGCTCATAGTGATCATCGAGGTTCTCGATGCGGACCTCGACGATTCCGCTGGCGTTCACCGCGTACGTTTCGCGGATGAGAGGACCCTGATTGCCGAAACGGTTCACGTTCACCGATCCCAGCTCGACCTTCGGATCGCGAAGACGTGCATCGAAGGGGAAATAGATGTCCGCGAAATTGGCCATGTCTCCCAACGGTCGACCGCTCGGGTCGACCTCCAAACATTCGATGTACCGAAAATGCCCGACGTTGTGCGCGGCTCGGTAGGTGCGCTCGACGACGGCCGGTGCCTGGCGTTCGTTCGGCAAAAGAACATCCTGACCGAAGATGGGATCGAAGGTGATCTCGGAGCCGCCGTCGCCCTCCCGAAATACTCCGAACACGCGGGAGAACCGATCGGAGAGCTGCAGGCCGGCATCGTGGTCGGCCGCGATGGCGAGTCCGATCGCCGCGGAGGCGGAAGGGTAGGGGGAACGATGGACTCTCTTGCCGAAATTGTCGCGAAGCGCGCGTCCCACGGCGGGCAGCGAGCTCGCGCCGCCGACGACGTAGATGCCGGCGATCTCCGCCGGCAGCCGCGAGGCATCGGGCTCGCCGTCCGCGAGCTTGCGAAACACCGCCGACATCGCCGCTATCGTGCGATCGACGAGAGGTGCGCACCTCGCGTAAAACTCGTCGACATCGATCGTCGGCCGGGCTGTGGTGCCGCCGAGGCAGGCCGCGAGATCGACCGTGATCCGCCGCGTGCTGGGGTGCAGCTGCTCCTTCAGGTGGCGACACTGGTCGAGCAGTAGACGCTCGGCGCGGCGCGAAAGCGAGGCCCGCTCGATGTGGGCCTGACCGAGGGCGAGGTCGAGAAGCTCGCTGTCGAAATCATCCCCGCCCAGCCGATTGATGCCGGCCGCCGCCACTACTTCATGCAGCGGGCCCATCATACGCAAGAGCGAGACATCGAACGTGCCTCCGCCGATGTCATAGACGACGATATGGTCCTTCTTGGAAGTGAGCGTGTTGCGGTAACGATGGGTGTACTCGAATCCGGCGGCGGACGGCTCGTTCAGGAGCCCGAGGACGTCGAAGCCGGCGCGGCGAAACGCGTCCAGACCAATGAAACGCTGCGTGCTGTGCGCGTTCGCCGGCGCGGCCACGAACACCTCCAGCGGTTCACCGGGCTTCAGCAGGGAAGCGACATTCGAGCGATGGCAAAGCGCGTCGCGCAGTGCCGCAAAATAGGCGGCGAGCAAGTCGAGTGCGCGAATCGCGGCACTGCCGAGTTCGATCGTGGCTTCCGGGGATCGATCGCCGAGCAGACGTTTGAAGGAGCGCAGGACCGTCCATTCGGGATCGGTGGAACGCCGCTCGGCTTCGAAGCCGAAGCACAGCTCGCCTTGTTTCTCGGCGACGACCGACGGAAAACAATCAACGGCGTCTCCCCCGTCATCGAGAAAGCTCACCACCGGGTAGTTTCCGCGATCGCAGAAGGCGACCACCGTACGGGTCGTTCCGAAGTCGATGCCGAGTCGCAAATAAGACCTCCCGCCGCCATCCTGCCACATCGGCACCGCTCGCATCCAGCCGTATGAAAGACCGACAACGGTCGGAAAAGCACAAAACTTTCTGGCTGGACGCCGGTCTATATTGGAAGTTCAGCCAACGATTGATTCGGCGCGGCCTTCGGCCCGCGACGATTGACGGAGAAGCCGTGCCAACACATAACCGCGGGATGCTGCTCTTGTTTTTTGTCCTGGCGCTCTCGTGCCGCCGGGGTGCGGGTGCAGGCGGACCGATGAAGGCCATCGACGTCGACGTCCCCACGGGATTGGAGGGCGTCGCCGTCAGCCGATGCGATCGCGATGGGAAAAAATGCATGCCACTCACCCCGGGTGAGACCCTGGCCGACGGCACGCTCATCAAGAGCGCCGCCGGCGCGCGCGCGTCGTTCGAGCTCGGGCCGGCGACGAGCCTCGATGTCAGCGAGGAGGCCGAAGTCGTCCTGGCGTCGAGCGCGAATATCGAGGTCATCCGCGGTTCGGTCGTCGTACGGCGGCTCGGCAGCTCGTCGGAGAAGGCGGAAGCTTTCCAGATTTCGCTCGGGGGCAGGACGGCAGAAATCGATCCCAAAGTGGGCGGGACCGTATCGATCCGAGCCAAGACCAGTGATCGGGCGGCCATGACCGTCGAGAAGGGCAAGCTCACCCTGCGATCGGGATTCGGGCGGACGATGGTACTTCTCTCCGGAGAAACGGCCGATCTCGTGAAGGGCCGTCCGCCCGAACGCCTGGCGTCTTTCGTTGCGGTCGAGGGACCCCGCAGCGCTCCGCTTTCGCCGCTCGTCCTCGCGGAGTCCGGGCCGCGCGGGCTCGGGCGCATGACCGCGCGCGTACCGGGAAGGACCGAGGTCGTCTCGGGCGTGCGACTCGTCGCTCACAACGTCGAGATCGTTCTTCGCGATGGTCTGGCGCGCACGGAGATCGAAGAAGTCTTTCAGAACGACACGGCGCAGATTCTGGAGGGGCGTTATGTATTTCCGCTTCCCGCCGATGCGAGTATCTCGCGGCTGGCCTTGTGGGTGAACGACAAGCCGGTGGAAGGGGAGATCGTCGAGAAGAAGCGCGCGGCTGCTATTTTCAAAGGCATCGTAGAAGACACGGTTCGTCCCCGCGATCCGGCCCTCTTGGAATGGGTCTCGGGCGGAGACTTCTCCCTCAAGATCTTTCCGCTACCTCCGCGCGGAAGCCGCAAGGTGCGCATTGCTTACGACGAAGTGCTCAAAGAATCGGGTGGTCGTATTCGGTACGTGTATCCGTTGTCGGTCGGCAGCGAGAGGTCGACGCAAATCGACGACTTTTCGGTGCAGGTGCGAGCCACCGATACCCGGTCGGAGCTGGAAGACGTCTCGACACCGGGATACGCGACGGTCAAGACCGGCGACGAACGGGGCGTACGGGTCGCCTTCTCCGCCAAGCAGTTTACGGCCGCGCGCGATTTCATCGTCTCCTACGCGAGACAAACCGAGGATGCGGCCGAGGTGTCGGCTTATGTTCCATCGTGGGGGGAGTTCAAGGGGGGTGGTCTCGACGACGCCGCCCGCGGCGCCGAAGGAGCCGGGTACTTCGTCCTTCGCGTGCGCGCCGATTTGGCGCCTGGAACGGCTCCTCCCCACGTACGACGCGATCGCGCGATGGTCGTCGACACGAGCCACAGCCAATCGAAGGAAACGCTGGAGGGTGCGTCGAAGCTTGCGGTCGGCCTCGCGCGGCAGATGGACCCAGACGAGAAATTCGTCATTCTCGCTTGCGACAGCGCGTGCGACAGCTATCCCGAGTCGGGGCTCGCGGCGCCGAGCGACGAGCACCTCGCGCAGGCAGAGAAATGGTTGTCGGCTCACGCGCCGGCCGGCTCTTCCGACGTCGCCGGCGCGCTCATCGACGCCGCACGAAGGCTCGGAGGTGACGGGTCGGCTCAGATCGTCTACATCGGCGATGGATCGCCGACGTCAGGAGAGCTTTCGGCTGCGAAGGTAGGGGCCCGAGTGCGCTCGGTGCTCAGCTCTCGCAAAGCCGATCTGCGCTTCCTCGGCGGCGGGCGCGCCGTCGACGAGTTGGTCCTGTCGTCCCTGGCCGAGAGTCTCGGCGCCACCTACGAACCCGTGCTGACCGGCGAGTCGATCGAGCACCGGATCGCCGAGCTCGCCCTGTCGCTGCGCAGCCCGGTCATCCGCGGCGCGGCCGTCGATCTTCCGAGCAGCTTCAGCGACGTGTATCCACGAAGGCTGCGCAACCTGCGTCTCGGCGAACAGCTGGTGCTGGTCGGAAGACTCGTGGGCAACGAGCCCGGCGAGGTGAAGCTGCGCGGCGACGTCGATGGTCAACCCTATGCCATTTCACGGCAGGTACGCTGGACTCCGGAAGCTTCTCGGCAGAACCCGTTGGCACCGCGGCTCTGGGAGTTGGCGCGCCTGTCGGATCTGGAGAGCTCGGCCGATCTCGAGACGACCAAACAGGTCATCGAGCTGTCCAAGCGCTACCACGTCATGTCGCGCTACACATCGCTGCTCGTGCTCGAGAACGACCAGATGTTCGCCGAATTCGGCGTGAAGCGCACGGCGCCCCCCGCCGCGGGTGTAGCGCTCGACCCGCTCGGCGCGCCGGCCGACAGCTATTCCGAGGATCGCGCGAGCTCGGGAACTGCGGGAGCGACGCGTTCGGATGCGCGCGCGAAGTCGCGGGCACCTATGCCCATGGCAACGTCCGCGCCGCCAGCGCCCGAGCCCGCCCGGGCCGCCAAGAAGGCGATGGAAGCGGAGGCGCCCGCTGCCGCGCCGCCGCCCGCTGCCACTCCCGCTCCCGCTCCCGCGACGAGACCGGGCGTCTTGGACGAGGCGGCTCCCGCCAATCCCATGGGAGCTGGCCGTGGTCTTCAGATCGCATCGCCGGGCCCCGATTGGGGGGCTCCGGTCTCCTCCCGAAGCGCGGGCACGGTTCAACTGGGAGGCCCAGAGGTCAGCGGAAGTCTGTCCAGCGAAGCCGTCTCGCGCGTGCTGCGCGCGCAAGTGGGGCGCCTGCGTGCTTGCTATGAATCAGGGCTTGCGCGAAATCCTCAGCTCGCGGGTCGCTTGAACGTACGTTTCGTCATCGGTCAGAACGGGGAAGTTCTTTCCGCGATCAGTGGCGGCAGCAGCCTCGGCGATGGATCGGTGATCGGCTGCGTGCTCGCGACCGTGCGCAGCGTCCGGTTTCCGCCTCCCGCTTCCGGCTTCGTGACCGTACTTTTTCCGCTGACGTTCCGGTCGGGCGATGCCCCCGGATGGTCGCCGCCCGTGCAACCCACAGCGATCCATCGAGCCGCCGACGACACGTGGCTCACCAAGGGTGAAGACGCGCTCGCGAAACTGCGAACGGATCTCGAGCGAAACCAGAGCAGCCGCAAGAAATACGAAGATCTCGCGCGAGGGCTCCTCGCGCGGGGGCGGTTCGAAGAGGCTCTTGCCGTTGCGAGACAATTCGTGTCCGCGGACCCCGACCTGCCGGTCGCGCGCGAGCTGCTCGCCTATGCTGCCATTACCAACGACGATGCGCAGCTTGCCGTCAGCTCCATCGATACGCAGGCCGAAACCGATCCCACCAGCCCCAAGTGGCACGTGAGAGGCGCGCGAGCGTTCGAGGCCTTCGGCGACGAGCGGCGCGCGTGCGCCCACTGGCGTTCGCTGGCGGAGCTCGCTCCCAAGTCCGACGAGTACACCTTCGAGGCGCTCCGTTGCCGCGCGCGGGTCCTCGATGATCGCGACGCGACGCTTGCCGAGGCCCGCTCGCTAGCGAGTCCCGGAAAGCTCGTTGCCGACCTCATCCCTCAGCTCGACGCGGGCCGGCCGCCCCCGTTCGCGAAGTCCATCGCCGGCGCGGGTCAATTCGAGGTCGAAATCTCCTGCGCGGGGGGTGAGCGCTGTCCGGCCGTGTTCGTCGTCTCGCCGCTCGGAAACGTCTTCTCGCCTTTCACGCCGACCGATTCACGTTCGAGCGCAACGTCGGTGGCCTTCTCCGGCTTGCGTGACGGCACGTACATGACGCTCCTCGCCGGAGGGTCGCCGGACGTGCGCGGCGAAGTGGAAATTCGCGCACTCGGCTCCATCAAACGATTTGCGGTCGTGCGCGGCGGACGGCAAACGATCGCCGCCACCCGCGTGACAATCCCCAACCAGGCTTTGCGACCTGTCCGAGTGGCGGACGGTTTTCTCGCCCGTTGAGAACCGGCGTCATCCGGTTTCGGACAAGTTTTCGCGAACGGCAACGGCGAGGGGCCTCATGTCGCGGGGGGCCGGAAAGAGGCCGAGGTTTTTCCAGACGCGCAGCGTCGCTTCGGCCCTGTTGAGGGTGTAAAAATGAATGCCCGGTGCACCGCGGCGAAGCAAATCTTCCGCCTGCCGCGTCGCGATCTCGATACCGAACGCTTTCTGCGAGGGGGGATCGTCGGCGAACGACTCCATCCGCTTCTTGATCCAGAGCGGAATTTCCGCCCCGCAAAAGGCGGAAAAGCGCGCGACCTGTTGGTAGTCGGTCATCGGCATGAGTCCGGCGATGATCGGCACGTCGACGCCGAGGCGGTGCGCGCTGTCGACGAAAGCGTAGTACGCATCGTTGTTGAAGAAGTACTGCGTGATCGCTTCGTCAGCGCCCGCTTGGACCTTGCGGACAAAGTGCTTCAGGTCGCTCTGCGGGTCGGGACTTTCCGGATGAAACTCGGGATAGCACCCAACGGTTATCGAAAATCCGCCGAACTGCCGGATGAATGCCACGAGCTCGTTGGCGAAATGGAAGGGCCCCGGCGGCTGGCTCTGGCCATTCTTCGGCTTGTCACCACGCAGGGCCACGATCCGACGAACCCCGAGGCTGCGATAGCGCTCCAGCGTTTGTTGCAGCGCTTCGCGACTCGAGCCGAGACATGACAGATGCGGCACCACCTCGAGGCCGGTGGTCTTCTGGATTTCGAGCGCGGTATGGTAGGTACCGTCACGCGTGCTCCCGCCGGCGCCGAAGGTCACCGATACGTATTGCGGCTTGAGCGGCGCGAGGATGCGAATCGTTTCGCGCAGCCGTTCGACCCCTGGCTCCCCTTTGGGCGGGAAGAATTCGAAGGAAAACGCCCGCGATTTGCGCGTACTCATCAAGCCACCCTGAGCATGGGGAGCATTTTCGCCCCGGTAGACGTGCGTCGCATGGACGCGCAACCTTGTCAACGGCCTTTCTTCGCTGCGTTCTACAGACCTCTTTCGATGTTGAGTGTGTTACTCGGGGCGGCCTTCGGCCCGGCGCTTGTGTTTACTCGGCGCGGCCTTCGGCCCGGCGCTTGTATTACTCGGCGCGGCCTTCGCGGCGCTTGTGTTACTCGGCGCGGCGTTCGGCCCGCCTGCGGTTTGTGTTACTCGGGGCGGCCTTCGGCCCGCCTGCGGTTTGTGTTACTCGGGGCGGCCTTCGGCCCGCCTGCGGCGGCCGGGCTGCACTGCGGCGATGAAGTCGAGCTCAGGGTGTTCTTCGATCGTGCGCCGCATGGACCACTCGTCGCCGAACAACACGAGGGGGCGGCCCTCCACGTCGACCAGACACTTGGTGCGGCCATAGACTCGTTGCTCGAAGACCGCCGGATCGAAGTTGGAACCCGAAACCCATCGCGCGTGTCCATAGGGGAGACTCTCGAACAGCACGGTGACGCCGTATTCGGTGCTCAGCCGATGCGCGACGACCTCGAACTGCAGCACGCCGACGGCGCCCAAAATCGGATCTCGCTCGAGCGTCTTCGGATCGAAGAATACCTGGACCGCGCCTTCTTCCGACAGCTGATCGAGGCCCTTCTTCAGTTGCTTTCGCTTCAAGGAGTCCGGCAATCGCGCGCGCATGAAGTGCTCCGGTGAAAATCGCGGAATCCCTTCGAACTCGACCAGCGAGGACTCGGTCAAAGTGTCGCCGATGCGAAGAGCGCCCGCGTCCCACAGCCCGAGGATGTCTCCGGCGAACGCCTCCTCGATTTCCGTTCGCTCCTGCGCGAGAAACTGCATCGAGCGGTTCAGCACGAGCGAGCGGCCCGTTCGGACGTGTTGGACGGTCATGCCCCGCTCGAAGCGCCCCGAGCAGATGCGGGTGAACGCGATCCGATCTCGATGTTTCTGGTCCATGTTCGCCTGAATCTTGAAGACGAACGCAGTAAATTCCGCTGACGTGGGGTCCACCGAGATACCGGCCGCTGATCGCGCCAAGGGCGGCGGAGCGAGGTCGATGAATTGGTTGAGAAACGGCTCGACACCGAAGTTGTTCATCGCGCTGCCGAAGAAAACCGGCGTGATCGCTCCTGCACGAAATTGATCGAGATCGAACGCATTGCCTGCCACATCGAGCAACTCGAGCTCAGCCAAAAGCTGTTGGTGCGACGATTCTCCAATCGTTGCGACGAAGGTGGGATCATCCAGGGCAATGGCGGCGCTCTTCGCTTTGCGCGAACCGTAATCCGTCTCCACGAAGCGCAAGAGCTCGCGATGGGGGCGGTCGTACAGGCCCTGAAAACGCGGACCGGCCCCGATGGGCCAATTGATGGGACTGCACGGAATACCGAGAACACGCTCGATCTCGTCCATCAAGTCGAGCGGTTCCTTGCCATCGCGGTCCATCTTGTTGATGAAGGTCACGATGGGAATTTTTCGCATGCGGCAGACTTCGAAGAGCTTGATGGTTTGCGCCTCGACGCCTTTGCCGCTGTCGATCAGCATCACTGCACAGTCGGCTGCCGCGAGGGTGCGGTAGGTGTCTTCGCTGAAGTCGTTGTGCCCGGGGGTGTCGAGCAGGTTCATGTGGTGATCGCGATACGCGAACTGCAGCACGCTCGTCGATATGGAGATGCCGCGCTCGCGCTCCATTGCCATCCAGTCGCTCGTGGTCGCGCGCTCACGCCTGCGCTGTTTGACCGAACCGGCAAGGTGAATCGCCCCGCCGTAGAGCAAGAGCTTTTCGGTCAGGGTGGTCTTGCCGGCGTCGGGGTGAGAAATGATCGCGAAAGTGCGCCGGCGGGCGACCTCGCGCGCGAGGCGTTCGTTCATGAGAAAAAAGCTAGCCGGTGGATTGCCCCGGCGGCGTGCGGCGCATTGGGATCAGCGCGCGGGGGCACGCCTTGACCCCTCCGCGTTGGGGAATCTTGTAGTCGTGCGAGGCGCGGATGAGGCTGGACTTCAGTCCGTTCGCCTGTTGAATGGCTTTGGCAGGGACGCGGTACTTTTTGGCGAGGTGGCCCAGCGTTTCTCCTTCTCTGACCTTGTGACGCACGAAATACGAGGGCGGCTGGATGATGCGCCGCCTGAGCAGGACCTCGTACGCCCTTCGCCCCGTTTCCTGAGCGATCGGATTGTAGAAACGGACATGGATGTGTGTGGCGTGCCCTTTGGCGTGTCGAACCAATGGAGGAAGCGCCGCCGTGCCGTCGAACAGCTGGTCGACCCAAGCTCGGTCCTCGCCATGTTCGACCGCGTACTGGCGCACGAGTGTTTGAACGCCGCGGTCCATCAACACGAGCTCCACGTCGGTGTCGGTCACCAGGGCCTTCAAGAAACTCCAGGTTCGGGCGCGGTCGAGGTTGCTCGCATTCGCTCGCAGGTACCATCGCGTTTGGTCAGCCGTGTAGTAGTAGCTCACGTCGACGTCACGGCCAGCTTGATGGCTCACATGCGGCGACAGATGACCGCCTCGGGGCCCGCTGATGTGACCAATGAACATCTTGGGTGTGGTGGGAAACTGCTCGGCGACTCGGCGAATACAGCGCGAAAGATAGTCGATGGTCTCGTCCGTGCCCCACGCGTGGTCGGCATCGACCACTTCCCATGCGTCGCCCTCAGGCATTTGCACGCCATTGTAGAGGGCGCCGGCATTGGTGAAGCCGATCGACATCGATCCCAACGCCGCCGGGTTCAGCACCAGCTCGGCTTCGATCTGTCCCTTGTTCCACCCATCGAGTGGGTGCTTGTAGATCTGACCCTGGATCGGCGGTCCCGGAGTTTCGGCGCCGTCGTCGATCTCGTCTTTGTCGGAACCGGTCTCGTCGATGGCGACTTCGTCGGTCGGCGGGTTGGGAGCCGGACTCGGACTCGCGCCGTTGGCTGCAGTCGTCGGCTGGCCTGGCTCGGCGGCGGGACGCGACTCGGCCGGCCCGGCGGCGGACGGATCGGCCGCCGGAGCTCGAACACCCAGGCCGGCGCAGGCCGCGACGGCGAAGCCCAGCGCGAGAGTGACCGCTGCGGCGCGCAAAGGACGCCTCATGAGGTCCCCCTCTTGGACAAAGACGCGAGGTAGCACTAGAAGGTTCCGGTCAGCCACGGAGGCGCGCGTGGAAGTTTATCTCAAGGCCGTGCGAGAAGTCCTCGAGAAAGGGACCCGCAAAGAGAACCGAACCGGAGTCGACACCATTTCGACCTTCAATATCAACTACGAAATCGACCTTCGCGACGGATTTCCCCTTCTCACGACGAAAGAAATCTCGTGGAAGAACATCGTGGTCGAAAACCTTTGGTTTCTTTCGGGCGACACGCACATCGGCCTTTTGCAGAAGCACAAGTGCAAGTTTTGGGACCCCTGGGCCGACGAGCAGGGGAGGGTACCGAGCGCCTACGGCAACTTCTGGCGCCACTTCCCGGTGCACGACGAGCATGGCCAGCCGGCGTTCAATGACCAATTGGCGTGGGTGCTCGCCGAGCTCGAGAGGAATCCGATGAGCCGCAGGCTGGTGGTCTCGGCGTGGGCACCCGGCAATGCACAGACGAGCCGGCTGCCGCCTTGCCACTGTATGTTCATGTTCAACGTCCAGCTCGACCCATCGGGCGAGCCTTTGCTTTGCCTTCACCTCACGCAACGCAGCTGCGACATCGCCCTCGGAATTCCCTACAACATCGCCGGATACTCGCTCTTGCTCGAGCTTTTCTCCCGTTTCAGCGGGATACGCGCGGGCATCTTCGCTCACACGCTGGTCGATGCGCACATCTACACGAAAAAACCGGACGGCTCGATGGCCGAATACGACCACCTGCCCGGACTCGAGCTCCAGCTCGGTCGAAAGCCGCGCACGTTACCGACGCTGTCGATTGACCCAAGCATTCGTTCGCTCGCCGACATCAAGCCGCTGCTCGAAGCGAGCACTGACGAGGTGATGCGCCACTTCGTCTTGAAAGGGTACGATCCCCATCCTCCCATATCGTTCAAAGTCGCGGTCTGATGGCCGATCGGCGTGGCATCATGGTGGCGGTGTCGCCCGAGGGGGTCATCGGTCTCGGCGGGAAAATTCCCTGGCACTATCGCGGCGACATGCGGCGGGTGAAGAGGCTCACGATGGGTACGACGCTCATCATGGGGCGCGTCACCTGGGAATCTCTCGGGGGACGGCCGCTGCCCGGCCGCCGCAACTTGGTGGTGACCAGTAGCGCGCTGCCGGGCGTGGAGTGCTTCAAGGACATCGGATCCGCGCTCGAGGCGAGTCGCGGTGCGGTGTGGTTCTTCGGGGGCGCACGCATCTACCAGGACGCCATGCCGCTGGCGGACGTGATCGACATCGTCTATGTGCCCGATCGCGTAGAGCATCCCGATGCGGTGACGTTTCCGCCGATTGACCCGCGCGAATGGGAAGCGGGACCGCTGCTCGAACACGAAGACGAACCCGCTCTCAAGCGCCGTCTTTATACGCGCAAGCGGGGATGAACGTGTCGTCTCGGGCTCAGATTCAGAGCTGGGGGAATACCGTTTCGCCCGCGTTGTCGGATGGATCGGCGTCCGCGGCGCCCTCGAAGCGAATCTCGCAGCGATAAGCCACCGGCGTGGCGAACCAAACCGAACTTTGCGCAACGACCTCGAAGAGCTCGTCGCGCGGAAGCGAAGATGGAAGGTTGGCTCGCTTCAATATTTTGGGGCCATCGTCCCCCGGGCGCGAGATGAGGATGGTCGCCGGCGCGCTCGACACTCTGGGCCCCTGGTTTCGCACGATGCAGTGGATCTCGATCTCGCGAAACATCGAAGTGGACCCCACCTGCGTCGCTTGAACTCGCTCGACCGCAAGATTGAAGGTGCCGCGGGCGGGCTGGGGTTTCGAGGGGGCAGCTCCGAGCCGAGTCGCACTCGTCATGCACATAGCGAGCGCGGCCGCTCCGACGGCCGTCCACGTGCTGCCAATTCTGCCGGCCATGGGGGCACCTCCTCCGATCGCAGTGTGTGTCGATGCACGCACGACTGTCGATGGGGCCGAAGGCACAATGAACTCGACGCCGACAACTCAGTCGGCCACCTCCGGCCGCCCTGCGCTTGAGTGACTCGACGCGGCCTTTCGGGCCTGTCTTCTTAGCCGGCTTTGTCCACGCTTTTACCGTGGGTGCCGTTGGTCCCGCCGTTGGAGTCGGTGGACGCGCGGCCCGGCTTCTTGCGCGAGCCGTGAATGATCTCGAAGACGCGCGTCGTGCCGATGGGCTTGCCCGTGCGGCCGACTACGCCGAGCTCTTTCAACGAGTCGACGATCTGACGAAGCTTGTAGCCACTCGCGCGCATGTGTCGAATGACGGCGGTGACGTTTTGCTCGTATTCGTCGACTTCCAGAGTGACTCCGTCGTCGGCGAATCGTTTTCCCCACGCACATTGGCCGGAGTAAAGAACGGGCTTTTTCAGGTTGCGTGCAGCGTGTTGACGAGAAGGGTTTGGGCGCGGATTCACAACATCCTCTATGCCATGGAATCGCCATTTGACAGCAGCCAAATCCGAACACGAAAAATTTCGTTTTCCGCTGGTCAGCGCAGTGACCACGTGCGCTTTTCGATGCAAACGCGAACGCACCGATGCACGACGATCCGATTGGTGCCGGTCTTTCTCGACGATTTGCGATCGTTCGCGATTGTGATGCAATCGTTGGTGTTGCGCGATTGACAACACCTGCAACGCGCTCCATCAGAGTTCGAGCTGTGGTCCGATGGAGAACATCGCCCCAAACTTGGGCAGCGTTTCCGAGGCGACGATCGTCCCTTGGGGGGAGCGCACCTCGAGGCGAGGCACGACGACGGGGACGACGCCACCGACTCCGAGCACGATGCGCAGACCGCGTCCGACCCGCACGGAGCCATCGAGTCTCGCAGCGGCAGCTGCCCAGATGAGCTTGGGCTCGTACGACGTAGCGTAGCCCGAACCCTCGGCCAGCAATCGGCCGAAAACACCGCCCAAGCAGACACGCGAGCCGAGCAGGCGATCGTAGCTGCCCACGCAAGCGTCAAGCTGCGCCGCTACGAGGCTGAGGTCGCCCGATCCTCGACCGAGCTCCACGTGCGCCGAGCTCGTTGCGAGCACCGAGAAATTGACGTCCCAGAGGGAGGCAAGCGGCACCGATAGATCGGCGCTCGCGCCGACGGCCGGGCGGGGCAATACGGCAATCGCACCCAAGAAACGCAGCCCGAGCGAAGAGGATCGACGTGGCGAAGTCTCGGGCTTCGATGGCGCGGGCGCAAGGTCGAGTTCCGGCCGGCCGGCAGGCGGCGGCTTGAGCTCGTCTACCGTTTTGACGACCATGGTCTCGATCGCAATGGCAATGGCCAGGCCGACCGCCGCACGCAGCTGTTCGCATTCGACTTCGACACGCGGAAGTACGCGCTCGACCACCGGTCGGCCGTCGCGTAGAACGGAAAACGAACGATCAGTCGCTCCATTGCGCACGACGATCGAGATCCGATTGTCGATATCGTCGCGGCGCAGCCACGCTCGAAGCTGCTGTGCCAACGACTCGCGATCGAGACACGAGCCTGCCATCACCTCCAGCGCTTCGGCGATCGGCCGCGTTTCGCCCGGCGCCGCCGAGACGACCCTCGGTGCACAGAAGCAGAGCGCGGCGACGGCGAAGCTCCGGCGGGTCAGCGTTGCAAACGGTCGCACAGCTGGGCCTCGTAGAGCGATTCCTGACGCAGCGGCCCTTCGTTCTGCTCGATGAAACCCGGAACCACGTTGCTGCACGTTCCGATCGGACTCGAGAAGGGGCCGGCACCGATCGCGTAGTTTTGGCCGGTCGGCGGTTTTTCGACGGAGCCCAACGAGCGGTCGAAGTGGTAATTCCAAAGCACCGAATGCACCGCCGCCCAACCGTGTGCGGCCGGCAGCCCCACTTCCGCCACGCACCCGAGCTGGGCTTTGCCCTGACCGATCTCCTCGACGTTGTCGTAGAGCAGCCCCTGACTGAATAGGCGCAGGCCTCCGCTGCTCTCTTCGTATTCGAGCGCCTCCGAGGTGGAGCGATGAAAGACGTCGCCCGACGAGCTCAGGGGACCATTGGCCTCGAAGTGATGGCGGCCACCTTCCGCTCGGCAGCCGGAGAAAAGGACGAGCTGCGCACGCACGTCGAGAGCGAAATTGACCATACGCCCCGCGCTTCTCAAGGCGAGCGGCTGTCGAGCTTCGACGTTGCTCAACGTGATGCGGACCCCATTCTGAATGCGCACGCCGGCATAGACGAATCGATAGGTCGAAGTGTCTCGGATGAAAGAATCCTCGGCTCCAATGATATCGATCGCGTCGAGCGGGTGGCTCTCGACGTTCTGCAGCGAATATTCGGTGTCGACCATGAGATTCTCGATACCGACGTGAGAGACGATGTTCGTGCGATAGGTCTTGAACACGAACGATTGAGTGAGTCTGCCGTCGAGATGATTGAAAATGGGGGCGTCCAGCGTGATTCGATTCCCGCTTTTGGCGACAACGCGGCGGTTGTACGTAATGGGCCCCACATCGACGGTCCACGGAGGGTCGCTGCCGGTGTCGCCCCAGTGCACGGCAGTGAGCCACGCGTTGGTCACCGGGTGAACGACGATGACGTTGTCGCCGGCGCCGAGGGCGGAAGCGTCGGCCACCTCGAAGGCTCGCGCGCCCACGGAAACGAAAGGGGTCACGATGTTGGTGCGGCTGCCGGGTACCTCGTCCGACCAACCATTGTCGACACCCGAGCCGAGGACGATGCGAGGTGACTGACTGCCGCCGACGGCGAGTAGAACGGTATCGGTGCTCCAGTCGCCGCGGTGCCCGACTCCGCGCAGCACGATGCCGTCGCGATTCAATTTGATGATTCCAGCAATTCGATAAAGTCCGGCACCGAGGACCACCGCTCCGCGAAAACCACTCGCGCCGAGAGGCCTCTGCGCCACGGCGTCGATCGCCGCCTGGATCCGCGGCGTGTCGTCGAAAGTGTTGTCCACGTCTCCGCCGTTGCCTTCGACGTACACGAGCTCGGGCACCGATGGGATCGCGGCGCCACTGCCGTAACCGGCATAGCTGAAGTCGGGAATGCGATTGCCATCGGCATCGCTCGCGTATTCGAGTTTGCCGTTACTTCCGTAGAAGACCGCGGTCGATTCCCATCCGCCTATCGGCAGAGGACGCGGATATTGGGCACAGAAAGCCGGGATCTTCACCGGAGCCGCGCCTTCGGGCGTGGAGGCGTCCGGCAGGGATTCGATTGGGGCGTCGGAGCCCGCCTCGCCCGTCGAAATGGAGCTCGTCTGTTCGATGCCTAGCGTGGCGCTCGTCGAGCAGTTGGCGATCGCCGCGCAGAGGACAACCCAGCCGAGCCGCATCCACCCCGAGTTGCGCTTCCTTTTCACGTCGAAATCAGGGAGGCGAAAGACCGACGGACTCTCGGATACTCTCGGCGGCGGGACCGCGGGGGTGAGCAGCCAAGAAACGTTCGGCTCGGGTGCGTGCCTCGGAAACATGCCCGAGCGTCACGAGACAGGTGATGGCGATGGCCTCCCTCTCCTGCGAAAAGAACCCGCGGGGGTACCTCCGCGCTCCCTCCTGCGCCATGGAGAGCGCACGGTGCGGATCGGTTCGCGCCACCGAACGCAGCTGTGCGATGTCGGTGGTCTCGCTCGAAAGATCGTCACCGCGATCGGCCGGCGGTGAAGACGACTTTGCGAGCGCAATGACGCCGCGCTGGACGGGCGGCGAGGACGTGGGGGAAGGCGGCGGCACGATTTCATCGGCTGCCGGATGCTTGGGCCGCGCGACCGGCGGGGCGGCGGTCGGGGCCGAGCTCTGCACGAGCCGAACGTTCGAGGCCGTCGCGCGAACCGCTCGTTGATGATGAATCCACGCCGCAGATCCGCCGAATGCGATGACCGCGAAGCCGGAGACCAGCGCGTAGGCGCCGATCCGCAGCGAGAATCCCGGCAATCGATCCGAGCGTGACGCTGGCGCCGTTCTCTCGCGCAGGGCGCCGCGAAGTCGCTCGAGCCCATGCCCGACGTCGTAGGCGAACCCGGGCGGAGCGGAGCGACCCACTTTCAACAATTGACGACAATATTCCGACGCGTTCGGATCGTCGCTCAGCCGGATCGGGTCGTTCATGCGGCACCCCCGTTTCGGATGATCGTTCGGCCTTTCCAGCGAGCTTCGAGACGCGCGCATACACGCTGGAATTCTTGGCGAGCGCGGTACAGACGCGAGTAGACCGTGCCGATCTCGATACCCAATGCGGCGGCGATGGATTCGCACGCTTCCCCTTCGAGCTCGAAGAGAATCAACACCGCCCGGCGCTCGGGATCCATCTCGTCGAGGATTCGCTGCACGATTTCGCGCGCCTCCATCTCGTCGAATACGTTCGCCGAGGGGCCGACAAACGTCATCAGCTCACTTAGAATCTTGCGGTCGCGACGTGAACGGTGGTTGCGCGTTTTGGTCTTCATCGAGACCCGCAGAGCGATAGCCGCCAGCCAGGTGCGCGGCTGGGCAGGACCTGGTCGGTAGCCTCCCTGCCGGTGCGCCACGAGAAAAACCTCCTGGACAGCGTCTTCGATTTCGTCAGGCTGCAGGCCCAGCCGCACGAGGAAGCTCGCGACGAAGCTCGCATGCCTCCGAAAGAGTCGCTCCGCGCTCAGCGCGATGCCACTTTCGCACGCGTCGCTGGCAAGAGCGGCCGTCATAGCGCGGGTATGCATGGATCCTTCGCTCCAGCGTTCCTTCGGTGATTAGCAGAAACCGCGCGTCGGATCGAATTATGAAAATTCCGGGCGGCGGTTCTGCGCAAGTTTGCCGATATTGAAACATTGAAGACAGGGCAGTTCGAAAGATGCTTCTTCCTACAAAAGCCTTGACGTCGCACTTGCCCGAGGGACGATTCGTCCTCCGTGTCCCCGGTCAGCGGGCGAAATTCGGCTCCCGAGCCGAACGAGAGCCCCACAAACGAAAGGCCACATCATGCGAAGCGACGTCGCGCTCTTGTTCATCGCGGTTCTGTCCATGGCGACGGGGTCCGCGTGCAGCGCTAACGATAAGGGCAGCACGGGCACCGGTGGGGGGCAAACCGGATCAACGAGTGCCACCACGGGGGGCGACACGACCAGCGGCAGTGGAGGAACATCCGGCGAAACCACGAGCGGAGGAGGGGAGACCGGCGGAACCGGCACCTCGGGTGAGGGGGGCTCGGGCGGAAGTTTCGGAACCGGCGGTGCCGATATGGGCGGCAGCGGTGGCTCCGTGAGCACCGACGCAGGCCAAAGCGGGGGGACGGGAGGAGCTGGCGGCGGCGGCAGTCCCGACTGCGCCGCCAAACCATGCCACATGCAGTGCGTGTTTCACTGTCCGACCGGTGACGAGCGGTGCACCGGCCCGAACCGCACGGTGCAAGGAGAGTGCGACGGCTTCGGGGTCTGTACACCCCCATGGGCTTTCCCGCCGGTCTGCGAGTGAGGTCGCACGGCGCGGCGCGTTGCGATGCCGCAATCGCCGTCGCGCCTGTTTTTGTTGGATCGATTTTTCGGCGCAATGACATGAGGAGGTCGTGCTCCTCGGATTCCGATTCGTCGTCGTCTCCCTCG
>WNGB01002890.1_pt1 | contig 29677 bp, 5 predicted proteins | sample 5400681 | NCBI WGS metagenome assembly WNGB01 (sample SAMN13153367, study PRJNA577476) | soil metagenome | isolation source: 115 cm soil or saprolite under grassland replicate 2 | place: USA:California | collected 2016-06-15
TAATACACGCTGACCGCATCGCCTCCCGCCACGGTCGGTGCCACCTGGTAGCGCCCGTTGGCCACGGTCCAGGTTCCCACGTCCACTGCGAACCCTTGGGCCTGCCCGTTGTTGAAGTCGGCTGAGCGCAAGACGTCGCGCTTGCCGCCCGGGATGTTCCCGGGCTGCGGGTCCGACGGCGGTCCCGTCTGATCCTGCCAGGCAATGTCAACCTGCAGCACCAAGCCCATTTCGGCATCCGGCTCGCCATTGCGTAGCGGGTCCGCACCCGTGTCCGCCGGGCGGGTCGGATCCGCTCCATCCGCCTTCGACAGCGCATACAGAAAGTCCGGCAGGAAAGGCTGCAGCGTGCGGCTTACCGTGGCTTCGCCGAACGGAGCGAAGGGCACGAGGTAAGTGTTGTATTCCCCTACCCAGTCGATCAACCGGTCTCCGCCCGTGTTGGCGATCATGACATCGCGGCCGGCACCCCCGAAGGCGCGGTCTTCGTACGTCGGATGCGTGTCAGGCTGGTCGTTAAGCGTGCCGTGGGTATCCTGGTTATCGTCGGCGTTCAGCAAATCATTGCCCCAACCGCCGTACGAATCGTCACGCCCCGTTCCGCCTACGATCCAGTCGTTGCCCAGGTCGCCGAAGATCACGTCGGCGCCGTCGTCATTCACCGCGGGATACGTGACGCCCTGCGGACCACCCGTGGTTCCGCCCGGTCGAAAGACGCCTTCGGCCTTGTTGAAGTTGAGCAGGAATTCAAAGCCAGAACCGGTCTTCGAGAGTTCACCCGTGGCGGTCAACAAAATCTTCCGCAGCGGATCATATTCGTCGTAAAGCCGGAACTCACCGGCGCGAAAACGGTTGTTCGGATGCTGGCCGTCCACATCCACCGGATTGAAGGCAAGCACGTCACCCGGATTCAGGTTGAGCGAAAGCACGTCGCCCGGATTGACCGGATTCGGAAGAACGAACGCCGAATAACCGAGATCGAGCACACCGGCCGGGTCGTCGTTGACGTCATAAACCGGCGCGTAAGCGTGGTCCAACGCCTCGGCGCCGGAGATGGCGTCATCGCCCGATCCGCCGTGCAGGAAGTCGCTGCCGAGACCGCCGAAGATCACGTCGTCCGCAAACGGCGAAGGATCGTCGTTGTCAGGGTACTCATCGTCTGTCGCGATCCAATTGGGATCGAAACTGAAGGGCACGAGGTCAACCGTCTTCTTTAGTTCGCCCGTCGGATTGATGATCGCGATCTGGATCTGGCCCGGAGTACTGATCGTTTCCTGGGTCGTAGCCGCGATGTTGTACAGCGGTTCGGCGGTGCCGTTGCGGCTCGTCAAAAGCAGGCCGTCATCCCCGAGCACGCCGTCCTGGCCGGTGCCGCCCGAAATCCAGTCATGGCCGTAGCCGCCGACGATGTCGTCATCCTGGCCGTCCCCGAAGACGACGTCGCTGCCGGTCATGCCGAAGATGATATCGTCGCCCGACTCGCCGTGGATCAAGTCGCCTGCGCCATTATCGGCCGGCTGACCGGTCGGCGTGGCCTGGCCGGCGCCGTTGTAACCGCCGCCCGCGAAATCGCCGCCGCCGAGCGTGTAATCAAGCTGCTGCATCGCCCGCGGAATGATCCGCAGCCCGCCGGCGTAGTTGTCGTAAGCGAAGACCCGGAACAAATCGGATCCGTTCACCAGCCGGAATACATTTGCGTTGTCGCCCATGATGAAGTCCGCATCGCGCGAATGTCCGGTCGCGACCGTCGTGATGAGATGGTCCGCGTTTTCTGTCGCATCGCCGATGTTGTTTCGGGAGATATCGATGCCCGCGCCCCCGAACATGATGTCCGCGCCGTCCGGCCGTTCCTCCTCCGTCGTCAGGCCGAACAGGGCGGAGCTGCCGCCGATCATGTCGTCCTGGCCCAGGCCGCCGTACATCAGGTCGTTGCCGCCGTTGCCTTCCATGTAGTCGTCGGCGTCGGTCGCCAACTCCGGGATGTTGAAGTACAACGTCTCGTCGGTGTCAGGATTGGAACCAGAGTCCGTGACATTCAAGGTGCGGGTGATCGACGTCGCATTCAGGTCGTCTGCCCCGATATTTCCATCACCCTGCATGAGGTCGTCACCCAACTGGCCGAACATCACGTCGCTATCCGCGCCGCCCGCCATCACGTCCGCGCCGAATCGACCTTGGGCGTCGGCTTCGACGGCGTCGGAGTGATCGACCAGTTCAATGTCGCGACCCACGGCGTCGTCCGGATCGCTTTGTGAAACCGATCCCACATTGGCGGTGATGCTTTCGGCGTCGCTCGTGTAAATGGCAGACGCGGTGAGCAGCCGGAAACGCGGGCTAACGTCATCGCCGCGGCGCCAGACAATCGCGTTGTCGCCGGCCATCGCGTCGTCGCCCGAACCGCCGTCCATGAGATCATTCATCGGCGGATTCAGGGTTGCCTGCACCGCGGGAAGAGTCAGCTCATCGTAGCCGCCCGCGACGTTGTGGCCGCCGATCATGTCGTCGTCGCCCGAGCCGCCCCACATCCGGTCGTCGCCCTGCTGGCCGACCATGACGTCGTCGCCCTCCTCGCCCCACATGCGGTCGCCTTCGCCGCCGTCGGAGTCGCCGATGTCGATGGCAAAGAAATTTCGGGAATTGAAGTTGGGCAGCGTGCTGAACTGCGGGTAGAGCCTCCCGTGATCGCCAAAGAGCACGTCGCGGTTCAACGCCGCGGTTTCGGCCGCCTCGTCGCCGTCGTCGCCATGGATCGTGTCGAGGTCCGTGCCGCCGAAGACCAGGTCGTTGCCCTCGTCGCCGAAGATGTTGTCGCGACCGCCGCTGTTCGGTTGCTCGGTCGTGACCAGGTCGAGGGTGGTCAGGTCGGTATCGGCCACGGCGCCGCCGTACTTGGCGAACAGCGCCGGGTTGTTCGCCGCAATATCAATGCCCGTGATTTCGGACAGACGGCCGTCGGAGAGCCATTCGAAGGAGCCGTTATCTCCGAGGATGCGGTCGTCGCCGTCGTTCGCGCTCGTCGTCGGAGTCGGCACGGCGCGGTCGCCATACAACGTGTCGCCGAACACGCCGCCGGCGATGATGTCGCCTTTGGCATTGCCGGAGATCGTGTCCGAGCCGCCGTATTCGGGATGTTCTTCGTCCGTGGTCTTGATTGTCTTGACCGCCGAATCGAGCACCAGCTTAAGGTCGCCGCCTGCCGCGAGGCCCCGGGCCACAAGGAAGATGTCCGCATTGTCGCCCAGCAGCAGGTCGGCCAGGTCGTGGTCGGCCGCGCTCGCCGCCGCATCGTCGCCGTAAATCGTATCCCCCGCCGTACCCCCGATGGCCACATCGAGACCCTTGTTGCCGGAGATGTTGTCGGCTCCGCCGTGCCCGTCTTCGAATGAGCGGATCAGGTCGAGCGTCGTCCGATCCGTATCGCCAACGTCATCAAAGGTGAAATCGAGCAGACCGTTGTCGCCGAGAAGGATGTCATCATCGTCGTTGGCAATGGTCGTGGCGTTCGGCAACGCGCGGTCGCCATACATCGTGTCGGTTCCGCCGTCGTTCACGCCGCCGAGCATAATGTCCGCCTTGGCATTGCCCGACATGGTGTCCGCCCCGCCCGTGGTCTCGAGGATATCGGTCGTGGTAATGAGGTCCACCGCCGTGCCTTGCACGAACAACCGGCCCACGTTGCCGATGAGAACGACGTCTCCACTGTCACCGAGCATGACGTCTTCGCCGTCATCGGCGCCGGCGGAAGCATTGGCGTCGTCACCGTACATGATGTCCCCTCCGGTGCTGCCGATCAGCACATCATCGCCGCGGTTGCCGGAGATCGTGTCGGAGCCGCCGAGTCCGTCGAGGAACGATTCGATCGAGTCGAGCGTATCCAGATCCGCATCCACGTCGAACCGGATCCTGCCGTTGTCGCCAAGGATGATATCCTGACCGTCCGACGCGTCAGTCGGCACAGCACGATCGCCGTAAATGATGTCCTGACCGCCGTTGTTCACACCGCCCAGGAGGATGTCGTCGCCGTCCTGGCCCTCAATCGTGTCCGGACCACCGGTGGTCTCGAGCGTATCCGTGGTGTAGATCTGCGTAATCTTGGTGGAGATCCCATCGTCATCCAGCCCATAATCGATCTGGCCGTTGTCACCGAGGATGATATCATCGCCATCGGCCCCGTCGTCTCCCTTGAGCACGTCGCCGGCAACACCGCCGAAGAGGATGTCTTCGCCCTTGTTGCCAAATGCGTGATCCGTTCCACCCGTAGCCAGGGCGTTGGCGTCGAGTTCCTCGGTCCGGATGAACACGAACACCGCCCGCGCTCCCGCCAGGGACTGATGGGCTTGTCCAATCTCGATTTCTTCTCCCGGGTCCGGCTCGAAGGGTTCGGGCTGCGGCAATCCAAGCGTCTCGTATTGAATCTCTCCATCGTCGCCGATGATCACGTCATCGTCGAGCACCGCGGGGTCTTCGGCCAGCGCCGGATTGGTGTACGCGACATCCATACGGCCGTACAGGGTGTCGGCCGCGCCGCCGCCAAAGATCAGATCTCCGCCGCCGTTGCCGGAGATGGTATCGTCCCCAACCTCGGCCGCGCTGGCACCCGGGAGGGTTCGCACATTGTCGCGCCGGCGATCGTCAAACTGGATGCGGCCGCCGTCACCGATCAGGACGTCCGCGCCTGCCGGAATTGGGCCATCCGGCGGGGTGCCCGGCGCCACGCCGGGATCGAAGTCACCGAAGATCGTGTCGCCCTTGACTCCGTTGAACAGGGCGTCGGCGCCGCCCAGCACGATGTCGTCCCCTTCGCCACCCGTGATCCGGTCATTGCCGTCGGTGGCTGAATTTACGAGCGTCTTGATCAAATCGAGCGTCTTATCCTCGTCGTCGGCATCGGCGCGAATGTTGGCGTCCAGGCCATCGAGCGCGGCGTCGGTGACCGCGGGGTTCCACACATTGTCGAAGATGTCCGCATCACCCCCGACCAGTCCGATGACCCGGTGGTCATCAGGCGTGTCCGTGGCGTCGTCCAGGTCCGGGTCAAAGAAATTAACCCAGACCACAAACCCGTCGTCGCCGAAAATGATGTCGTTGCCGGTGCCGCCGTCAATGGTATCGCGGTCCGGCCCGCCAAAGATCAGGTCCGGTTCGGTGTCGCCGAAAATGGTGTCATTCCCGAAATCGCCAAAGATGATATCCGCGCCGGCATTGCCGTGAATGATATCCTCGCCCTGGTTGCCGCGGATGAAGTCATTGCCGTCCTGGCCGAAAATGGTATCGTCGCCATCCGAAACATCCCCAGGATACGACTCGTCGCGGAACCCGAAAATGCGATCGTCATTCGGCCCGCCCATGATGACGTCGGCGTCGCCGCCACCGGAAATGAGGTCCAAACCGGATTCGCCGAAGATAATATCGTCGCCTGCGCCGCCATCGATGCCTCCATCAATGGCGTCGGCGGGGTTGTCGTCGAAGTCGTCATCGCCCGACCCGCCAAAGATCACGTCATTGCCGCCGTGGCCGCGAATCATGTCCCGGCCGCCTCCGGGGCGGTCGGTGAGGCTGATCTTCGTGAAGGTCACGGTCCCGTCTGGGTTGGTGACCATCGTGAAGTCGGGAAGCCCCCCGGCGGTTGCCTCGATGCTGCCGCCGTCGCCGAAAATGAAATCGTCGTCGGCCGGCCCACCGCCATCGAGCGTGCCGGGAGCCACATCGCCGCCGAGTTGGTCGTCGCCGCCGCCACCGAAGATGATATCTTTGCCCGTGCCACCGGTGACCGTGTCGTCGCCGTCTTTCGTCCCGATGGAACTGCGGATGGCACCGCTGCTGTCGATCGACCCGGAATCGGCGAAGATGATGTCGTCATCCTCGCCGCCGTCAATGTCATCATTGCCGTCGCCGCCATAGATGACGTCATCGCCCGCGTTGCCGGCGAGGATGTCGTCGCCGACATCACCCTTGATCACGTCCGCGCCGGCCCCGCCGGTGAGCGTGTCGTTGCCGCTGCCGCCCTCCAGCATAGCCGGGATCGGGTTCAGGCCCGACGCATCAATCACGTCGTCGCCTTCGCCGCCCAGGGCGACCACCGCCGCGCCGTCGCCGAGATTGTAGAGTTGCGCGGCGCTCTCCGGCACGCCGAACTGATCCGACCAGACCGCGACCTTGCCGGGGCCGCCGTCCTTGACGTGGATTTCCTCGGAGATGTCACGGGTGTCCCCATTCTGCCGGGAGGAGGCGTTGGGTCCGATGTTCAGGAGCACCGAGCCATCGCCGCGTTCGGTCGCCAGAATCGGTTCGCGGTCGAACGGGATGCTGAATTCGAACAGGACGATCGGCGGCGTGACGTCGAAGTCAAACCGCGCAAACAGGAATTTGATGTAGGCGGTGAGCTGAAACGCCACATTGCCGAACACATCAAAAATGGCGAGGGGCGCCAGCAGTGGATTCCCGTTGCGGGCTTCGAAGAGGAACGTGCTGACGAGTTCGCTGATACGCACTTTGCCATCGTGGTTGGGATCGTACAGGTCGAAGTTGGCGGTGAGGTTGATGTTCGCGGTGACGCCGGCGCTGGCGATACCGGCGTTGAGTTCGGCGCCCACGCCGATGCTGCCGGTGAACACCAACTCGGGCACATCCACTCCGAACGAGCCATCCGGCATGTTCGTGTCGCTGATGAAGAAGCCGGACAGCAGGTCGAGCGGGTTCTGGAATCCGCCCGCGGCAAAATCCTTGATGCCCTGGGTGTCGTAACCGAAAGCGAAGTCGATCTTCATGCCCACGCCCGCGGACACGACGCCCCACAGCGGGCCGTAAATCGGGAAGCTCACTTCCCATTTGAACTCCATGAGGAACGGCGGGAGATCGTAAGTGATGAGCGTCGCGTTGCGGCCGAGCAACAGCCCGAAGATCTGCGAGGGTTCCTCGAAGATCGGGAACGAGAACCCGGACTTATCCGGGGTGCTGCTGAACCCGCCGCTGAAGAGCGACTTGGTGGTTGCGGCCGTCGCGCCGTTCGGATCGGCGCCTTGACTGTTCAGCAATCCATCCAACACGCTCGAATCCGTGAGATCCCCCAGACCCAGCCCGATGTCGTCGAGCTTGGTGTCGAAGTCGGGAATGCCCAGTGAGTCGGACAGGCTCTCGTTGCTGAAGTCCAGGTTCGGGTTGAGCAGGAACCCGCCATTGCCTCCCAAGAGCGCCTGCTCGGGATGAGCCGCATCCACGATCTTGAAGTCGCCGATCTCCAGGAAGAAGCTCTCGCCTCCCGCCACGTTGATCGAGTTGACCAGGCTGATGATGTCCGCCACGGCGTAGATGAGATCGGGGTCGAATTCGCCAAACGCCGCCGCGATGTCCACCAGCGTGATCGTGCGCCCGGCCAGGTCGGACAAAACCGGAATCCGCGCCGTGACAATATCGATGATCGGTTGGAGCGGTTCGGTGATTTCCTGAATCTTCGACACCATCGGCCCGACCGTGTCCGCGAGGAACGAGCCCAGATCGATCCCGACATCGCGGAACTCGATCAGCTTGAGCCCGCCGTCCAGCGTAAAATCACTGATCGGGCCGCCCACGGACCAGTCGAGCAGGAACTTCGCCCGGACGGTCGGCAGGGCGGCAGAGATCGTGTCCGGGAGCAGGTCTTCGTTGAGGCCGAGCTTGAGGTCCAGGTTTACTTCCGCATCTGCGGTGATAGCGATCACGGCGTCCACACTGCCCAGCTCCGAAAGGCTCAGCCGATTGTCGGCCGGGTTGTCGCCGTTAAAAATGTCCACGGTGAAGTCGGCCCGGATGTTCGTGGGATCCTTGCCGTCGCCCGTCGGCCCGTCGCTGTCAATGCCGTCGAAGTTGCTGTCGCTAGCCGTGACATCCAGTTGCAGGAACGCCAGCTTGCCTGTCAGCGTCGAGCCCGTGCCGATTCCGGCCTCGATGAACAGATTCAATTCCGGCACGGACTTCTGAACCACGAGATCATAGAACCCGGTGGCGCCCGACGCGCCCGAGACCACGAAATAGTACTTCTCGCCCTGGACCACCGGGAAGATCACCCGTTCCAGGTCGATGTGCTCCGCCACGTTGGCCTGCTGAGCCGTGGCGATGACGGTGTCGGTGGAGTTCTTGATGACCAGATCCAGATTGCCGAACAGGTTGTCAAAATAGAGGTTGACGATGGCGTTTCCGGTCTGGTCCGCCGTGTATTCGTAGTAGTCAACGTCCGTATTGTCGTGAATCGTCTTGTCGGTCAACGAAGGCTCGCCGCCCGCGAGCGGAGTCGCGCTGGCTTTGTCGTTGTTAGGTTCATTCGCATCCGCAGTGATTCCGGTCTGCGTCGGGACGTCCAGCTTGATGCGCCAGATGCCGCTCCCTTGCGACGCCAGGAACAGGGTCGTGACACCGCCTTCGTGGTCGAAATACGCGTCCCGCGGCCGCGGGATGTGTGGCACGTTCGGGTCCGTGCCCAACGGATCGGTGAGCAGCTCCCAATCCTGGCCGCCGTTGACACTGAGGAACACGCCGGAATCGGCGCCGCCGGCCAGGACGATGTTCGGATCTTCCGGGTCGAATGCCAGCAACGTCGGTTGCGGATAGCCGGTCAAACCCTGGTTCGGATGCGGAGGGTTTTGATCGAACGGGAAATCCGCCGGCCCGCGCTCGGTTCTGAACTTGAAGTCCGGACCGCCGGTCCCGTCCGGGTCCACCATGAGATTCTCCAGATCCACGTCCTCGTCCCAATCGACGCCGCCGTTGGACGAACTCCAGATCTGAGGCTGATCACCCACCAGCACGGCCGCGTAAAGCCGTGCCGGGTTCGCCGGATCCACCGCGAAGATGGTGACGCCCGCTGCGCCGGGGATGTTGGTGTCGATCTGCGTCCAGGTGGCGGTCGCCGCCCCCGAACCGTCCGCCATAATCCCCGTGACTTTCCAGAGTTGATCGGCCGTGAAGCTCGTGCCGCTGCCCACGGTCACGTAGAAGGTGGGATTCCCTGAACCGTCGAGCGCCACCTGGAGGTCCGCGAACTGCGAGGAGTCCGGCTCCGCGGCGTTATTGACTTCGACCCAGGTGATCGTGCCGGCCCCGATATTATTCGTGATGAACAGGCCGCCATCACCAAAGCTATTGTCGCCAAAAACGTTCGTGTCTGCGGTCAGCACCGCGAACTTGTTGTCGCCCCACGTGTCAAACGATTCGCTGTGTTTGAAATCAATGGTCGCGCCCGGCGGGTGGTTGGCTCCCAGCTCCGGCGTGCCGAAGGTCGGAAGACCGCGGGGACCGAGGAAAATCCGCTCGCGGCGGGTGGGCGGCATCGTCAGGGGAAACACGCCGCTGTTGAACATTGCGTGATCATCGTCCGCGGCGATGTCGAAGGCATCCGCCGGGGCGGCATTGTGCCAGCCCCCGTTGGCGGGCGTCAGGCCGGCCGGATCCGCCGCCCCCGCCTTGGTGAGCGCCCAGACGCCGTCGTCCTGGAGCACAAAGTAAAGGTCTTCGTCATCGGCGCCCGGTTGGTCCACGCCCGCGAAACCCATAATGAACAACCCGTGAGGCGCCTCGGTCGGCTGCTCCCAATTCGGGAGTTGCGCGTTCGCGATGTTCCGATAAACGCCGCCATCGTTCGAGTGGAGCCTGGGCAACGCGTCCACCGCAACGGCACTGTCGAACACCACGTCACCCACGTCCGCATGCGCACCGGCATTGGAAAGGGCCGGCGCGCCGACATTGGCGACGTTCTGGATCCAGCGCTCATCGCCTTCGTCAATGTCGGTGTCTCCATCGTTGCTGACGCCGTCCGTGGCGAACGTGGGCAGGGCGGCTCGCAACGCGCCGCCCGGGGCGGGCGCGACGGGCGTGGTGGCCGCGAGCCGGAAGAGGTTGGTGTCGCCAAACCAGACGTCGAAATCACGGCCGGCATTGCCGCTCCGATCGTTCACGGTCACAAAGGGAATGCGACCTTGCGGGCTCGTATCGGCACCCAAAAGGGTCCAGGTTGCCCCCGCGTCGTCCGATTCGTAGAGGCGGTTGTTCGTCCCGACCATGAACAGGACGTAATTCTCGTCGGGTGAGGCCGCGATGCTGATCGCACCCTGGCCGGTGACGTCCTGGGAAAACAGGGACCAGGTGGCTCCGTCATCCGTCGAACGGGCGTGGCCGAGGGCGCCGGCGACATCGATGATGCCGCCCGCCTGGTACACGACATCGTAGATGTCCGTGGCCTGGAGGTGGATCTCGGTCCGCCGATTCGCCTGCTCACCGGTTCCGGCCACGCCGTCGTTTTCTCCGTCTCCCGTATCGACGGCCAGGTGGGCGGTTTGTTCGCCGAATCCAATGACGTCAATCCGGCCGGTCGGAACGCCCTGAGTGACCAGGTAATCCCGGACGGCGTCGGCGCGGTTGTCCGAAAGGGTCTGGTTGCTGGCGGTTGTGCCGACGGTGTCGGTGTAACCGGCCACTTCAATGTTCGCCGTGGGATTGTCAGCGAGGAATTTCTGAATAATCGGAACGAACGCGTCGAGGATCGCGGTGTCCGCCGGTTCCAGGTTGAAAAGAGCCGTGTCGAAAAACACCGAGGTGGTGAAAGGATTGACGAATTGCCAACTCGTCCCGGAATCGTGGCTGATCGCCAAACCGGCATTGGTCCCGATGGCCACGTTGCTCGGCGCACCCTGCTCGATGGAGATTCCGTAGGCGGCGGGTTCATCGATGCGAATCTGTTCCACCGTGTAACCTTCCTGCGGCGTGTTATCGCTTCCGCCCCCGCTGTTGTCCGGCACGGCGGAGGCCGGGTGAGTCCAGTTGGCCCCGCCATCGCTGCTGACGTTGATGCCGGCGAGGCTGCTGATGCGACCGTCGTAGAACGAGGTCGCATAGACCATGTCGCTCGGACCGGCCTCGACATCCCAGGTCACCCGCGGCTGGTGATTGTCGAGCAGAAACCATTTATCGCCCCCGTCCTCAGACTTGTAGATGCCGCCGTATTCACTGGCGGCATAGAAAGTCTGGCTGTGGCCCGGAACATTGGCCAACCCGTTGACCCGACCGCCGGCCGCGCCGTTGGGGTCTCCATTCGTGTCCAGGTCCGAGGAATTCGGACTGATGTTATCGAACTTGATATTGTTGGAGCCACTATCGACATTGGCAACCGTGTGCGACGTTGGATCGTCGTTGCTGTTGCTTCGGGTCACCTCGATATACGGGCCGTCCTGGATGCTCACGCCCAGGCCAAGGGCCAGCGACCACCCCAGACTGAAGATCAGATTGCCCTCCAGGTCCAGGCTTAGGCCCGGGAAACCCAGGTCGAAGTCGAAATCAAGCGGCGGCGTGTAAACCTGGCCGACCATGAAGTTCCATTGAACGAAATTCGTCGCGATCGGGCCGGTGAGGTTCTCCGACTTCTTGACGATGGCGTCAATGTGATCGCGGTCGCTCGAGGTGGCCGGCGTCGGGTTACCGGCAGCATCGAGGTCCGTCGGGTCGAGCAACAGGCCCAGCCCGCTAATATCCGGCCCCTCATCGGCAGGGCCATTGCCAGGCCCCAGCAGGTCGAACAGGAAATTTTGAACGATCGTGGTGCCCTGGGTTTGCGCCGTCTCCAGGAACTCCCGGAACGGCTGAATGACGCCCTTCCGCATGTCATTGATGAATTCCGCGCCGGCGGAAAGCTTGTCACCGATCAAGGGCAACTTGATGCCGAAGATCTCGCCATCGAGCAGGTCCTGAATGCCCGCCAGGAACGAGTCGAACGTGTCCACCGCCAGGATCACGCTGTCGAACAGGCTGAACTGGCTGAAATCGATGTTCAGAATGTCCGGCGGCACGTCGAGATCCGTGGTGAAGTCGAAGGCGTAGTCGGGCGCCGGCCCAAGCTCCATCTCGGCCTCGAATTTGATATCACCTTTGAATGTCGATTCCGTCGGGAAGAACACAGGAAGGGTGGCCTTGAGGCTTCCTCCGAACGTGGGAGCGAATCCGGTGCCGCCCAGGTCGCTCAGCACGTCGGTCAACAGCGCCTTGTCGGTGGCCGCGCCGCCTGTGGTCTTGAAACCGCCGTTCAGACTGAAGTCAACATCGCCGCCGGTGATGAAAATGCCGATCGGCCCGAGCGCGGCGTTGAACGTCAAGTTGTCGGCTGAGGCGTTAAGACTGGCGGTGATGCCGGTCTGGCTCGAGTGCGTGAAGAGATACAGGTCGGTCGGAGTGTCCAGGTCCACGCCGAAAGTAAGGAGGGCGGTGAGCGAACCGGAGGCATGCAGGCCGGCGGAGCCCATCAAACTGATGCCGGGAAGTTGATCGCTCAAATCGAGGTCAACCTGAAGCGCCTTGGAGAATGCTTTCGTCAGGTTGAGCTTCACCTTCAGCATGTCGGTCGAAACCCCGTCCCCGTCGCCGTTGTCCACCAGGCTGAGATCAAACACGTTGGACGTGGGCGGGAGACCAAAGGTCTCTTTGATCTTCTGCTCGATGAGCTGAACGGACGCGGCTGGATTCTGAACGATCTCGGTCACCGCGGTCTCGAAACGCTGCGCGATATCCACCAGATCGTTGAAGCTCACCCCGAGCAGCGGGATTTCCGCGTTGAGGAAAGAGAAGGCGGAGAACTGGCTCAGGAAATCAGAGAGGCCCTCGAGTGCACTCAGGATGTTCGAAAAATCAATATCGGTGAAATCGGCGAGCGACCCCAGATCGGTGTAGCTGACGTCAACATCCGGCAGCGTGTCCGCGAAATCCGGATCGTCCGTGTCGCTCGACACAAAGTCCGAATTATCGTAGGGCGCACTCGCCCCGGATTTGAGGAGGAACGGATCGCCGGGGCCGTTGAGATGGAAGGTGACTTCCGGTGTCAGGCCGCTCAAATCAATGATGTCCGCCCCCGGCAGGACTTCCACGCCGAACTGGAGATCGCCGCTCAATGTCAACGTCGGAAAATTCAGGAACTTCGCCAGGTCGAACACGTCAACATTGTTGTCGCTGTCCTGGTCTTTCGAGAGCGCGTCGAACAGTTCGGACAGCCGCACCTCGTCGTCGGCGTCGTTGAACTCGTCGGACAAGCCGACCTCCATGTTGCCGGAAAGGGTGCCCGAACCGGTGAGCTTGACGCCGACAAATCCAAAACTCGTCTCGAGCTCGAGGAGACTCTGCAACCGGTGGGTCGTCCCGGCCCCGGTGCTGCTCAGGTCCACCGGCGTATTCGCCAGCGCATTTTCCTTCGTGGTCGCCAGTTTGATGGTGTTGTCATCGACGTTGATGACGTAGTAGGTCGTGCCGTCGGTCAGGTTGCCGAGACTGGTGCCGCCGCCGTTCTGATAGACGACCGGATCCCCGCTGGCGAAACCGTGCTCGGGGATCTTGATCGTATTGTCGCCCACGGAAACGACGCCGGTCGCGGTGGGATCGAACGTCGCCGCGCCCACCGTGACGTCCGCGCTGAGAATGCCGGTTGACGCATCGACCTGCCGGATAAAGAAGCGATCTGCCAGTTGCAGCGTGGCAATGCGCGTGCCGTCGATCCGGTGATCAATCGTGGGATGATTGACGTCGGTGTCAGCGCCGAAGATGCCCAGGGCCTTCGCCGCCTGCGAGCCGTTGACGGAATCCACGCGGAAAAGGGGCGGATTGACGATGGGAACGGAGGTGTCGTTCAGCGTCAGCCCGTTGGCGAGCGCGTTGATCGTCGCGCTGACTCCCGCAAGTCCATCGATCTCCGACACCACTTCGCCGACGGTGGTGAAACCGTCCAGCTCCACGCGATGAACGATGCCGTCTTGGGTGTAGATCAGCAGATCGGCCGTGTCCGCGCTGGAGGTGACGTTGCCGGCGCCGGGCAAGGGTGTTCCGGCCTGGTACAGTTTCAAGTCGGTGATGGCGGGATTGGCCACATCTGCCGTGAGGTTGAAAGCCGTGACGCCGCTGCCGGACTTGGGTTTCAACAGCAGCCGGTTGCCGTCGCTGATGACCAGCAGCGGGTTTTTCGTCACGCCGCCAAAGGCGGCATCCAGCGCGCGCCGCATGTCGCCGACCAGGTCCTGGATCGTGGGATTGGTCAACGTTTCCGACGTCGCCACGGTCACCGGGCGACCAAAATTGTGATTGGTCCCCGTCCCTGCGCTCGTAAGATCGATGGCCACAGGCGTCGCGGCCATCGCGTTGTTCAGCGTCGAAGCCAACTGAATTGTGTCAGCGTCGATCTTGATGGCGAAATAGGTGGTCCCGTTCGCCAGCCCGCCGATGTCGGTACCACCCCCGTTGCTATACACCAGGGGAGCGCCGGTGCTGAGACCATGGGCCGTGAGCGTCAGGGTGTCTGCGGACGTGTTCACCGCCGTGCCCGGATTGAATCCAAGCAGATTCGTGTAAACCGTGAACGCGGCGTTTGAGGTTGGGCCGAAGAAGTATGGCGCGTTCCTTATCGCCGTGACCCGGAGGGCGGCGTCTGCCGTCCGGGTCCCGTCGGGTAGGCCCATCTGAGTCACCGCCGGGTCGGCGCCCACCGCCTTCACCTGGAAGCTCAACACGTCATCGTCGATCGCGCGAAAACCGATCCGGAAAGTGCCGGCCTGGTATGCCTTCACTTTGCCGTCGAGCGGGAAGGTGACGCCACCGTCGGTCGTGGCGCTTGAGATCGCATCGTTGATGTTCGCAATCAGATCCTCCAACGAAGCGTTGTCGTTGGTGACATCGGCGTCCACGGTCACCGGCACGAAACTGTCGCTGTTGAGCTTGATTTCGAACTGCGCGTCGGCCGTCAGTTTGCCGAACACGTTGGTCGCGTCCTGGGCGTTGACGTCGTTGGGGACAACCAGGAAAACCCCGGCCACCAGCGGCTGGAGTGGATCCGTGGGGTCGGCGAAGCCGATTTGGTCTTTCGCCGCGCCCGAGCCATCGACCCGGAACGATTTGATGGATCCATCGATGCCGACGAGGACAAGCTTGTTCCCGCTGCGGGTGGCGGCAATCTTGCCATTCAAGCTGGTGCCGGCCAGCGCTTCGTTGATGTCGTTGGCGAGATCCGTCAGCGTATTGTTCCCCCCCGTGGCGGCGACGCCAGTTGACTCATCGTGCAGGGTAATGGGGACAACCACGCCGTCATCGTTCGCCTCGAAATTCAGCGTCACATCCGAAGACACTTTGACCTGCGCGGGCTGGACCGAAAGGAACACCGTCGTGGCGACCGTCGAGGCCAGGCCCAGCTCGGCGTAAGCCGGGTTGGCCGTCGAGGACGTGACCGAGTAGTGCTGCACCCCTGCGCCATCGACCGCTTTCAGGATGATCCGGCCAAGTTCGATGTCCGCAACCAGCCGATCGCTGATATTCACGATCGTCGGCGGCGTCATGGGGTCGGCCGGCAAAGGCAGCAACTTGGCGGTTTGCAGCGCCGTGTTGATGTCCGCGACCAACTGGGCGAATTGCGAGTTGTCGCTGGTGCTCGCCCTGGTCACCGTCACCCGCGCCATGGTCGTGCCGCTCCCGGTCGTCACGCTCACATCGAAAGTCGCATCCGCCGAGAGCCGACCCTCCACGACCCGGGCGTCACCTGCGCCGGTGAACGCGATGCCGCTGGCGATCCCGGCGCCAATGCCGCCATTCAGGTCCTCCAGGGGTGTGCTCGACTCAATCTTTCCGGGCCCCATCTCGATCCCCAGGATCGCGTCGAGGTGGCCGGTCGCCTCCAGGTGAACCTTGGATTGGGTGGAAATGTTGGCGACGGGCTCGAGGTTGACGTTCGAATCGAAATCCGCGGCCACGTTGTGCGCCGCAAACAGATGACTCAGGCTGATCTGGTAGGTCAGGAACTTGTTGACATTGTCGTAGGCGGCGAAATCGTCGTCATTCTCGCCATCGGCGTTGAGCGAGGTCTTGGTGAGGATGCTGGGCGAGAACAGGGCGTCAAGCCGCGCCCCCAATTCCTGGGCGGTGCTGAAGGAAGCGAAGATGGTGTCGGGATTTTCCGGATCCAGGCCCAGGACCGTGGAGAGCAACCGGCCCACGTTGGTGTCGTTGTCGCCGTCGTCCAGGTCGTCGATAAGCAACGTGTCATGCACCAGGTCGTCAAAGCTCAGCAGGTTCCCGAGAACGGCCTGCACGAACGGAATGTTGAACCTGCCCAGCATGTCGGTGTTCTTGAACTGCGTGAGCCAGGTCTCGAGTTGTTGGACCATGCCGATCGCCTCGCCGGCGCCGACGACATTGAAGTCGAGATACTGAATGAAATCGCTGTCACCCGGGTCGGGGTCGTCCAGGGCATTGACCCCATCCAGGTCTTTCAATGGGAGGGTGAGCCGCTTGGCGATCCCGGCGATATCGATCTTCAGATCGGCATTGGAAAACTCAAAGGGCTCGACTTCCGCCTTGATGCCGGGGTTGCCGGTTTCGCCAAAGTCAATGCCGTCCCGCACGTTCAGCGGCATGATGATCGTCAACTGATCGCTGGCGGTGTCCTGTGCCGCGACGAGGAACTCGCTGAACGACGGGTCCGAAAACTCAAGTGGGGTGATCCCGTCGGTGGCGTCCAGGGTGAGGGTGCGGGTGACTTCCAATGAACTGCTGGCGTGGAAGAGTTTGACCCTGCCCGTGCCGTCGTCGGTGGCGCTGACTGCCCCCAAACCGGCCGCGGCCAACCCCGCGTTGATGTCCGCGAGCAACCCGCTCAGACTCAGATCGCCGAGCGTCATGTCGCCGTTATTATCGTCGTCTCCGGGCGTGGTGTTGACCGTGACCAGTTTCGGGATGGCGCCGCCGACGGAAAGCAGGAACCGGATCGTGGTGGGCGACGTTGACCCAAGAGCGGCCGCGCCACCCGGTGCGCTCGTCGCGACGAGATCGAAGGGAGTAAACCCGTCGAAATGTTCCTGACCCACGAACCCCAATGGCGTGATGTCGGTGGCAGGCAATGACAGGGTCAACCTGTCGGAACCATCCAGACCGACCGTGACGATGGAACCCAAACCGAAATCGTTCAGAGCTGTTTGGACGTCGTCTTTGAGCTCCGTGGCGGTGGTATTGCCGGTTGTATTGTCGGCGGCCACCGTCACCTCCGTTTTGGACGACGTCGTATGCGTGCCGATCTTCAGGTCAAAGATCACGTCCAGCGGAAACTCAAACGGTGTTCCCGGGTCGTTGGGCAATGGCGTGTCAGCGGTCAGCACGCCGGAACTCGACGTCGCCGGCAGGGTCTGGGTGAAGCCCAAATTAATCGGACTGCTGGGATCGCTGATCGAGACCGCCCACTGCATGTGGAGCAAGAAATTGCTGGCCCCGGCCGGCCCCGGCACTTCCGTCCCGAGAAAACCGACATTCGCGATGATGCCTTCGAGCGATTCGTTCGCATCGACAGCGAAGTTGATGTTGCCTGGCACCGAGAAACGGAAATCGTCCGAGTCCACGGGATCGCCCGAACTGTTGAAATGGAACTCGAATGGTACATCGACGCTGCCGGTGACCGCGACGGTCGGCACGTTCGGGACATCGTCAGCGCCCGGAGCGACCGTCTCGTCCGCCGCCGTGTTCGGGTCGTCCGGAGTGCCCGCGGTGAAGGCCTTTTCCGGCATCAGGATTTCGTTTCTGTCAGCCTCCTGGCCAAGGTCGATGAAGTACTCGTCTGTCACGTCCAGGTGCAGCGTGAAATTAACGCCAAAGATATCCCCATCGCTGTTTGCACTGACCGAGCTGAGATCCAGAGCGATGAGATTGCTGACTGCACTCGGTGCTGCCAACGCGCTGAGAAAATCGCGCAGATCTGCCTCCAGGTCATCAATCGTCGCCAAAAAGGCAGAGTAGTCGGCAAGAAAGTCGGAGGTGGCCCCGGCGACCAGCACGTCGTAGATTTCACTGAAATCAACCGTGGTGTCGTCGTTCAGGTCCATCGCGCTCAGCGCCTGCTCTGCGCTGGGATGGAATGGGATAAAACCCAAAAAGAACTTCTCACCGTTTACGAGCCGGTAAACGTCCTTCAAATCGCCCTTGTCCACCGTGACACCCGCTGGAAACGGACTGATGACACCATCGGCATTCCGATCCACATTCAGCGCGAGCGTGTCCTGGAGTTCGGGCACATGCACATCCTTGTCGTCCACCGTCCCGTCGGGAACGCCCGGCGTCGTCGGGCCGCTGACATCGTGTGTCGTCTGCAAGAGACCCGGAATGGGGGTGTCAAAGACCGTTGAATCGGCGGTCACAAGGCCGTCGAGCTTGTCGCCAAAAGTGACCAACCCCGTTTCCAGGCTGCTGGTCACGCCCGGCAGCAGGGCGTCGGCGCTCAGTAGCAACCGCGGCTCCAGGTTCTCCAGTTCGAATGGGCGGCGCAGGCGCCAGCTCAGCCGCGGACGTAGGCGCGGGCTTGAGTGATTTGAGTGAAAACCCCACGGGTAGGGACCATAACTCTTTTGGGAACGGGTTGCGATCATAAGAGTATCCAACGGGTTGAACCTTGCCGCCTACCAGGAAAACCCAGCCACGCGCGGTTTTTTCTTACCAGCCGCAGCGAAAAAGCGACGCGATAATGCATACGTGCAAATGCTGAATTAAGTTTCTCCTAGGCCCTTGAACCCCGCGCGAGTGTGACGGGAACAGAAAAAGAGGCAAGCCCTTTTTTGTTACAACTCGGAAAAGTTATTCACAACCCGCCGTTCGCCGGCCCCGGGCCGATGGCGGAACCGCCTGGTCGGAAATTCAAAGCCGGCCACCGCCGGCGAACGAAAGCGATTCAGCCAGCCAGGTGTCCACTTTAAGCACCGACCGGCGCTGACTGAACGCGAGCCGCGCCGCGGACCATTGCGCGTAGCGAAAGGCAGCGCCCGCCATCCGATGCGCGCCGTTCGGACGCGCGCGCGCTGCGGCTTCGAGCCGGCGGCGCGCGAATGCGGGCAGGAAACGCCGCACCAGTTCGTCCTCCAGACCCACAAACGCCTGCGCGCTCCCTGGATCGCCCTGACGCGCTGCGCGGCCGTAGAGTTGTCGATCGATGCGGCGCGATTCATGGCGTTCGGTCGCCAGCACGTGCAGGCCGCCGCGCTCGGCCACGCCGCGGCCGAGTTTGATGTCGGTGCCGCGACCCGCCATGTTCGTCGCGATCGTGATTTTGCCGGCCTGGCCCGCTTCCTGGACGATTTGCGCCTCTTCGCGGTGTCGCGTCGCGTTCAGCAGGCTGAATGGCAGGCCGAGTTCCGTCAGTTTGCCCGCCAGCGCCTCGCTCACGGCGACGCTGCGGGTGCCCACGAGCACCGGACGGCCTTCTTTGTGCAGCCGCGCGATCGCTTCCACCACCGCAGCCCACTTGCTTTCCCAATCCGGGAACACGCGATCGGGCAATTCCCGGCGCACGCACGGACGGTTGGTTGGGATCGCAACCACCGGCAGCCGATAAATATGCCAGAACTCCGCGGCGGCCTCCTGCGCGGTGCCCGTCATGCCGGACAACTTGCGAAAGAATCGGAAAAACTGCTGAAAACTCAACCGCGCCAGCGTCAGGTCCCGCGGAGAGACTTCGACGCCTTCCTTGGCTTCGATCATCTGGTGCAGGCCGTCACGCCACTTGCGCATCGGCATCATTCTCCCCGTGAATTCGTCCACGATGACGACTTTGCCCTCCTGCAAAACGTATTGTTTGCCGGAATGGAACAACTCGCGGGCCGTGAGCGCCTGTTTGATCAATTCCGTCTGCCGGGCTTCTCCGCGCCAAAGGTCGGAGAACTCGACGGCGTGCGTTTCGATTTTCCCGATGCCCGACGGCAACAGTTCCACTTCGCGGTAGCGCGGGTCCACGCGGTAATCCTGGCCCGGTTCCAACGCCTGGGCGAACCGCCACGCAGCGCGGTACGCCTCCGCCATGGCGTCCCCGCCGGGAACCCCCGAAATAATCAGCGGAGTCACCGCTTCATCAATCAATACGCTGTCCGCCTCGTCCACAAGGGCGGTGTGCAGACCGCGCATCACCAGGCCTTGTTGGGCGAAGCTCAGCGGCCGCAAGAGCTGCCGGATCATCCGGCGCGATGGCAGGTGCAGTTCGCCCAGCCGCAGGCGGTCGCGCAAAAAGTCCGCAACGATTTCCTTGCTGGTCGTGTAGGTCACGTCGTGGTCATAGCCGTGCAGGCGGTCGTATGGCCCCATCGGTCCGGTCACGTAACCCACCGACACGCCGCAAAATTCGTAAAGTGGCCGGAGCCACTCCGCATCGCGTTGCGCCAGGTAATCGTTGACGGTGACCACATGGCAGGGCCGCCGTGTCCACCCGGCGATGACCCCCGCGAGCGATGCCGTGAGCGTCTTGCCCTCGCCCGTCGCCATCTCCGCGAGATAACCGCGGCGGAGGGCCAGTGCGCCCATGACCTGGACCTTGAACGGGCGCAAACCAAGCTGGCGATCCGCCGCTTCGCGAATCGCAGCCAGCGCCTCGGGCAACCGCCGTTCCGCATCGGCCTCCTGACCGCGACGGCGGAACCATTGGCGGAACTCCTCGAGCCGGTCCCGCAACGCCGCCTCAGAAAGAACCCGGTATGATTCGGCGAAGGCATCGATCTCCTCGGCGTCGGCTCGAAGCGTTTCCAGGACGGAACCGCGCCGGCGCATCGCGCCGGCCGCGCGATCCACGAGCGCATCCAGGCCCGTCGTGACTTTGCCGGGAGTGACGACATCGGAAAGCCGGTATTCGTGCGTCAGCGCACCCGCCGTGGCGCCCACGAGTCTGCCGTTGGAGGCGTTCTGAGTCACAGGTCGTAACGCTTTTGCAAAAGTTGCCGCAGCTTGCGAATCCATTGTTTCAGCAACGGTTCGGGTGACAGCGTGAAGCGAATCCGGCCCGAGCGCCCATGCAGGATCGCCGCGCCCGCTTGCGGCTGAACGATCGCGCGCAACTCGAAAAAAGGCTCGGCGGCGCGACGGCCCGAAGAGTCGTTGAGCTTCACCGCCAACTCGCCCCCACCGTTCCAGCCCAGAGCAGCCGAGGGGAGGAACTCGTGTTCGGCCGGAATGATTTTCTGGGCCGTGACCGGCAGCGCGATGTCGGCTTGTCCGAACAGGCGCACTTCGGCGGAACGGATTTGATCCGCGAACAGACGCGAGGCCTCCCGCTGCGACACAGCGGCGGAAAGATGATACTCGCGGTCATTGATCACGTAACCCAGCGGCGTGCCGCGCTGCATCCACCCGCCCTGAACCTGGTCGAGCGACGGCGCCACCCACTTGCCCTCGTGCAGGGCGCGGACCGTCAACTGGTGTTCCCGCTCTTCCAAGCGGTGAAGGCGTTTGCTGACAACCTCGATGCGGCTGCGAATCGGCATGAGATCAGCCGTTTGCCTTTGCATGGCCCGCAGTTCCATGGCGCGGGCCTCGGCAAGTTCGGCGCGCGCGCCGGCAAGTTCGAATTCGAGTTCGGGATCGTGAAAGCGCACCAGCGGCTGGCCGCGGGTGACCAAAGTGCCCGGCGCGGCCATGACCTCCTGAAGGTATCCCGACGCTTCGTTTGCGACGATGGTATGCTCGACCGCCTCCAGGATGCCGGGAGCGCGAAAATGGTTCGGGAACGGGACGACGCCGAGAAGGACAAGGAGCACCGCCACCGTGCCGGCGCACACCGCGATGGCGCGGGGCCGGCACCGGTCGAGACGCGGGCTCGCGGCCAGGTACTGAAGCAATTTCACCAGCGGGACACCTACCCAGGCGATGCCGCACACCACCGCCATGATCACACCCAGAATCAGGTAGCGGCCGGCCAGGAAGAAGAGAATGACGGCAAATACCCACACGCGATAGACGGGCGTGGCGATCCCATAAACAGTGAGCCACCACGCCTCGCGCCGTCCGTGCGCGGGACTTTCGGCCTTCTTGCGACCGAACGCGTAGCGCTCGACCAGAAAACCCAATTGCTGGTTCGCGCGGAGGTACAGGTTGGGGATGTCGATCAGGTCCGAAAGGATGTAGTAGCCGTCGAAGCGCATCAGCGGGTTCGCGTTGAACAGCAACGTCGAAACGGAGGCGACGAACATGATGTTGTAGGCCAGGTTGTGAAGCGTGCTCTCACCGGTGTTCGCCCACACGAACGTCATCAGGGACGCCACGAACAATTCGGGAATGATCCCGCCCGCGCCGACGAGGATGCGCTGCCATCGGCTGCGAAACGCCCACGATGAAGTCGCATCCACGTACGGCATTGGGGTGAAGATCATAAACATGATGCCCATCGTGTGGACTTCCCCGCCAAAGCGCCGGCACATGAACGCGTGGCCGAACTCGTGGATGGCTTTGATCATGACGAAGCCGGTGTAGAGCAGGAACAGATTGTCCGGAGCGAGCACTTTCTGGCTGGCCCGACCCAGCTCCGAGGCGTGATCCAGGGCGACCTTGCCCGCCGCCGCGACCACGATGAGCCACACCAGGGCGCCGATCGGGCTCAGAATGAGTCTCGCGACCGGGAGGCAGCGCTTCAGGAATTCGTCGGGATCAAGCAGCGGAATCCGGGCGAACATGATGCTCAGGAGACGGGATTTGATTTCACGCTCGCGCCGCTTGCGGTAACGCTCGAACAACTGCGCACTGTCTGCGGCCATGTCCGAATGCAGGAGGTTCGCGCTATAGAGCTGCGCGAGCAGCCGGATCACGTCTTCCTGACCCGGGGCATCGTTGGGGTGCGACTGCAGGCATTGCTCCCAGACCTCCTCGATGGTCCGGTCCAGACGCAGGCGCACGATGAAATCGTACGCCGCGGGTCGCAGGCGGAAGAACTGGTTGTTGATCGGGTCCTGAATGACGTGCCAGCGTTCGCCGCGATAATACTGGCGCCGGACGTTCAGGTGCGGCCGCAATGCCGCATGGCGGTCGGCGATGCGATACCAGGATTCGCTGAAAGTGCCCGGGGTCTCGGCCATGGCTAGGTCCAGAAAAACATTCTCAGGAAATCAATCGTCCGGTGCGTCAGTATCCAGAAGAACGTCCGTTTGCCGACGTTGATCTTGGAGACGCCGCTCATGCCGGGGCGCCACCACGATTCCACCGGTCCCTGGAACTGACAGCGCACGATAAAGACGTTGTCCTGATCCTTCGTCTCTGCCACCGGCTCGATCCGCGAGATCTTCATCGGGAACCTCAGTTTCGGCTGGCTGACGAAGGCAATTTCACCCGTAGCAGCGTCGCGGACGTCGTGGATGTCGTTCTCCTGCACGCTGCATTCGATGTACATCTGATCCGTGCGGGCTACCTTGAAGAGCACGTCGCCCTGCTTCACTGGCGCGCCGATGCGCTGCCTGAGGTCACCCTCGACGATGACGCCCTCAAACGAGGCCGTGATGGTGGACTGCTTCAGCCGATAGCGAATCAGTCCGAGCCGGGCTCGGGATTGATCGGCTTGCGCCTGGGAGATGCGCATCTCCGCCAGCGCATTGGTGGCGCGGGCCTTTTCCGCTTCGCGCGTGTAACGATCCAGATCGGCGGCGAAGGCCGCTTCCTGCAGCAGCAACTCGCGCGTGTCGAGCTTCAGCAAGACGTCATTCGGCTTTACGGGATCACCAATCCGCACGGGCACTTCTTCGATATATCCTTCGAACGGCGCGGCCAGGATCGTAACGTTGTCCGTGCGCAGGATGAACGGCGCCTCCACGCGATAAGTCATCCCTCCGAAGAACAACACGGCCAGCGCGATGGCTACCAGGACTGCCGTCACCTTGGCCCAGGTGTGCCGGACGCCGACGACCCCGGCCAGTTGCTCGCGGGCCGCCATCGCCACGCGGGCGCCGAACCAGCGATCGGTGCGTTTCAATTCGCTTAGCCGCCGCACCGCCATCTCCGCAGAGAGGGCGAGCAGGCGCTGCTCTTCTTCGAGGAATGGTTCGTCGCTGCGTTCGCAAGTGATGACGCCCTGCGGCTCGCCGCCCAGCCGCAGAGGAACCGAACAGAGAAATTTGACTTTCTGACTCTCCGCGTATTTCTCGTGATCGCGCGCGACACGGGTGTCCCCTTCCGCGGCGGGCCAGGAGACGATTTCATCCTGGTCGAAGGATTCCTCCATCGTTTGTTCCAGTGATTTGACGGCGTCCATCTTGCGCTCGAATTTTTCGGTATGGCTCATGGCCTGCAGTCGGACGTATTCGCCATCGAGCCAGCCGAGGCTGACACGGTCGCACTGGTGGCGCGAAGCGAGTTCATTGCAAAGCGTCATGGCGACCGGCATGAAGCGTTGCTGCGCGTCCAGCATCGCCATCAGATCGAGCACCGAGGTGAACTGCGAGAGGGCGACTTGCGCCTGCTGGGCGGAGCGTTGCAGCCGATAAACGGAAGGCGTGTGCTGGACCAGTCGAAGCATCCTTACGACCGCGGTCGCCTGCGGCTCCGCAGCGGACGGCAGGTAAAACGCGGCGACCCACGTTTCCGGCTCCGATTCATAATCCAGCCGCAACGCGATGCCGCAGTCGGAACCAGGCGAGCCGGCAGCTCCGTTCAGAAGCCGCACCGCGTGTTCCTGTTGTTCGGCGGCATTACCCAATTCGTCGAGCGCGCGGAAAAACATCTGCATCCCGGGACCGGGCGTGGCACCGGGCGGCCAGACCGCCACACGCCGCCAATCGTTCGGCTCGGCGGCCGTCTTGCGCAGCAGCGCACCAGCCTGCGCCCCCGACAGAAGCGACAGGGCTTCCAGCAGACCGGGCCAGAAAATCGCCGGCGCGCCGGTAAACCGCCGCCACTGCTCCAACTTGCGCAACGCCGGGGCGAATGCGTCGGTTTGGTTTCTCGCGTCGCGGATCATGTCGTGGTTCTTTGCGCCGGCACAATCTCGAATTATCCGATCAATCTCTTGGCGGCGACACTCGGCAAAATTCTGCCGCCGGCATCAGGGAAGGGCACAAGCACCTTTTGCACGCCACTGGCCAGGCCCACGACGGGCGAGAAGGTAAGGACTTTGCCGCGGACCCGGGCCAGGTCGGAAGGCGTCGGAACCCGACGGACAGAAGTTGGGCGCTCCCGAATAAGCGGCGGGAGGGACGTCAGGTGCGCCTTACTCGTCATAGTGTCCGATTTGTTCGCATAAACGGCGGTCAAATTTCAAGTCTTGAGTTCCTGACCCTGCGATCTCCGATTGCCGTTGACCTGCCTCAATACGGTCTGCTATTGAGCCGCTGTCAAGTTGTGAAACGGTTACACACCTCCAAATGTTCTCTTCTGTCAGGGTATAAGCTCGTCGCCGGGATCGTCGCATTCTTCGCAACGATGGCAGGATTCCTGTCGCTTGCGGTGGTGGCCGCCATCCAGCCGGGGGCAACCAACGACCTGACCCTGCGCGACTTTCTGCAAATGGTCATCGAGCGCAACGAAAGCCTCCAGGTTCGTGTGCTCGAATTGAAGATCGCCCAGAAGCGGTTCAAGTCAGAACGTGGAGTGTTTGAGCCGGAAGCTCTCCTGTCGTACGACCGCGTGGAAAATGAACGCGAGAATACGACCGAACAACGGCGCAGCAGCGGTGTCTTCACGTTCGACGAGGAGAACAATATCTACCATGCCGGTGTGGAAGCACTCATTCCCACGGGCGCCAGAATTCAGCTGGGATACTTTCTGCGGGATCTGCGGAACAACTTGCAGGACCCACCGTTGGGCACCATCTTCACCAACAGGACCCGCGGTGAGTTCCAGACATTTGCCGGCATCAGCCTCACCCAACCCTTGCTCAAGAACGCCTGGTTCTCTGCAACGCTGTCAAACATTCGCCTGGCGGCCCTGGCGTCGGACGTGGCTTATCAGGAGTACCGACGGCAGATGATGCGCGTCGTCGCCACCGCGGAAGCCGCCTATTGGAATCTTTACCTGGCCCAGGAGCAGGTGCGGTTCCTTCGCGAGTCCACCGCGCTGGCTGAAAGCCTGGTTCGGGACAATGAAGCGCGGCTTCAGGCCGGCAGAGGCTCCGAGTTGGAAGTCCTGGAGGCCACAGCCGGTCTGGCGCAGCGCAAGTCGAAGCTCGCCGAAGCCGAGCAGAATTATTTCGAGACGACGGCCCAGATGTTGACACTCATTTCTCAGGTTGCACCCGAGTCAACGCCGGTCCTGCGCCCGATCGATGCGCCAAGTGGTTCGGGTGTTTTGCCTCAGTTCGCGGAAAGCGGTAAAATCGCCTTCGAGACGAACCCTGATTATCTCGGCCAGGTCAAGCGGATGGAACAGGAAAACGTGCGGATCGCCTATGCCAGAAACCAGCGCCTGCCACAGGTCGATCTGAAAGCCAGTTACGGCTTGAATGGGCTGGGGCCGGACCCCCAAAGTTCGTGGGACGACGTGCAGCATCGAGGATTTCCGTCAGTCTCCGCCGGCATTGAGTGGCGCATTCCGCTGGGCGGAGGGATCAGAGCGAGGAACGACCTGGACGCTGCCAAATTGCGCAAGCAACAGGCCCTTGTCACCCTGAAGGAAATCGAGACGCAGATCCTCAACGGTCTCGATACAGCCCTGCGGAGAATTCGCAGCACGCACGGAGCCATTGGTGACCACGAGCAGATTGTGGCCTTCAACCGAAGCCTGCTTGACACCGAACTCGACCGTTTGGAAATTGGGAGGATCGACAGCCGCCGGGTACTGGAAGTGGAGGCCAGCCTGTTTGAAGCCAGGAACGCCGTCGTCGAGGCGCAAGTGCAAAATGAGCGGGCACGGCTTGAATTGGAGTTGGTTCAAGGCACGGTCCTGAAGTCGCGCAACCTCGATCTTCCACAAAAGGAAATCGAACGACGGACGGCAGATCTGCTCAGGCAGGCAGGCATTTCGAAGCAACAATATCGCGATTTGCTGAAAGATTTGCGGCTCACTTACGAGGAACGGAAGCCATTCCCGGGAGCGCAGGAGAAATCCACCGCGCCACAAAGCCGCCCATGAACCGGACCGGTTACGAGAAAGCGTTTGCGCCTTTGTCGCGAGGCTATTGACGAGTGGGATGAAACCAAAACGCCGAGAACACAGAGGTAATTCGACAAGCATGAAACGCTACAGACACTTGCGGCGGTCTTTCCGGAATTTATCGCTCCCCTTCCCTCGCTTTCTCCTCGTTAAAACCTGGGCGGCGTTCGTGCTGACATTCTGTGCGCAAGCCGCAGACCTGCAGCCTTGCGCCGGCATCACCGAGCCGTTCCTCGATGTAACCCTGAGCGCTGCGGTGCCCGGCATCATCGCCGCCAGAAAGTTCCAGGAAGGCGACTTCGTCAACGAGGGCGCCGTCCTGGTGGAGCTGGACAATAAGTTGGAGAAACTCGAAGTCGAACGTCGCAAACTCGTGCGCGACCAGAAATGGAGCGACTTCGACGGCACGCAAAAGTTGTTCAAAACCACGAAGGGCATCAGCAAGGAAGAAGTGGAAAAAAAGGAGGCGGAATACAAAATCGCCGCGGTCGAACATGACATCGCGGAGGAACAGTTGCGCCGGCGCCAGGTGATCTCACCCCTGTCCGGCGCCATCACGGAGATCATGCTCGAGGTGGGCGAGGCCTGTCAGCCCTATCGCCGGTGTTACTTCATCACCAACATCGAAGCCAGGCTTGCCGCCGGGCTGAAGCTCGGCCAGACCGTGAAAATGGAAATCGACACGGGCGCCGGGATGGTGGACCTCCGCGGGAAGATTGTTTTCATCTCCCCGGTAGTGGACCCCGCCAGCGGCTTGCGGAAGATCAAAGTGCTCTTCGACAATCCCGAAGACAAAGTCCAGCCTGGCGTGTCGGGCCGAATGCTCCTGGAGTAGGCACACCGGATTCCGGCAGTCCACGAGTCAAAAGACTCAAAGAACGGACTTCGTCCGCCCGATCCGCGGCGCCGTCACGGCGTTAGTACGCGGAAGTAAACCGAGCCGCTCACCGGCGCCGGAAATGTCCAGGTGAAACTGCCGCTTCCCGGAAATGTGTTCGTGGCAAGAGGAAACCAGATCGCGCCCGGCGCAAGGTTGGTGGCGACCAGGAGCCGGTGAACGCCGCCCGGGTCTCCCAGACACGTGATCGCAACGTCCCTGCCCTGGGCGGCAATGGAGAGCACGGGCACAGCCACGACCGTCATCAGCGCCGGCGCGCTTATCAGGGTGAGGTAAGCATTCGACACCACGACCCGATAGGTGCCGGCATTCGTCCGGCTCACGTTCGCGAAAGTCAAATCGCTGCTGGTTGCCCCTGGCAGGGCAACGTTTGCCAACGTCCACTGGTAGCTGATCGGCAAGACGCCCGAAACCAGCACGCTGAAGCTCGCGGAGCGGCCTTCCCCCACGGTCACGCTTTGCGGCGAACTGAGGATGCTCAACGCAAGCGAGTTGAACGTGACCGTAGCGACGCGGCTGGTAACCGAGCCGGCGAAATTGGTGATAATGACCTGGTACGTGCCTTGCACGCCGGGCATCGCGTTGCTGATGGTCAATGTCGCGTTGGTTTCGACAGATACCTGCAGATCGTTATGAAGCCAGTGATAGCTGAGCGCAGGACCGCTCGCGACCGCGACGAGCGAGGTAGAAGCGCCAGGGGCCAAACTGATGTCGCCGGGCTGCGTGAGGATGAACGGCTGCACATCCACGATCAGCGTCGCGACCGTGCTCGTGACCGCGCCGGAACTGTTCGTTGCGATGGCAGCATAATTGCCGCTGTCGGCACCTTGCACGTTGGTCAGAGCCAGCGTTGTGCCGGTCGCACCGGACAACAGCGCGCCATCCTTGATCCAGGAATAGCCGATGGGACCGGGTCCCTCGGCCGAGGCTTGAAAAGTGACGTTCGTTCCCGCCCGGACAACGTTGGTTCCCGTCGGCTGAACGACGAACGTCGGGAGCGTTTGCGCGAACTCGAACGCGCCGCTGTCCGCCCGGGCGCCTTGCGGACGCGCAATGCCTCGCTGGTCCACCGTCGGGTAGTTTGTCAGGATCACGTCACGGACCGGACTATTGGCGAGTAAGGCCATCGTGCGGGTGGGACCGCCGTTGGTGCTGAGCGGGCCGAGAACCGGGTCAATGTTCGTGCGGCTCCCCGTAGCGTAGAAGACGAACGAGGCGTCGGAACTGAAGTTGTATCCGCTGTCGGTGATCCCACCGAAGAAATTCACCGGCGCGTTGCTGGCAAGTATGGAATTGCGCAGGGTGAGGGTGCTGCTGAGAACAGCGACACCGCCGCCGAAGGCGACTCCGGTGTTCGGGTCGCCGAGCGGCCCCCGGGCAGCCTCATTGAAGGCAAGTGTGACGTTGACCAGAACCGCAGAGTTGGAAATCACTGCGACAGCGCCGCCCCGTCCGTCGCCACGTGGCGCGTCGGAGTTCAGGGGATCGAGAGTCCCGGAGCCGCCCAGCGCGCGATTGAAGGCAAAGGTGGAATTGGTGACCGCGACAGGACGGGTCACTGCGTAGATGGCGCCTCCCGCCGCGTCAGCCCCGGCAACCACGTTCGTCGTCGCCGCCGGGTAGCTGCCGCCCTGGGCGAGGTTGTCGTTGAACGTGCTGGACTCGACCGCCAGGACCCCGACAGAGGCCAACGCGCCGCCGAATCCCGCCCCGGACGGGCGACTTAGGCCGCCACGCGCCGTATTCTGTTCGCATGTGCAATCGCGCAGGCGGAGCGAGCCTGTGTTAAACACCGCGCCACCCTGGCCTGTCCCGGCGACACTCGTCTGATCGGAGAGGCCGCCTGAAGCGGAGTTGACCGCGAAGATTGTCTCTTCGGCTACGACCACGGCATTGGTCTCCACGAATAGCGCCCCGCCATAGCCGTGACCG
>WNGB01003012.1_pt2 | contig 29661 bp, 25 predicted proteins | sample 5400681 | NCBI WGS metagenome assembly WNGB01 (sample SAMN13153367, study PRJNA577476) | soil metagenome | isolation source: 115 cm soil or saprolite under grassland replicate 2 | place: USA:California | collected 2016-06-15
ATTCGTGCCGCCGCGTTCGTGGTGAGTGGCCATGTAGGTGACATAAACGCCTGGGACACAGCGATTGGATCTCCACAGCGTCGGTTACTGGACGTCACCAGTTTGCGAAAGCTGGCAGAAGCAGGCGTCGAGATAGGTGCACATTCCCGTACGCATCGATCCCTCACTCGCCTGCGGACAGAGGAACTATCGGGAGAGATAGCGGGCTCGGTAGCGGATCTCGAAGCCTTTGGGCTCGGCCGGCCGAGGCTCTTGGCCTATCCGTATGGTGAATACGACCACCGAGTGCGACAGGCGGCGCAGGAGGCCGGTCTACAAGCTGCCTTTACCGTTGATGCCGACCTCGTGCGCCCCAACCAGGATCCTTATATGGTTCCAAGAATTGAGATTCTGAGAGGGGATGTGGGATGGAAGCTGTGGTGGAAGGTTACTCTGGCCGGGCGTTCAATGATCGCTCTTCGAGATCTCCCATCCCTGCTCCTGTGGTTTGCATTCAGGGTGAGCGTATCTCGTTGACCCTTGTTCGGATCGTTTTCGTCGGCTACAGTGTCGCCGATCGCTAGCATGCGGAAAACTAAGATGCGTTTGCCCCGGGTTTGTATTGGTGTGAATCCCCTGGAGGTAGGGATCGCTATGCGCTCCTCCCAATCGTGTACTCCAGCGGAATGTATTCCGCACCAAGAAGTAAACTTTCATCCCCATTCATTTGCCGATCCTGATGGCAGACTTTTCTTGTTGGATGGGCAATTATATCGTGGGATAGCGGCGCAGTCGTCATCGTTTTTCAAGCAGTTGTTCGAAAGCGGTGTGCTCCGAGGACTGATCGATCGAGGACTTCTCATAGAGACTGAGCTGACGACTATCACGGTGGAGGGGTATAATATGGTACTACGTCACCGATATATACCTTTCCCCTCCTATCCTAACGAATGGTGTCCGGCAATGCTCAAAGATGCGGCGGCCGCGATGGTAGCGTTGGTTGTAGAACTTGAGCAACATGAGCTGACGTTACGCGATGCGCATCCCTGGAATCTTCTATTCGACTCGTACAAACCATTATATGTCGATGTAACTTCGATTACCCCTGCTGTTGATAGCTCTACATGGCCTGCTTACTATGAGTTCTGCCGATTTTGCCTCTACCCTCTTATACTGATGTCCGCTGGTCACGAGCGCATTGCAAGATTGCTTATATGCGAGGATGGGGGCGTTCTGGGGTCAGATCTGACCGCTCTGGCACCTCAATCTGCTCAGCTGGCACCTGATCGATCCTTGATGAATCACCTGGTGCCAGTTGTGCAAAAGCGATTACCCCACCGCTATTACAGCCTTTTCGGAAGAGCCTGGAGGCTGGCGAGCTCCCTGCCCCCCATCCAGTCGCACCGTCGCCGGTCGCGACTTGAGTTCCTGAAAACGATAGGACGAGAAATAGAAAGCATGACCTTCGCAGGCCCGAGCGGCGACTGTGTCGATCAAGACGCGAACTCAAGCCCGGCGCAGTCAGATTCAGATCGCTGGACGACAAAGCAGCATGCCATTCACAATGTGCTCGCTGAGCTCCGCCCTGGAACGGTGCTGGATATAGGCAGCGGTACGGGATGGTACTCCCGACTCGCCGCCCACATGAACTGCCGGGTAGTATCTTTTGATATCGATCCGCTGCATGTCACGCAACTCTATGTTGATGCCCGTGACAAGAAGCTCCCGATCTTGCCACTGATCATGGATTTTACAAAACCTACCCCGGCCCGCGGTCTTGCAAACCACTGGTCCATCGCTGCCACCGAGCGGTTCCGTTGCGATATGGTCTTAGCGCTGGGGCTGCTGCATCAGATTGTATTCGAGCGCCATCTCAACTTCGACCAGATTGTGGACGGCCTGGCGCAGTTTGCGCAACGCTGGCTGGTTGTGGAGTTCATCTCACGCGAAGACCGGGAGGTGTCTGGACGTTTGCCGGGCCGATTCGGGTGGTATACGCTCGAAAACTTTACCAATGCGCTTCAGAAACGGTTTCGGCGCGTCAATATTGTGCCATCTTCGCCTGCGCCACGTGTACTGCTGCTATGCGAGAAGTAGAAGTTTATTTCATATGTGAAGCGAGCGGGGGTTTGGGGGCGGCACCCAGCGGGTACCCGGCCGCCCCCAAACCCCCACCGGGGAGGGGTGGAGGGGCAGTAGGCCCCTCCACACCTCCCCAACTGCGCAAGTCCTGGATAGTATTTTGATACAGCGATACGGAGCAAATCATTGGTCTCGGTGATCATTATTTTCCTGAACGCCGAGCAGTTCATCCAAGAAGCGATTACGAGCGTGCTCGCCCAGACATACGACCAGTGGGAACTATTGCTGGTGGACGACGGCTCCGGCGATAGGAGCAGTGATATTGCGCTGAGATTCGTTCAGCAATATCCTGAGAAAATATATTACCTCAACCATCCTGACCACCAGAATCGTGGTATGAGCGCGTCGCGGAACTTAGGCATTCGAAACGCCATCGGCGAGTACATTGCTTTTCTGGATGCTGATGATGTCTGGTTCCCGCACAAGCTGCAGCAACAAGTCGCGGTGCTTGAATCGTGGCCCGAGGCCGGTATGATTTACGGTCGTTCTCTATACTGGTACAGTTGGACAGGTGAAGTGGAGGATCTTCAACGTGACTTTATGCAGTCGCTCGGTGTCCCGGCTGATACGCTGGCCGAGCCGCCGGGCCTGGTGAAGCTCTTCTTGCGAAAGGAGGCCCCGGCCCCTTGTCCCTCTGATGTTCTCGTACGGCGTAAGATCGTTGAGGAGATCGGCGGGTTCGAAGAGCAATTCCGAGATATCTATCAGTTGTTCGAAGATCAAGCCTTTTTTGCCAAGGTGTGCCTTCGCACCCCGGTGTTTATCGCTCATGAGTGCTGGGATAGCTATCGGCAGCATGCGGACTCATGCGTTACCGTCGTAAAGCGGGCGGGACAGTACCATACTGTGCGAGGTCTGGCAAGTCCTCCAGACAGAGCTGTGGCCCTACCGGCATCCGACCTTGTGGCGCCTGCGAGGATATGTTCGATATGGCGTGCGACAGATGCAATTGGTATTGACGCTGATCATCCAACGGACATCGCTTTCCTCCGTTCGTGGTAAGCGGGTCTGAATCGGAAGGCGACAGCGTCCCTTTCCAGGCAACACCGTTTTGGATTGCGTCAAAGTGAGCCTGATGACGAATAAACCTGTAGTCTCGGTGATCGTTATCTTCCTGAACGCTGGGCCGTTCATCCAGGAAGCGATCGCGAGCGTGTTTGCCCAGACATACGACCAGTGGGAACTATTGCTGGTGGACGACGGCTCCAGCGACGGTAGCACCGATATTGCTGTTCAGTGCGCTCAAGAATGTCCGGAGAAGGTGCGCTATCTTGAACACGCTGGTCATCAGAATCGGGGCATGAGCGCATCGCGCAATCTCGGCGCCAGCAACGCTGCCGGCACGTTTATCGCCTTCCTCGATGCCGATGATGTCTGGGTCCCACACGCACTTGAGGAACAGGTCGCGATCTTGGAATCGCAGCCTCAGGCTGCGATGGTCTACGGTCCTATTCAATGGTGGTATAGCTGGACCGGAATACCCGAGGATCGCCAGCGCGACTTTGTCCAGGTGCTCGACGTCCAGCCCGACAGGCTGGTCGAGCCACCAGCGCTTCTCCCGGTGTTCTTACGCAACGAGGGCGCTACACCTTGTGGCCCGCTACTTCGGCGCCAGGTAGTAGAAAGCGTGGGCGGCTTCGAAGAGGCTTTCCAAGGCATGTATGAGGATCAGGTCTTTCGTGTCAAAATATGTCTTGCCTCCCCTGTATTCGTTTCAAGTAGGTGCTGGTACAGATACCGGCAACACCCCGACGGCTGTTGTTCTGTGACAGTAAGCAAAGGCCAGCATCTTGCTGCGAGGCGAACGTTCTTGATCTGGTTAGCTGCGTATGTGACCAGGCAAGGAGTCAAGGATGCTGAGGTCTGGCGGGCTCTCCGGAAGGAGTTGTGGCCGTACCACCACCCGTTTCTGCGCCGTCTATTATTGTATGCTCGGGGTCTCGTGCCCAGGGCGCAAGAGCTCGCGCTGCAGGGTGCACCACGCGTTTTGCCGATCCCCGTTCGCCGCTGGCTATCGAATCGATGGCAGGAGAACAAGCGCTGGCCACCGGTAGGATGGGCACGGCTCGGCAGCCTGCGACGAGTGACCCCGATCAGTCGGGCATGGGGTTACGATCGGGGGCTTCCAGTCGATCGCTACTACATCGAGCAATTTCTTGCTGCTCACGCGTCCGATATCCAGGGTCGTGTCATGGAGATTGGAGATGATGCCTACACACGCCGGTTCGGCGGTGATCGCGTTAGCAGAAGCGATGTGCTTCACGTCATGGAGCGCAGCCCCCCTGTGACGATCGTAGCGGATCTGACTTGTGCCGAGCAAGTTCCTTCAGACACCTTCGACTGCATTATCCTGACGCAAACCCTCCAGTTCATCTACGACGTGCCGGCGGCGATCAAGACGCTCTACCGCATTCTGAGGCCAGGCGGGGTTGTGCTGGTGACTGTTTCTGGTATCAGCAAGATCAGTCGCTATGATGTGGATCACTGGGGCCACTTCTGGAACTTCACGAGTCTATCGGCGCGTCGACGATTCGAGGAGGTCTTCTCGAGAGCGCACGTTCGCGTTAACAGTTATGGAAATGTACTTGCGGCAGTTGCCTTTCTGCATGGGCTGGCAGCGGCGGAGCTACGTCAAGCGGATCTGGATCATCATGATCCGGATTACGAGCTCATCATCGCCATCCGGGCGGTGAAACCGGAGATCATGGCATGAGAATTCCAGGAGCCGCTAGCTTGCGACAGGCTGCCAAACTGTTCACTTACAGATTCGCGCCGAGAGCACTTATTCTGCACTATCATCGTATTACCGAATTGGCGACGGATCCACACCTGCTGTGCGTGAGCCCGCAGCACTTCGCCGAGCAGCTTGAGGTAGTGCGCAAATACACGCGCATCGTGCGTCTTCAGCATCTAACCCAGGCGCTTTGCGAAGGTGATCTTAAGACGCGAACGCTTGTGATCACCTTTGACGATGGGTATGCCGACAATCTCTCGCATGCTAAACGACTGCTGGCGCAGTACGAGATACCGGCAACCGTCTTCGTGACCACCGGCTACATTGGACACAATCGCGAATTCTGGTGGGACGACCTGGACAGGCTGTTATTGCAGCCTGGGACGTTACCGGAAACTCTTTGCCTAAGAATCAATGGGGCCCCCTTCCAGTACGTGTTAGGCGCAGCAGCGCATTACAGCGCGGAGGACTATCAACATCAGCGCGGTTGGAATATTGGGCAGCCGGATGAGCCTGGTCCGCGCCAGCATCTCTTTCGCACGCTTTGGCACCTGATGTACTCTCTCCTGGAAATCGAGCGCCAGAAAGTGTTGGATGAGTTACAGCTATGGGCTGGCGCGCAGCCAACGGTTCGCCCGACTCATCGCACGCTTGCTGCTGATGAAGTGGTTCAATTGGCAGCAGGGGATGGAGTGGAGGTCGGCGCCCATACGGTGACTCATCCGGTTCTCTCTTCGCTCACCATCGAAGAGCAGCGCGACGAGATTCGGCGGAGCAAAGCCGATCTGGAGGAGCTTCTGGGTCGCTCAGTGCTCAGTTTTTCATATCCTCACGGTTTGCGATCTACTTATACGGGGGAGACGGTCACACTCGTTCAAGAATCCGGCTTCACCTGTGCCTGCACAAGTCTCGTCGATGGTGTTCAGAGGGGCTCAGATTGTTTGCAACTACCCCGCGTTTTGATACGCGATTGGGATGGGGATGAATTCGCTCGATACCTATGGGCGTTCTTTCGAGGGTAACCAGTGCAGAAGCAGCTGTTTCTAAATCTGGGCAGTGGCGCGCAGTTCCACTCTGACTGGACGAATATCGATCTTTCCTCTTCTAGTCCCTGTGTCCAGGCTTATGACCTTCGCAAGGGAATACCCTTCCCAGATAATACGTTCGCTGTGGTATATCATTCCCACCTCTTGGAGCATTTTCCAAGGCATGGAGCTTTCAAGTTTATACAAGAGTGCTATCGAGTGCTGAAGCCAGGGGGGATCATTCGAGTAGTTGTGCCTGATCTGGAGCGGATTGCACGAATGTATTTACAAGCCTTAGAGCGAGCATTGAAGGGCGAGGCTGAGTGGCAACATCACCATGAGTGGATGCTGTTGGAGCTTTATGACCAGGTAGTGCGTGAGCGACCTGGCGGGGCCATGCTCGAATATTTAACACGCGATCCGATCCCAGATGAGGCGTTTGTGTACGAACGAATCGGGGGCGAAGCGCGGCGTATTGTTCAGCTTCACCGAACCGCCGTCGCACAGGAAGAGGGGCAATCTCCCAGATACTCTGCTCTGACCCGTCGCGTCAGGTTTCTTCCACACTTCCTCCGAACCATGCTGATCAAGATGCTTTTAAGCGCAGACGATTACCAGGCGCTCCAGATTGGGCGCTTTCGCCTGCAGGGAGAAATTCATCAGTGGATGTATGATCGCTACTCGCTGGCCCGGCTGCTGGAACAGACAGGCTTTCATCATCCTGTCCAGCGGACTGCATGTGAGAGCGCCACTGAGAACTGGCTTCAGTTTCATCTGGACACCGAGCCCGATGGCACGGTTTACAAGCCTGACTCGCTCTACATGGAGGCGACAAAGCCTGCCATATGAATATTCTCCACATCAACACGTTGGACAATGAGGGTGGTGCCGCACGGGCAATGTACCGCTTGCACCAGGGGCTTCTGCGCCTGGGCCATCGCTCTCACTTGCTGGTCAGCGCACAGACGGTGCATGAACCAAATATTGATGTCATTCATCTCCAGTCCGAGCCGTTCCATACCTTGACCGACACGGTGATGGATACGATCGGTCTGGCGCTCGAGACGCGATTCGGACTCAACGCCTTGGCCTACCGTAACTCGTGGCATATTCCTCAATTGCCGGTCTTTCGCCAGGCCGATGTCGTGAACCTGCATAACCTGCACGGCGGCTACTTCAATCTGCATGCCCAGCCTGCGCTGGCCAGCCGCAAGCCGGTGGTCTGGACACTTCACGATATGTGGGCGCTGACCGGTCATTGTGCCTATTCATATAACTGTACTCGGTGGCGCACTGGCTGCTATGACTGTCCGCTGTTGAAAGAACCTGGACGGCAGATCGTCGAGCCGCCGCCTACATCAATGGATCGCACTCGCTCAGTGTGGGAGGCTAAGCGGCGCGTGTATCAGACGACATCGTTGCATATCGTTGCGCCATCTAAGTGGTTGTATGGTTTGGTTCAAGAGAGCATTCTGGCCGCGGCCGCCAGCCTTCAATGTATTCCTTATGGAGTAGATGTAGACATGTTTCATCCTGTCGATCAGATGGCGGCGCGACAGGCTCTTGATCTACCAGCAGACAAACATGTGATTTTTTTCTCGGCCGCCGGGGCGATCGACGGACGCAGGTTAAACGGGCGCAAAGGATTTGCTTATCTCGTGCGGGCCCTGGAGCAGCTGCCTGATGCTGGTTCTATCTGCTTGCTGACGAGTGGTGGCTGGGCGGAACTGGGCGAGCATGCGGAACGTTTTGACGTGCGCCAGCTAGGCTACCTGAGTGGCGAGGAGGATCAGCGTCTGGCTTTCGCCGCAGCTGACCTCTTTGTATTACCTACCCTGGCTGATAACTTGCCCCTGGTCTTGATCGAGGCTTTGGCTTGCGGCACGCCTATTGTTGCTTTCAACGTAGGCGGCGTGCCTGAGCTGGTGCGTCATATGGAAACTGGCTACCTGGCTCGTCATAAAGACGCCGACGACTTGGCTCAAGGTATAAGGCTTCTCATAAACGGCGATACCTTGCGTGCTCATATGCGCCAGCGTTGTCGGGAGATCGCCGAGGCGGAGTACTCGCTAGAACTTCAGTCCCAGCGTTATTTGGACCTATATAGGCGGGCGATTCAACATGATGCGTAGGCGCTGTCCCACTCTAGCTGAACTACCCACGCCCCCACCGGGCAAATATGGCTGGCCCTGGACGAGCGGGAGTCTCCAGTTACCAGACACCCGGGCGAATAGTCAGCTTTGGCCACGGGTCAGCGTTGTCATGCCATCGTACAACCAGGCCCAGTTCATCGAAGAGACCATTCGCTCGGTCTTGCTGCAAGGGTACCCCGATCTCGAGTATATCATCATCGATGGCGGCTCCACCGATGGGAGCGTAGACATTATTCGTAAATATGAGCGATGGCTCGCCTACTGGGTCAGCAAACCGGATCGGGGACAGACACAGGCGATTAACAAAGGCTGGATGAAAGCGACCGGCGATATTCTGGCCTACATCAACTCAGACGATTACTACCTTGAGGGCACGATCGCCACTGTGGTGGAGGGCTTCCGTGATCATGCCCGCACTGGCATGGTCTACGGAACCGCGACGATCATCGATGAGGCGGGTAAAGAAGTCGGAGTCTGGGTGGCCCGACCATTTGATCTCAGGATCATGCTCGCCGAGGAAAACATTGTGCCACAGCCAGCAGCCTTCTTCTCCAGGCATGCCCTGGAAAGCGTCGGCTACCTGGACGAGCGATGGCACATGATTATGGATTACGAATTGTGTGTCCGTGTTGGTATGCGGTTTCCGGCTGTTTGTATGCCGAGGACCTTAGCTAAATTTCGGATTCATTCGGGAAGTAAGACACAAACGCGATCTGAATCGACTACCAGGGAGCTTATCCACTTTGGGGCCACCTTCTTCGCAAAGCACATATCACTGCAGGAGATCCGCGCGCTCAAGCGCGCCACGCTGAGCCGTATCCACTATGAGCGGTCGTTGACTTATATAATGAAAGGGCGGCAGCAGGCATGTAAAGCGCTCGGGCCGCTACGCGAAAGTTTGCTGCTCCATCCACTGTTCGCTTTGGGGCGGCCTTTGCAAACCGCCTATATCGTGAAAGAGGTCCTGCTGAGTTATCTCACGATCATCCGTGACCGGTACGGGGTCAAGTCCAGGTAACGCAGCGTACACAGGCAACCTCCGCTTAAGGGTAATGTTATGCGCGCAAGTGTGATCGTCGTCATCTACAATAGCCGCCGGTACATCGGTGCGTGCTGCGAATCTATCTTGGCCGAGCTGGGGTCGCAGGACGAGCTCATCGTGGTCGACAATGGCTCGACCGACGGCGGCGCGGACGTCGTGCGGATGGACTACCCGCAAGCGCGACTGATCGCGTCCGAGAACACCGGCTACGCCGGCGGGAATAACCGCGGCGCGGCCCAGGCGGGCGGCGAGTATCTGGTCTTTCTCAATCCCGACACGGTTCTCCAGAGCGGCGCGCTAGACGCGCTGCTCGCGCCACTGGAGCGGGCGACCGATATCGCGCTGACCACTGCCTGTGTTGTCTATACGAACCAGCCCGATCTCGTCAATACATGCGGCAACACGATCCACTACACCGGCCTGACCTACTGCCGGGGCGCGGGCCGGTCCAGGGTGCACTATATGCTGTCGGCCGAGGTCAACGCCGTGTCGGGCGCCGCCTTTGCCATACGCCGGCGGGTGTTCGAGGAACTTGGTGGTTTCGACGAACGCTTCTTTATGTATGTCGAAGACACTGACCTCTCCTGGCGCGCGCGGCTGGCGGGTTACCGTTGCCTGTATGTGGCCGAGGCGGTTGTCAGACACGATTATCGCCCGTCGTATTCTCCTACCAAAGCGTTCTATCTGGATCGCAATCGCCACCTGATGCTGCTGAAGAATCTGCGGGGCACGACCTACCTGCGGCTGCTGCCCGGGCTGCTGCTCGGCGAGTTGGTGACGTGGGGCTTTCTACTGCTCAAGGGACGGCGCTACTGGGGTGTCAAGCTGCGGGTCTATCGCTGGCTCTGGGATCAGCGCAGCACCATCGTGGCAGCACGCCGCCAGGCGCAGACGCGGCGGCGACTGGCGGATCGCGACGTGCTGCGGCTGATGACACACCGTCTGGAGTTTGACCAGCTGGCCGGCCCGCGGGTGTCGCGCGTCGCTGGGCTGGTGTTGCACCCGGCATTCTGGGTCGCTCGCTTGCTGTTCGCAAGAGGGCGCCCATGAGCCTGCGCATCGCCCACGTGACGGCGACGTTCCCCCCCTACCAGGGTGGCACGGGCAACGTCTGCTACCATAACGCCCGCGATCTGGCCCGGCGCGGCCACGCCGTGCATATCTTCACTGCGGCCCAGCCCGGCGCGGTGGCGTGCGAGGCGCGCGAGGGGTTCACAGTGCATCGTCTGCGCCCGCTGCTGCGAGTCGGCAACGCGTCGGTGCTACCAGGTCTCGTCCATGCGCTGCGCGGCTTCGACGTGATACACCTCCACTATCCGTTCTTTGGAGGCGAGATCGCGGCGCTGGCCGCGAAGCTCGATCGCACGCCGCTGGTGATTACCTACCATCAGGACGTATTCCTCAGCGGCCCGATGGGGCTGGCCGCGAAGCTCTTGCGCGGGACGGCCGGCAGGCTGGCGCTGCGCGCGTCTACGCGGCTGCTGTTCACCTCGCTCGATTATGGGCGCGCCTCGTATGTGCGCCCGCTGCTGCAAGGCCGCGAGCATACGATCGATGCGCTGCCCAACGGGGTCGACGTGACGTTCTTCAACCCCGGCAACGGAGCCGCAGACCTGCGTGCGCGCCACCAGCTGGCTGCCGACGATCGGGTCGCACTGCTGGTGGCCGGGCTCGACCGCGCCCATTATTTTAAGGGTGTAGACGTCTTTTTGCAGGCGCTGGCGCACCTGCCGCCGCACATCAAAGGTGTGATTGTCGGCGATGGCGACCTGCGGCCGGCCTATGAAGCTGGCGCTAAAACGCTTGGCAGGTCGCGCGTCGTCTTCGCCGGGCGCGTTGCGGACGAAGATCTACCGCGCTACTACCGGCTGGCCGACGTGACGGTGTTGCCCTCAGTGACGATGGGCGAGGCCTTCGGTCTGGTGCTCGTGGAGTCGCTGGCCAGCGGCACGCCGGTGATCGCCAGCAATCTCCCGGGCGTCCGGACGGTGGTCGACCACGGCCGCGATGGGCTGCTGGTCGAGCCCGACAATGCGACGGCGCTCGCCGAGGCGCTGCGGCAGATCGTGGCGAACGAGACGGCGCGCCAGGCGATGGGCCGGCACGGTCGTGCCAGGGTCGAGGCGCACTATACCTGGGAGCAGATCGGCGCACGGCTAGCGGCGATCTACCGACAGGTGCTGGACGAGGCGCAGGTGCATACGCACCTGTATAGGCGAGGTGAGCGATGATCGGCACCGGCCCCGTGGCGGCGCTCGCGCCGCTCGATTACCGCTACGCGCTTGACGCCTCCATGGCAGTGCTGGGTGGTAAGGCCGCGCCGACCGTTCTGTGCAATGCTCCTGAGCTCGCGTGCGAGGTCCGCCAGCGCATCCCATCCTGGGGAGGGGTCGAGCGCGCCGGCGCGGCGCTGTGGGTCGAGCCGCTCGTCGACACGTGGCGGGCCGAACTGGCGACCCTCCGGAGCGCGCTGCCGGGCGACGCGCCGCTGGCAGTGATCGCCTCGCGGCCGCTGGCGCGCCTCCTGCCCGAGCGCCACATGTGGGGCGGGCGGCCGCTCGGCCTTCAGCCGAGCGGCATCGGCTATCTGCGCGGCGCCCTCCTACGCGCCGGTTTTCGGCTCGAGACGGTCTACGGTATCCACTCAGCGCTCGCCATCTGGTTGAGTCTACTGGGCCGGCAGGCCGAGCGCTGGGGGTACCCCAATGTAGGCGACCGCTTGCACTTCGCGGCGCGCCTACGCTACTGCACATCGGGGCCGCTGGCGGCGCTCTCGACCGTCGCTCTGCTGATCGCCAGGAAGGGGTGCGGCTGATGCGACCCGATCTCAGCGCAGCCAGCCAGGGCGAGCTTCGAGGCGAGCACCGATCGGCCAGCGCTGCAGCCGATGTGTCCTCCGCGGCTATCAATAGCGCCGTCGCCCGCCTCGACGCCTGGCTCGATACGATGCGCGGCCCAGGCGGCTATTGCGGCCCGGTCGCCCATTGGTGGCAGCAGAGCCTCATGTACACCGGCGTGGGGCTCGACTGGCGCTACGAGGGGATCATTCTGGGCTACCTACTGCTCTGGGAGCGCAGCGGCGACGAGCGCTGGTTGGTCAAAGCGCGCCGCGCTGGCGACGACTTGGTTACGGGGCAACTTGGAAATGGACACTACCCTGCTTCGGCGTTTGAGATCAACCCTGCAACGGCGGGCACACCGCACGAGGCGGCCTGCGATGTCGGCCTGCTGGCGCTGGCGCTGGCGCTGCGGGAGGCCGGGCGCGCGGATTGGGAGCAATATGCCACCTGCGCGGAGCGCAACCTGCGCGCGTTCTACGTCGAGCAGCTCTGGGACGCCGAGGCTCAGTTGTTCAGCGATAGCCCGGCGGTGCCATCCTTTGTGCCGAACAAGGTCGCGACAGCCTGCGAGGCGCTGTTTCTGCTGGTCGAGACAACTGGCGATGCGCTGTGGGCCGAGCACTACGCGATCCCAACGCTCGATCGCGTCGTCGCGCACCAGGTGCGCGGCGGGGGGCGCCTGGATGGTGCGATCGCTCAGAACAGCTTCGGCGAGCGCATGGTCGAGAAGTATTTCCCGATCTATATCGCGCGCTGTATATCGGCGCTGCTGGGTGGCTATCGCTGGACGAATAATGAGCAGTATGCCGAGTGCGCGCTGCGGGCGATGCGATTCATCGCCCGCTGGGCCTGCGAGGATGGCTCCTTCCCGACCGTGATCTATGCGAACGAGCGGGTCAACCGTTATCCGGCCTGGATCGCCCCGCTGGGCGACGTTCTGCTCGCGGCCGGCGAGCTGCGGCCCTATGGCTTTGACGCTCCTCTTGGCGCGGTTCGCGATCGGCTGCTCGCCGGGCAAGATACGTCGGGTGCTATTCAACTGGCGCGTGGTTTTGCCGCCCAGGCGGGAGGACGAGTCCCCGCGGCGCCGGATGTGCGCGATGTGCTGCACGTCGCTGGCTGGTGCGACAAGGCGTTTCGCTACCTGGCATCCTGCGTCGGGCCAGATCTGACCGCCGGCAAAAGTGCACGGTTCGAGGTCGCGTGTACGCTCCAAGGGCAGATGCTGCGGCTGGTGGAGACGCCGGAGCTGCTGGAGATCGGGAGTCGCCGTGGGGTATGTTACCGTTGGCGCAAGGGCGACCCATGGCCTACAGTTGCGGCGCCAGCGTTTTGGCTACGATGATCGCGATGCTACAGATGCTATCACAGATCAACCAGATGGTAAATCGCGCCGCGGGGAAGCTCTTGTTCATTGGGCTCGCGGGTGTAGGCATCTACAACTGGCGGCTGTGGCAGCGCGACAGAGCGCTGGCAGTCCGTCTGCGGAACGAGCGCCCGTCTGTCCCAGCCCTGTCACGCACTCCCCAGGTAAGCGCGCTGGTTGCCGCGTGGGATGAGCACGACCATATCGACGCTCACATATGCTCCTTTCTGGCGCTGCACTACCCCGACGTCGAGCTCATCTTGTGTGCAGGCGGCACCGACGACACGCTGGCGCGGGCGCGGCGCTATGCAAACGAGCGCGTGATTGTGCTGGAGCAGCAACCCGGGGAAGGCAAACAACGCGCCCTCGCGCGCTGCCTGGAGCGCGCATCCGGCGAGATCATCTACCTGACTGACGCGGACTGCATCTATGTGGAAGAGGCATTGATCCGGCTCCTGGCCCCGCTGGTCGAAGAGGGCGAGCAGGTGGCCACCGGCGGCTCGCGCCCGCTGGATGAGCAGGCCGGCAAGCTGCTGCCAAGCTATCTCTGGGCGTCGGATGTGGTCTCGAGCGCGCATCGCCCGATCTATGCCGACGGCTTGCTCGGACGGAATGCGGCGATCACGCGCCAGGCGCTCGACGGGGGCGGCGGGTTCGACTTTCCGGCGCGAACTGGGACGGACTACCAGCTCGCGCAGCGACTGCTACGCGGCGGGTGCGTGATTCGCTATGTCGGCGGCAGCGTCGTGCCGTCGGAATACCCTGAGACGCTGAGCACCTATCGGCGCAAGCAGTCGCGCTGGCTGCGCAATCTGCTGATCCATGGATCGCGCTACCGAGCGAAGCGCGATGTATATGTGACTCTCAGGACAGTCGCAACGGGATTGGCGATGGTGTTCGCGCCGCTGGCCGCCCTTGTGTTCGGCGGAGGCGTGCTCGCGCCCTGGTTGCTGCTCGTCGCGCACGCCGCCAGTTCGAAATTGCGGTACATGCTGTTTACTGCGTGGCTCCACCGGCGGCCGGTTTCGATACGCTTGATCGCCGGCATTGTGCCGCTGACGCTGATCGACTTCGCGATCTGGGCGCTGCCAATCCTCGATCTGTTTGATCCGAAGAGGCGCGAGCAATGGTAGCGATACCTCAAACAGAGCACCCGGCGCAGGCCCAGGCGGTGCAATGGAATGGCAAGGTGGGGCTGATCGCCAAGCCGGGGGGGCCGAATACCGGCGTCGGCCGGTATGTGCAGATGCTTCACAGTGGTCTCGCCGAGGCCGGGGTCGCCGCCGCGCGGGTCGCACCATCGGTGCCGCCGCTCCCAGACGCCGGCTATTCCTTGCTCCGCCGCCTGGGAATGGATGCGCGCACGTTCCTGACGAACTATCCGGTCTGGGCGTACTATCCGCAGGCGGACGTGTATCATCTGACCAGCCAGAACCTGGCCTCGCTGCTCATCTTCCGGCGGCCGCGGGGCCAGGTTGTCGTGACGGTGCACGATATCATCCCCTATATGGTGCGCGACGAGCCGCAGCTGTGCGTATACCGCACCGCCGCAGATCGAATCTTCGACCGGATGGCGATGGCAGGGCTGCGGCGGGCCGATTGCCTGATCGCCGACTCGCAGTACACGAAGCAGTGTCTGGTGCAATATCTGGGCATCGCGCCAGCGAAGATCGAAGTCGTCTACCTGGGCATCGATCACGAGCGCTTTCGGCCGTTCCCCGTACCTTCGAGGATCCGCACCCATTATAGGCTTCCGGAAGGGCGCCGCTATCTCATCTACGTCGGTTCAGAAGACCCGCGCAAAAATCTCGCCACTCTGGTCGGCGCGTTGGCTGCGGTTCGCCGCGAGCTGCCGGACGTGGAGCTGGTGAAGGTCGGACGCGCGCACTTCGACCAGGAGCGGCAGCGGCTGATCGCGCAAGCGGCCGAGCTCGGGGTCGGTTCGGCCATCCACTTTCTTGACGATGTGCCGGAGAGCGATCTGCCGCTGCTCTATAACGTGGCCGATGTATGTGTGATGCCGTCGCTTTACGAGGGGTTTGGGATACCAGTGCTAGAGTCGCAGGCGTGTGGGAAGCCAGTGGTGTGCGCGAATGCGGCGTCGCTGCCCGAGGTTGCCGGCGATGCGGGCGTCCTGTTCGAGCACGGGCTGGACGCCGCCGATGCCCTGGCCGCCGCCGTTGTGCGCCTGCTTGCGGAGCGCGATCTGTACCGTACACTGCGTGCGAGCGGCCTGGCCCGCGCCGCTACCTTTGGCTGGCCACAGACCGCTCGCCACACGCTTAGCGTATACCAGCGCGCAGCGTCCCGCTGAAAGAGCACCCACTATGAGAAGGCAGAATCGTGGTAGAGGGTAGATCGACCTCCGCGCTCCAGGCGCAATCTCCGCCGCGATCGCTTGTCGTCGCGGTGCCAGAGCTGGATACCTACCAGGCCCACACCGGCATCGGGCGGGTGCTCTACGGCTTGAGTGCCTACTGGGGAGAGCGGGTTCGCCTGGTCCACGCCAGCTTTGAAGCCTACGATCTGCCGGTGCTTCGCAATATTCCTCTGCGCGTACGCCCGCCGGCAGGCGCGGATCTGGTTCTGCTGCCGAAGCTGACCGGGGCACAGGCGCTGCACGATACCGGCGGCGTTCCAAGCGCGGTGATTGTGCACGATATCGGCATCGTGGACTTTGGCGGGGACCGCGAGGGGTTGGGCTGGTTGACATATCGGACGATCCTGCAGAGCTTCCGGGCCCTACGATACGCTGCGCATATCATCGCGGTCTCGCGGTTTACCCGCGACCGATTGGCGCACTACCTGCCTGAGCTGGGAGGGCGTATCACCGTCATTCCGTCGGGCGTCAGCGAGGTATTTCTTGAATACCGGCGCTCGCCCCTGGCGGCACGCCAGCGCATCGAGGCGGTCTTACGCCATCCGCTCGGCTCGCCCCTGCTCGTCTACGTCGGCTCGGAACTACCGCGAAAGAATATCACGCTTCTGCTGCATGTCTTCAAACAGGTGAAGAATCGCCATCCGGGCGCTCAGCTCCTGAAGGTGGGGAAGCCTGGCCACGCGCGCTGGCGACAGAAGACAGTCCGCGTCGTTGAGGATCTTGGGCTGCAGATCGGAAAAGACGTACAGATCGTCGAGGACGTCGACGATCTGGCATTGGCGGACGCCTACCGTGCTGCCGACGCGTTCGTCTCGACCAGTCTCTACGAGGGGTTTGGGCTGCCGGCCCTCGAGGCGCTCGCGGTAGGAACGCCGGTCGTGGTCACCAACTGTGGGGCGTTTGCCGAGGTGGTAGGGGGCGTGGGCCGGGTAGTGGCGCCTGAGATCGCCCAGGTCGTCCGCGCCGTCGATCAGGCGCTTGCCGACCCGCCGTCGGAAGAGCGGCGCATCCAAGGCAGAGCTCGCGCCGCAGCGTTTACCTGGCGGCGGGCGGCGGACAAGTATGTCGAGATTCTACAGACCGTTCAGTAGTATCAGTCACATATTCTGAAGAAATATCCGTATGTCTTACTCAGCACCGACAAGCATTCGACGCAACACCTTGATCAATCTCACCGGCGCGATCGTGCCGATCCTGGTGTCGCTGACGACGGTCCCGCTTTACCTGCACCTGATCGGTAATGCACGCTATGGCGTGCTCGCTATTGTATGGGCGCTGCTCGGCTATTTTAGTATCTTCGATCTGGGGTTAGGCCGGGCTACCTCCAATCAAGTCGCCAGGCTGCGCACTGCGGCACCCATGCAGACAGCGACATTGTTTTGGACAGCTCTCCTTATCAATACCCTATTGGGCCTGGTAGGCGGTGGTGTTCTGCTTGGTGCCGGCCGTCTGCTGCTCGGCGGTGTATTCAAGATATCGCCCGATCTGCGCCTTGAAGCTCTGTCTAGTGTACCCTGGCTGGCAGCGGCGGTTCCACTTATCACCATCTCGGCTGTGTTAATCGGCTCGCTCGAAGGCCGAGAGCACTTCTTTACGACCAACATCCTGGGGGTGCTTGGGAATGTGCTGATTCAAGTTGTTCCGCTAGCAATTGTTTACTGGCATGGACCTAACTTAGCGTGGCTCATAGGCTCGATTGTATGCGTCCGTCTTGTGAGCGCTGTATTGCTTTTCCTGGCCTGCCAGAAGTACGTGCCCTCGATTGGCCGGCCACGGATTGATCTGGCGTGGGCTGGGATCCTTTTCCGCTATGGCACCTGGGTGACTGTCACTGGCGTGATTGAGCCATTTCTCACCACCGTGGATCGGTTCGTTATTGGTGCGCAGGTAGGAGTGCAGGTGCTGGCTTACTACGTTGTTCCGTTCAATCTGGTGACGCAAATAGCAATTTTACCTGCAAGCCTCTCCCGCACCCTTTTTCCGCGTTTCTCAATGCTGCAGCGCGACGAAGCGCGGGTCGTAGGGTCGGATGCATTGCTGGTTTTAGGCGCGATCATGACACCGATGATCGTCGGCGCGCTGGTTGTGCTCGACCCATTTTTGACAATCTGGATCGGGTCTGATCTGGCGGAGATAGCCGTGCCGGTCGGGGAGATACTGCTGGTCGGGATCTGGTTTAACAGCATGGCGCTGGTCCCGTATGTCTTACTGCAGGGCCAGGGCAGGCCCGATCTAATCGCTCGATTTCATATCCTCGAGCTGCCCCCGTACCTGCTGCTCCTGTGGCTTGGCCTCATGGTCGCGGGTGTCAAAGGCGCGGCACTGGCGTGGACGATTCGGGTCACCGTCGATGCCCTGCTCCTTTTTCGAGCGGTAAGCACTCCCTGGCGACAGATGACCACTCTGATGGTCGAAGCTGGGCTGGTCGTGCTCGTCGCCATCAGCGCATTGACTCTCTTTGCGCAGCCGGCTCTGCGGATCGCACTGGGCGGAAGCTTCATCGTAATGTCATTGGTTTGGGCGTGGCACAGCGCCCCACAACTCCGGTCGATGTCGCAAGATCTCCTTGCCGTAGCGCGACGAATCGCCGTAAGGACATGAATGATGAGCGCAAACACAATGGATGAAAACTATCCGATGGTGTACATCGTGATACCAGTCTGGAATAATATAAACATGACCTTAGCGTGCCTGGAATCGCTTGAGCAACAGGATTACCCGAGATACTGCGTTGTAGTCGTCGACAATGGCTCGACCGACGGGACCAGCGAGCGTGTAAGATCAGCCTTCGCAGCGGTCGTCGTGCTGTGCCAGGATGTAAACCTTGGTTTTACAGGGGCATGCAATATTGGTATCCAATGGGCCCTGGAGCATGGAGCAGACTACGTATTCCTTTTGAACAACGACACTGTGATCGATCCCAAAGCGCTGCAAAATCTGGTGACCGCGAGTGAAGCCAGGACAAATGTAGGTGCTGCGAGCCCTGTTATCTACTTTTTCTCGGAGCCGACGGCAATCTGGTATGCCGGAGGAATGATCAATCTGAAGAGTGGCGTCACATGTCATCGCACGCATGCCGCCGATATACCTCAAGATATATATTCGACACAATGGGCAAATGGCTGTGCTGTGTTAGTTCCAAGAAAAGTCTTTAAAACTGTTGGCCTGTTAGATCCTGTCTTCTTTGCTTCCTATGAAGATGTGGACTTTTCGCTTCGGCTACGAGAAGCAGGGCTTGATGTGATTGTTGTTCCTCAAGCTAAAGTCTGGCACAAAGTATCACTTACATGGGGTCATCAGGGTCAATTCTACTATTATACGACACGAAACCGCCTGTACCTGCTCCGTAAGCTGGGTGGTTCGTGGTGGTATGTCTACTGGTCTTTTCGGCTTGGCGTCGGAGCATGGATCTACACGCTCTGGAACTTCGTCCTCCGTAGGCAAGATCGCGCCATCGCTCGGCTCTTCGAACTGGCGGGGGTTGGGGGATTCCTCCTACGGCAACGAGGCAAAGCCCCGTCGTGGGTGTATAAGTATGGGTCAAAGCGCCAGATTTTCGAGTAGCATCCACATGCAGCAAGGAATAGCGTTAATGAACACTACTACCAAGAGCATCTACCGCGCCAACGCAGTCTATATTCGTGTGCCGCACTTTATGAGCCACAGCGGCTATGAGCTGGTGAGCGGGTATGTCGGGCGGCCTGCGACAATTGTAGGGACAGGCGAGAAGTGGCCGCGCGCTCAGATCTTTCGCTATCCTCAGGCCATTATCAAAGCGCTCTCCGGGCTCAAAGAATACTCGTTCGGCGGCCTGGCCCTTGAGCTCTCCACGATCGCCCGTATGGCCAGGGCGCGGGATGAGATCTTCCACTTTTTGTACGGCGAGCACTTTTGTCGCTACACACCATTTCTGAATGGCTGGCGTGGCAACAAGGTGATCGCAAGCTTCCATCAGACGCCGGCGCAGCTCGAGGCAAATTTAAAGTATCGATCGCATCTCAAGCGCCTTGCCGCAGTGATCATCCTCGGTCAAAACCAGCGCCAGTTTTTTGAGCAGATCATCCCAGACGAGCGCATTTTCTTCGTTCCGCACGGGGTCGATACCGCCTACTTCCAACCGGCATCCGAGCGTGAAGCGTGGGCGACGCCTTTTTGCCTGTGTGTCGGCGGTAATCTGCGCGACTTTGACACGCTGCGCGAAGCGATCAAACTCGTCAATGCTTCCGGAGTCCCGCTGCAATTCGAGGCGATTGCTCGTCTCGATCAGGCCGAGGCTGTGCAAGGGCTGCCGAATGTGCGGGTGCGCGACTGGGTCTCGGAAGAAGAGATGCTCCGGCTGTACCAGCAGGCTGATGTGCTGGTCCTCTCGTTTTGCGACGCTGTTGCGAGCAATATGCTGCTCGAAGGGATGGCGTGCGGTGCCCCGCTTGTCGTGACGGATGTCGGGGCGGTTTGCGACTATGTGAGCGAGCGCGAGGCGCGCCTCGTGCCGCCGCAAAGCCCATCCGACCTGGCGGCTGGCATTATTGAACTTGTTGCAAACCCCGACCAGGCCGTCGCGCAGGGCAGGCGCGCGCGGCAGCGCAGCCTACAGCTGGATCATCAGCTCATGGCGCTCAGGTTAAAAGCCGTCTATGCGCAGACCATGGCGCAGCCTGTCTCTGGTTCGATTGAGGGGCGCAGATCCCGATAGTGGTGGAGGTGCGGGGGCGGCTTCGCCGCCCCCGCACCTCCCCAGGTTGAGAGTCCCTAGGAGCGAAGCATGTGTGGCATAGCTGGTATCGTGCACCTGAATAGGCCGGTCGGTCGCGACATGCTTGTGACGATGTGCCAGGCAATCGCGCATCGCGGCCCCGACGACCACGGCGTGTACTTCGCCGATGGACCTTCTTTCTCAGTTGGCCTCGGGGCGCAGCGCTTGAGCATTCTCGATCTCACGCAGGCCGGCCACATGCCCATGAAGAATGACGATGAAACCACCGTCATTGTCTATAATGGCGAGATTTATAACCATCTCGACCTGCGAGCAGACCTGGAGCGGCACGGGTATCGTTATCGCTCACGCACCGACACAGAAACGGTGCTTTATGCCTATGAAGCGTATGGCGTCGACAGCCTGCCACTGCTTAATGGCATGTTTGCCATGGCGATTTACGATCGGCGCAACGATCAAGTGCTGATAGCGCGCGATCGACTTGGCATCAAGCCGCTATACTATTCGTGGGATGGGCGAACGCTGCTGTTCGCCTCGGAGCTGAAGTCCTTGCTCGCAGTCCAACAGACGCAGCGACGAGTCGACCGCCGTGCGCTGGATGCATACCTCTCGCTGGGCTATGTGCCCGCACCGTATTCGTTGATCGAGGGAATCCATAAGCTTCCCGCAGGTCATTATCTGCTCCTCAAGAATGGGCAGCTGCATCTCCGCGAGTTCTGGGGCGCCGGCTACGAGATCGCTAGTGCCGAGCCACGATCGGACAAGGAACTGATCGAACTCACGCGCCAGACGCTTGAGCAGGCGATCCAGCGGCAGCTTATGAGCGATGTCCCGGTTGGCATTCTGCTCAGCGGCGGCCTGGACTCAACGATTGTGGCTGCTGTAGCCCAAAAATATCACGATGATGCGATTAACACGTTTTCAATCGGCTTTGAGAGCCAGAATGCCAATTCCCCAATCGCATTTGATTACAATGCTGATCGACATTATGCCGCACTCGCCGCGGAACGTATCGGAACCCAGCACCACGAAATCGTCATCCGCGATGACGGCGCGCTGGCGGATCTGCTCGGTGAACTAATACAGAGCCTGGATGAGCCGGTGTGGGAGGCATCCTTCCTCTCAATCTATCGCATATGTCGGCTGGCCCGCGAACATGGTGTCAAAGTGGTCCTCACCGGCGATGGGAGCGATGAATTATTTGCTGGATATTCCTGGTACCGTGGGGCACAACGGCTATTACTCTATGAGAAAGTCCCCTTTCTTGATGCAGCATTGCCGGTGCTGGAGCGGGTGTTCCAGGGCTCTCATTTGGGGAGCAAGGCGGAAGACCTCCGCCGAAAAATTCGCGCTTCCTCGCGCGAGCGCTACCGCGTTTCCTACGACCACTTTTCACGTTCGGAAAAGCGTGCTCTGTTGGGGGATGGAGCGCGTGACGACGATCGCCCCGACAGCGTAGACGATCTCGTCGGGCCGCTCCTTGCGCGGGCTGGCGGCGGCTTGGTCGAGCAGCTCGCCTATGCTGACCTCCGACTGTGGGTCGGGGATCATTTCAATCAGCGCCTCGATCGCATGAGCGCGGCCTGCTCGGTCGAGGCGCGCGTACCGTTTCAGGATAACTCGGTGGTCGACCTGGCCCTGAGCATGCCAGTCCACCGCAAGATGAAGGGCGGCGAGCACAAATATCTACTGAGGCGCGCTTTCGCCGATCTGCTGCCGGTGGAGATATTGAATCGCCCCAAGCGTCCGTTCGCCGCGCCCCAACACTCCTGGTTCCGCAGCAGCCTAAACCCACTAGCTCGCGAACTGCTGAGCGAGGAGCGCGTCAGCGCTGTCGGGGCGCTCGACTCCAAGGCTGTTCGACACGTCTTCGACGAGTATGTTGCGGGCCGGGAGCGGCGGGTTGAGAAGATCTCGATACTCGTGATGTTTCAACTGTGGTGCGAGCAGGTATTGCACCAGTCAGGTTCCATGGTCTATGACTGACGGAATGAATGTGATGCGGCTACGTTTTTGGTTGCTGAAATTAAGCGTTGCGCTGTTTGTGCTGCACCTTTGTGTGCCCTCAAACGCCCGGGCCTATGCGGCCGATCCGGCCTGCGATGGTCGTGTTGAGGATTCTGTCAAGGTCACGATCGACTGCCGGCCTGGCTACGCCACCGACCACGATGTGATCGCAGTGTATCTACGGCACCCGGCACCGGCGAACAGTTCGTGGCGGGACGCGCTGAACTATGACGATGCCGTCTGGGTCTACAACATCGGGACGGACGATCGCGCTGGTTTGATCATCGATTTTCATCGCAGCGGCGCGCAGGTTGTCGCCGACCTCTACGATGATCAGAGTGGCGATGGGGCGATCGCGTATACGATGAACGGGGCTCAAGTGAAAATGAATGAGCAGGCGACTCAGCGGCCAACTGTTCGCGTGGTCGCCGATGGGGGGTGGTGGCGGCCAGGTGGCCTGATCAATTTCAACCTCGACATCACGGTCGATGGTCAGATCAAAGCAATGATCGAGGGGCTGTATCTCCACCTGCTCCATACCGATGGCAACGTCGACTACACCATCCATGTTCGCGACGTGCAGGGAAACGGGCGGCCGGATTACGAGTGGCGCCAGGCCTATCCGCCGCTCGCCGACGAAGATGGCTTCTATCACAGCAGCGTGATGGTGAATACCAAGGACGATGAGCCGGCAATGAGCGCCGGGCTCTTCTGGCCATTTCTCGGCACTGGCAACACGGAGGTGATCAGAAACTATGGATCATTTCCCCCGCCGATCAATATCAATTGGTCGACGCGGCGAATCGATTTTATCTCGGAGTTTGTCGCCTCTCGCGGGAGCCCGCATAACTACTTTGTCTATACGATCCATAGAATCAAAGAGGGCCAGCTGAACGTTGTCAACTTCGAGAGCCCGTTCGCCTTCTATAACCTGGGCGGACCAAATCCGGACTTCCCCGATCTGTCCATTCGTGTCGCATACTGGCCCAAAGGCCATGTTCGCCCCGACGCGACGGTGGAGCAAGTCGATCTTACCTGGCGACATGGAGATAGCACCGGGCTAGTCGCGCCGAACTGGGATTACCGGCTAGGTCTTCTGGGGAGAAACGAACATCGGGGACAGGTTAACTTCAGAGAGTTCGCGCTCGCTATCACCCCGTATGACCAGCTCCCGAACTGGGTGACCCAACATTCCTGGGATTACGGCACGTTTGTCGCGCGGGAGGGTGGCCAGTATCTCACCACCGAGCATATTTACGAGTGGTCGACATATGAAGGGGTCATCACCGGCGACAGTCTCGTCCCAGGGTCGATCGAAACCCTGCCCGAGTACATCCGCGGGGCGTATAGCGGTGATATCGGCCAGTTTTACCGCCAGATTCGCGCCGGATTGCGCGGCGAGTTCAGCCCGGTCATCGGCGGAAAGCCGTATGTCTATATGTCGCCGATCGACCATAAGTTGCACCTGCTGAAAGCCCGCCAGGGCATCTGGAACGTCGATGGTTCCTCGCAGATACACTACGCCAATCTGGATGGCGATAACTACCTCGACCAATGGACCTACACCCGGGTGATTACGGGCGCTCATGCGCTCACCACTACGCGCCAGCTCAATCTGGCCGGGTCGCACCTGATCTATTCCGGCGACGGCGAGGTGATCCTGCGCCGAGCGCAGGTCAAACCGAGCCTGTTTGAGACATTGCCGCCGACAACGAGAGAGCAGTGGCAAGATCTTGGGGGCAGGCTCGACGCCAATAAGCCTACGTTCGCGCCCGACGATCTCAAGGCGATGATTGAGCAGTTCGATGGGCCGGCGATCAGCCTCAGCGGCGCAAAGCTCCGTGACTATCGCCCGATCGGCAGAGATGGCTTCCGGTTTGTGCTGGTGCTTCAGCCAGGATTCCATGCGCGGCAAAGTGAGCTGTTCGACGTCCGCGGGCTTGCCCCGGGCGCGTATGCCGTGACCTACGACGGGCGATTCTCGGTGGTGCCGCTCACGCCGCCCGCCCTGAATGTGTCGCTTGCCAACGTGACGCTTACCCAGTTTGAGCCGGGCGGGCTGCCAGTGTCCCTGCGGAACGACGGCCTCCAGGACCTGCCCGATGCGACGCTCGAGCTCTGGGCTGCCCCTCCGCAGGGCCAGGCCACGCTTGCCGTGACTCAGACAGTTTCCCTACTAGCCCAGGCACCGATGACATCAACGCTGCAGTGGGCCGCTCCCACCGCCGGGCCGTGGACGCTGACGCCGCGGATTCGCGGAACAGACGGTCATCTGTTTACCTTCGCGCCTACACACGTAACAGTTCTGCCTCCGAAGGGGGCAGATCCTGAAAATCTCGTCGTCATGAGCGCCTCGCTTCAATATCTACCGCTGGTTGTGCTTGGGATGGCGTTCTTCGCGGGGGTAGCAGCGCTGATCTTCTGGCAGCAGTGGAACAGGCCCCCAGAGGAGGAGCAATGATCCAGCATCGAATGGAGCGACAGGCATACCTTAAGCCTCGGACGGTCCACTGGTCCTGGCTCGGACCATTCCTCTACATGGCCGTCGTCAGCCTGTACTTTGTCTATCGCTATGCTGGCCGCTGGGCCGAGGCCGACTCGACGACATTCGCGACGGTCATACGGCCGTTTGTGGAAGAAGGGCGGCTGCTCCCCGTGGGTGGCGCGGTCTATCCGAACGGGTATGCCTATCAGGCGATCTCGACATATATCCTTGCCCTGACCGGCCTTGACGTAGCGACCCTCCAGCAGCTGATCTACCCGTTCGTCGCGGTCATGGTCGTGCTGCCCGCCTGGGTGCTGTACCGCGAATTGATCGGGAGCCCACGCGGGGCGACGCTGACGACACTCCTCCTGTTTACGCAGCCCGAGTTCCTATTTGTGATTCTGCGCAGCTCGCACGAAAAGTTTACCCGGACGCTCATGCTGCTGTGTCTGTTCTTCCTGGTGCGAAGCCTGAGACTGCGCGACCGGCCATGGGCATTAGCCGTACATGTTGGCCTGTTTTATCTTGCGGCTTTTGGGTTCATCGCCAGCAATAACCTGCTGGCTCACTCGTTTATCTTTGCGATCGCGAGCGCCCTGGCGCTCGGGTGGCTGCTGGCGAAACGGAGCGCCAGCTTACAGTGGCAGAGCCGAGGCGCCCTGCACCGTTTCACCTATGCGACGCTGATCTGCCTAGGGCTGGTCTATGTCTTCACCTTCTACATCTACCCGCCGGCGCAGCACGATCTCATTATTCTTAAGAGCATCGGCGATCGGATCGCGGCGTTGTTTCTCGACGTGCAGTCACAGACGACGAATGCCTACGCTCAGGTAGAAGCCGGGTGGATCGCCCCAGCCCCGTATGTTTACTTCATGGTCAGTATCGCCAACTGGATTATCCTGGTGACGTCATTCGTTATCTGGTTGCGACAAGGGTTCAACTGGTTGTGGCGGGGCAAGCCGCCGAAGACGCAGCCAGCCTGGCTGCTATGGCTCTTCTACGCCGCTTTCGCGATCCAGGGCGCACTTTCAGTCGTGGCCGATGCTAGCGGCGCGCTTGCCAGCAACCTGCAACACCGGCTCTTCCCGTCGTTTTCGATCATAGCGGTGGCGCTGGTTGGCGCAGCGCTGGCCCAATGGCGTCCACGCCGCTTTGCCCGCGCCGTGCGGCTTGGATTAACCGTCAGTATCGCCTGTGTCGCCATACTTTCAGTCTTCAAGGCAACCAACGAGCCGTTGCTGAGCAACAAGTGGACGTTCTACCGCTCAGCTGAGCTGGATGCGATCGTGTGGAGCGATAGTCACCTCAGAGATGCCGAAATCTGGACCGAGTTCGACGAGCGGCTCATCGTCGCGTTCTTTACGGAAAAAGGCGGCAGTCCATATGGTAATCATTTGCAGGGGGGGCTCAGGCCTGACGGGCGCGATATCGTGCTTACGACACTAACACGCTTGCGGAGCAGCCGGCTAGGCCTACCACTGCCAGTGCCTCCCGACGCGTTCCGCGTCTACGATAACGGTGAGGCTGAGCTGTATCATCTACGGCCGCAGACACAGTTCCAGCGATGAGTGTCACGATGCGTGTCGGCTATCTGACCTACGGCCTCGATCGTGCGCCGGCTGGGATCGGTCGTTACGCTGTAGAGCTGCTGCGCGCGCTTGCCGCGCTGCCGCACAGCCACCAGATCGTGCTGCTCACCACCGAGCCCGAGGATCGGCACGGCCTGTGGGGCCAGTTCGAACATCACGCGTTGCCTGGCTGTCGCTTGCTGCCAGCCCTGATGACCGTCGGCAATCTGATGCTCAGCCAGGTTGCATGGCGGCACCAGCTTGATGTCATCCATGATCCGAACGGGATTGCGCCATTCCTTGGACCGCGTGCAGGAATACCCAGGATTGTCACAATTCACGACACGTTCGCCTATGTTCACCCAGAGACGCATAACCGACTTGACAACGTGCGCTATCGCTGGCAGCTCCCTTATACCGCCCGGCGCGCTGATGCCGTCATTACGGTCAGCGAGTGTTCGCGGCACGATCTCATGTGCTATCTTGGCCTTGAGGCTAAGCATGTGCACGTAATCCCCGAGGGTGTCGACCCGCGATTTAAGCCAATCGCAGACGACGGCGCGCGCCAGGCTGTTCTCGCGCGCTACCGTATCACGCCGCCCTACCTGCTCTATGTCGGCGGCATCAACGCGCGCAAGAATATCGTGCGGCTATTCGAGGCCTACACACGCGTGCGGGAAAGCCAGCCCGATGTAACGCTGGTGATCGGCGGCAAGCGGCAGTGGCAGACACACGAGATCGATGCGACCTTCCGGCGGCTGGATCTGGCGAGCCACGTCCACTTCACCGGCTACGTTGACGATGCCGATCTGCCGGCACTCTACAGCGCCGCTGATGCGTTCGTCTTTCCGTCACTGTATGAGGGCTTTGGCATACCGCCCCTGGAGGCAATGGCCTGCGGCACGCCGGTGGTGACTTCGAATGTCTCATCGCTGCCAGAGGTGGTCGGTGATGCGGCGCTGACCGTCGATCCCTATGACGTGGCGGGGCTGGCTGCTGCTATCGGGCGAGTGTTGGCCGATACGGCGCTGCGGGCGGATCTTCGACAGCGTGGCATCGAGCGCGCCGCGCAGTTTACCTGGGAGCGCACTGCGCGTGAGACGCTCGCGATCTACGAGCAGGTGCTGGCCCGGCGGTAAAGCGAGAATAGAAACATGCGTGTTGAGCAAACCGTGACCAAGGTTGTTCCCGGCCACCTCCGCAGAGGATTGTCGGTACGGGATAATTATGATCTGCTGCTGCTGGCCGTTCTGGCGCTGCTGTTGCCCGGCCTGCTGCTGCTGCCGATCCCGCTGCTCCGGATGCCGCTCGGGTTGGTGACGGCGCTATTCGTGCCCGGCTATACGCTCACGGCGGCGCTGTTTCCGCGGCGCGATCATCCCGACGGGATCATGCGGGCCGCGCTGAGCTTCGGCCTGAGCGTCGCGATCCTGCCAGTGCTTGCGCTCGGGCTCAACGCGCTGCCGTGGGGGATCAGGCCCTGGCCGATAGTTTTTTCACTTTCGATCTGGATATTGTCGCTTGGCAGCATCGCGCTGTGGCGTCGGCGAGCGCTGTCGCCGTCAGATGCGATGGCCATACCGCCTGCGCTCGCCCTCCCTGCCTGGTGGCGCAGCCTGGGTAGCCGTGTGCAGTTGCGCTACATTGTTGGCGTAGCGGCCGTCGCTGGTGCGCTGATCGCGAGTACGATTGTTCTGACAGCTTGGAATCCAACTACCCGCCCGACTGAGTTCTACCTGCTCGGACCAGCGGGTCTCGCCGAGGATTACCCGCGTGCGGTCGCCACTCGTCGCGAGACTCAGGCGCGGCTGGGCATTACCAATCGTGAAGGCGTGACAGCCCGCTATCGGGTCGAAGCTCGCTCAGATGCGCAGCTCGTTGCTCAGATTGGGCCGATCACGCTTACGGATGGCGCGACCTGGGAGGGGCCGCTACGCTACGCACTACCACACGCTGGGGACAATCAGCAGGTTGACGTCTTTCTCTTTCATGACGACGATCCCACGCCCTACCGTCAGCTGCGGCTGTGGATCGATGTTCAGCCGAACCCATGATGACGTCTGTATCGGTCTCGGCATTATCCCCCTTGTATGTCGTCATTGCGCTCCTGCAGCCGCTTGACCGAACAGAACCCGCGGCTCGCCGCGCCGTTTGAACAGCAGCGGTTCGGCGGGTTTCTCGCGGGTTGTAACCGCGCTGAGTCTTGCCCAATCGTCTCCTTCGTGGTACACTATCAGTACAGGTGTTCGCACCTGCGGTACCTCAACAACTGAATCTTGCCGGTTCCGCCAGATCATCCGCTGGCGGGCAAAAGGTTCACGGTCATGTGGCGTGCTGGAGCGGCGGAAGGGGCCCTCCTGAGAGTCAGCACAGACAAGCACATCCAAGAGGCCACACCCCACCGGTGCAGGCTCGCACGGAGCCTTCAGGCGTGAACGTGGTGGGTTGCCACATGCGTTGCCTGAGAAGCTGCGGGGCTTGAGCCCCAGCAGAGTGTCACAGTCCCAACTCCCGTGAGTATATTGCCGGCTGGCTTGATCACAGAAATGAGCTGTAGCAGAGAGAAGTCATCCATGGTTACGACGGTTACAACTACCACTGTTACAATCGCGGCAGCTGGCTCGCTGACGCTCATTGTGATTCTGACCTTACTCGCGCTGTTGATCCAAAAGGAGATCGTCAGCGGTTTAGATAACATACGCGCTAAACGTCTGAGCAAGGCGCTGAACGTTGCAATCGTGCCGTTGGTCCTCGTCTTCGTCACCTCTGTCCTCTTCGAGGTCCTCGCCATCCTGCACTAGCCTCCAGCTCCTGATGATGCGGTCGTTGTGCTGCTTTGCTTGGGCAGCCGACCGCTTCAAAGCTCTCCGCCTTCCACGGCCGAGTCGCAGACTCGACCCTCCCTGTGCTGCAGAATTCTGCTCAGGCGATCGGCGATGGGAAGCCGTGCGCCTATCGTCCATCGCCGATCGCCTGTTGGTATTAGTTCGGGCTGGAGAGGGCGCCTTCCAGGTTCATGTTGGAGCTGGCGGGTGTCTCTACGCTGCACAGGTACATCATGCGCCACGGCTCCGTGGGGTAGAACTCTTCGGTATCGCTCGAACGCGGGGCGGAGATGTCGAGTCCGGGCTTGATGTATTGCTGCGCGGCGCCGGCCTGTTCCCGGTTCACGCGCGTCTTGCCATGATCAGCCGTGTAGAACGTGTTGGTGTTGCCGACAGCTGTG
>WNGB01003734.1_pt1 | contig 29628 bp, 29 predicted proteins | sample 5400681 | NCBI WGS metagenome assembly WNGB01 (sample SAMN13153367, study PRJNA577476) | soil metagenome | isolation source: 115 cm soil or saprolite under grassland replicate 2 | place: USA:California | collected 2016-06-15
ACCCAGCGCCGCGCCTTCGACCTGCTCAACACCCCCATCCCAATCGCCCTCACGTAGACACCACCACTGTCGCCTCAAACAACGAACCCCCTGGACAACAGGGGGTTCACTCATCCCACGCCACGTAACTTCGGGCTAGGGTGCATGGGCGGCGCGAGCGAAGCGGCCTGCCCGACCCAGCGCCACAGCGCCCAGCCCTCCAGCGCGTAGATGCCGAGCAGTACCAGGGCGGCCGGACGGGCGATGCCCGAGCCATGCCAGATGGCTGAGGCGACCGCGGTCGCGCATGCCACGATCAGCACGGCGTAGCCGACCACGAGTAGCACCAGCCATAAGCGCCAGACGGCCATGAGCGTGGAGTGAGGTTGGGCGGTGCGCATCAGGCGACCTCTGGGAAGATGGCGGGGGGCGCCGACCCGACTTCCACCAGACGGTCTGCCGGCGCCCCCTCCGTCTCGTGCGCGGCCTCCTGGTGGTCGCGCCATGCCGCCTCGGCCGCTGCGCGCACCGCGCGGAAGCTGGCCCGGTCCGGCGCGGTCGGCATCGGCTTGCCGCACCAGGGGCAGGTCCGGCACCACAGTGACCAGGTGCCCGCGTTCAGCACGCCGTACGGCGTGGCCGTGGTGCTCACCGCGGATCACTCCGCTGGAGGCGGCGCGTGCGGCAGGCCAGCCGATCCACGCAGCGCCAGGTCCGGGCCTGGTGCGGCAGCAGCAGTGGGCTGGCGGCCGCGAACCCACTGATCCCGATGCGCCCGCACGCCAGACAGCGGTGCAACCCAAGCCGCGCCGGAGTCGTCGCAGCCGTGGTCAACGGCTCCGGCGCCGAGACGACGGGGAACAGCGAGCCGGCGGGCTCAGGCGGAGCAACAGTCTCGGACGGTCTTCCCAACGCGGGCGCGCGGCGGGCCAGACACCAGGCCTGGTAGTCGAACATCCACTCGGCCGATCCCGCCCACCCAGGGATCTCCAAGCCGACCGCGGCCGCGGTCCGGATCGCCCGCCGTGCCGACAGGGAGGCGAGCACGAACAGTGCAGCGGCGTACGCCACGTCAGGATCCGCCCCTGCCTCAGCGTCATGTCCCTTCCCACGGGCGGCGGGGCATGTCACGGTTGGAGCGCCGTGCCGGGTCGAAGGCGAGGCCGCGGCTTTCTCGCCGTGGTGTCCCGGGCGCCAGCTAGGATCGGTTCGCATCGGGTTCCTCTCGCGCGACTTCATCCGGCGCGCACAGGGAACTGCCGAGCATCAGGACGTGGAAGGCCCTGGAATGACCCTGAGCTAGACCGCTATTCGACGCGGACCCGCCATCTGTTGCCAACCTGCTCGACGGCGCGAGGAAGTTGATTCACGATGATGCGGATATTGCGGTCACGTTGAGGTGATATGAGGGTGGCGCTCACTGCACGAGAAGCGACGCCGAACAACGTGCTCTTCAACCTGCGCAACCAGAAGGGGTGGACGCAGCAGGAGGAGGCCGACGAGCTCAACAAGCTGGCGGCGAAGCGCAAGATCAAGGGCTACCACGTCTCGCCGAACACGGTGAGCCGCTGGGAGCGCGGCATCATCCCTGTTCCTGAGCCGGTGAGTCAACGGCTTCTCGCCGACCTCCACGGTGTCACGATCGATCGTCTGGGCTTCACTCGTCCTCGGCCGGTTCGAGATCAGCGATCGCACCAGCTGCCCCACGGTCGATCCGCGGCGCGTGGGATGCTGCAATCAATCCCCCTGTACGATCACCCACCTATGCCCGACGATCGCGTCCAGAGCAGCCAGCGCCAGTGGGTGCTCACCCGTAGGGGACTGAACCAGCACCGCATCGACCTGAGCCGAGAAGCCGCCAGGTGGCACGGCTCTTGCCAGCGCGTGGGCCGTAGCACGCTCCTCACCAGTCCGACTTGGACACCGCCCGCACCGCTCGAGCTGGACCAAGTCGAGCTGGTGTGGATGGAAGAGCAAGAGCCATCCTTGCTGCGTGGGGTCGAGCACGAAGCACGCGCTGCTCGTCCGCTGGCCTCAGTCGAGCAGCGCTATGAGCGCTACGTCCATGCGGTTCGCGATCTTGACCCACCACGGCTCTTCGAGAACCGGGTGAGCTTCCGGGTGCGGGACATCGATTGCTCGCAGCCTGGCCAGGCGCGCCTGGGATTCGGGATGACGACGTACTTCGACGCGGTAGACGTGTGCGAGACGCTCGCCCACGAACTCGCGGACGCCTATGTGAGCTTCCTCCAAGACGGCGCCGAGGTTCGCCGTCCCTCTGGCCGGCGGCTGCCATTCCGCAAGCTGGTCGGTGACCCCTTCGACCTTCAGCGTCGTCTGGTCGGAGCGTCGATCGATACCTTGACCATCCGCCGATCTCGGTCCTCGGCATCGTTCGTCCTGCATCAGCGGGATGCCGACAGGGTCGCGGTCGCAGGCGGGATGTACCACATCATGCCCGCCGGAGTGTTCCAGCCGGCGAGCATGTCACCGACCGCGTACTCCTACGACTTCGACCTGTGGCGCAACATGATGCGCGAGTACAGCGAGGAGTTCCTCGGCAACCTCGAGCACGACGGCAACGCCAGTGCCTTGATTGACTACGACCGGCAGGAGCCCTTCCGATCGCTCAGTCAAGCTCGTCGCGAAGGCAAGCTACGGGTTTTCTTCCTTGGCGTTGGTCTCGATCCATTGACGCTGTGGGGAGAGATCCTCACCGTCGCCGTTTTCGACGACGACGCTTTCGACGAGATCTTCGGGAGAATGGTCGGCCAGAACAACGAAGGCACGGTGGTCAGTGTCGCGAATCCGAGCAGGCCGGCGCGCTACGTGCCCTTCACCGAGGAACGGGTCGATCAGCTCGTCGAGGCAGAGCCCTTGGCGCCAGCCGCCGCGGGTTGCCTAGAGCTGGCCTGGCGCGACCGCGACTCTCTCCTGGATGCCCGACGGTGACATGCTCGCCGGCTGGAACACTCCGGCGGGCATGATGTGGTACATCCCGCCTGCGACCGCGACCCTGTCGGCATCCCGCTGATGCAGGACGAACGATGCCGAGGACCGAGATCCGCGAGTCCTTCGACAACCCAGCCGGCTACTTTCAGGTCAACGTTGGCGGGACGGCGAACCTGCTCGTGGCCCTCACCCGAGCGACTGAACAGACCAGCCAGCCAGTACGGCTGGTGTTCGCCTCCACCGCTGCTGTCTACGGCCCGGCGACCGGCGAACCGATCAGCGAAGACCACCAACTCGCGCCGACAAGCCCTTATGGCGCCTCGAAGCTCGCAGCGGAACGGCTCATCCGCTACCAGGCGGCGACCGGCGCCCTCGGAGCCGTCACGCTCCGAGGCTTCAGCATCGCCGGCGCAATCGGACCTCACGGCGACACCGACCACTCCCGGATCATCCCGAAGGCACTCGCCGTCGCTGCCGGACTCGCACCACATATCGAGATCAACGGCGACGGCTCGGCCATGCGGGAGTTCACCCACGTGGCCGACATCGCCAACGCCTACCTACTCGCCCTCACGGCCTGCCAGCCTGGCGAACACCTCATCTGCAACGTCGGCACCGGGGAGAGCGTGACCGTCCGCAAGGTCCTTGAGACCGTCGAGACCGTGACTGGCCAACGCCTGTCGGTCGTCCTGCGTCCCGCCGCCAACGAACCACCAGCCCTGCTTGCCGATGCACAGCGCATCCACAAGAGCCTCGGATGGCAGCCTCAACATTCGAGCCTCGACGAGATCGTCGCCGACGCCTGGCGTGCCATGCGACACGCTGAATAATGATGAATTAGTGAGGGTGTCTGTGATGCTCCGCGCGCGTCCTAACGTCGGCGGGACCGAACTATAAACAAGGTGTTGAAGCCATCAGGAGCGAAGCCGCCACACCACCCGCTCACTGAGAGACTGGCACCAGCGACCCAGCCAGGCCATGACAAGGGTCACCACGAGCGTGCGACGGCCCGCTTCCTGACTGGCGAGCTTGAGCGCCTGGTACAGGGTGTACTCCAGAGCCAGAGCCGAGCCCAACCCCGAGCCGTCCACGTGCTGTAGCGCTCGTCGTCGGGCACCCTCCCGCCACCATGCCGTCCTTATCAGCCTGGTCGACTGCCGTATCCATTCTGGCGCCGGACGTTGCCCAGGCAAGCCTGTCAACTGGAGGGCCGACTCGACATTCTGGCCCAGGCAAGGCAGTATCGCCTGCGCCCGTTCCAGTCTGCGCACCCGCCGGCGCTCACAGGCCTGGCTGTGTCGCTGACGCCGAGCCAACGTGACGAGCCCGCTCCGCTTGGCTTCCATTATGCGCACCTGGCCCTCGAGCGGCGTGAGCTGGGCCCTCAGCGTGCGTTTACGGTCCTGTAGCTGACTGAGCTCACGCTGGCGAGCGGCTCTCTGCTTTTGCAGCGGAGGAAGCTCGTGTTCGATCTCCTGGCGCTGACGGGCTAGTACATGCAGCCAATTCCGCACGCGTTTCAGCGAGGCTTTCAATTGCCGTTCGCGCTTGAGGCCGCTCTGGATCGTCCATTTCCGCAGTGCGAGGTCATCGAGTTTCCGCTTGTGCTCCTTCGGATCTCGCAGGATGCGCTCCCACGCCTCCAGCTGCCGGGGACGATCGGAACTCCAGAGTCGCTGCGCCTTTCGTTTCCGCAGTGCGAGGTCATCGAGTTCCCGCTTGCGCTCCTTCGGGTCTCGCAGGATGCGCTCCCACGCCTCCAGCTGCGGCAGCTGGCGGTGCTGCTCCTGATTCCGGAGTTGTGTCAGCTCTGACTGGATCTTGGTCAGCGTACGTTCGCGGGAGCGTATCTCCGTCGAGACGACGACCAGAGAGCGCTCCAGGTCCCGCATCCGGACCTCGCTCTTATTCAGGGCAAGTTCCCTGGCACAGATCCCGCCGAACTCTTCCTGGATGGGACGCATCCGCGCCTTTGTGCCTGCCAACGCATCGTCAACCGCGTCGATCTCTTTCTGCGTCTGCGCCACCACACCAGCCCACCGCTGAACGGCCCTCTCGCTGCGCCCAAGCTCCAGCGAGATCGCCTGGCCGGTCTCCTCGACCAGCGCCTGTGCCTTTTCCAGCCGTGACGTGATCGCCATCCGACCCCGTGGCGTGGGCAGCGTCCACTCCTGGGGAGCCCGCCCCATGAACTCGCGCCTGATCGCATGGGCTGCGAAAAGAAGACCGATGGCGTACCGGGTCGCGCGGAGAAGCCGAGTGAGCGGCAGGGCCTCATCGCCATGCACGATGACGGGCAACTCGTCCAGCCACTCTTTGGTCCAGTACGCCCTGATGTCCGTCGGCAGGCGCACGGCGGCAAGACGGATGATCCATTTCGGAAGCCGGTCCAGGCGACCACGAGCCTCTTCGCTGAGCAGATCGTTGATAACAACGCCGATCAACGCGCCGATGAAGGCGGCAACGCCAACGACGGCGGCCCAGAAGGCGTTCATGCAAAACCGCCCTCCGGACGGGGCTGGCCGCTCACTCGGGGCGGCGGGCGCAGTTGCTCGCTGAGCGCTGCCAGCTCATAACGCGCGATCTCAGCAGCCTCAGTGGTGATGCGGTACATGCGGCGAGCCGGGCGGTGCTCCACGGTAGAGTCGATCTGCTCGAGTTCCTTGGTGAGCCACCCAGCCGCCTCAAGCCGGGCCAGTACTGGATACATCTTGCCACTGGGAAAGCCGGTGAGCTGCATCAGCTCATACCCATAGCGCGGCAGAGCGACGTCGTCGAGGAAGACCCGCAGCACGGTTGCTACCGTCCTCGTTATCCTAACGTCACCAGGCATGTTAAGTATCTTACATATGTAAGGACCGTCGGGCAAGACTCGAGCGGCACCGACGTAACGCTGGTTCAAGTTCGACCGGGTGGACTCACGGGCGGGCGCACCAACGCGCCGCGGCCCGGAGGACACCGGACCCTGCCGACGGAGCCAACCAAATAGCAGGGCAAGAACTGTAGGGATCCCTTCGCGCAGGTTGGCGAGCCGCTCCAGGTCCTCCATGGCGCTCGGCTGGCGGGTCACGCCGCTCATGCGCAACCCGTTGGCCTCCATCTGGCGGTAGATCTCCATCTGGACCGCTTCTGGATGTGGGACGTTGTGCCATTCGAGTGTGTAGCCGAATTCCGCTAACACCGACTGCCCTCGCTCGCCCGCCGACTCGATCAGCAGGTCGCCGGCGCCGATGATGCGCTCCCACAGCGACTGCGTGAAGGTGACGTCGTTCAGGCGCTCGAGTGGGATCTCGCGGGAGATCTTTGCCAGCACGCCTGAGCGGAAGATCAGCCGGTCGGTGGTGAGCACGAAGTGCGTGGTGACCCAGCGCAGGTAGCGCGGCAGCCCGAAGATGACCAGGATCAGCAGGGCCACCCCGGTGGCGGCGAGCCGGCTCGGCCAGTGCAGCTCGCCGCCGGGCAGCAGGACCCAGCCGAGGGAGCTGGCCGCAACGATCACGACCGCCAGCAGGACGGGCCCGATGAGCGCCCACCAGTGCGGATGGAGGTCGTAGACGATTTCTTCGTGCTCTCCGAGGAGCCGTTCTGGGAACGGCACGGAACCTGGACCTCCTCTGTCGCGCTGGGGACCGTCCGGTCACCGGCGCCAGCGAGGGTAGCAATCACCGCATGCCTGCTCAAGGGTGGAACCGGGATGGTCGGGTCCCGACTGGGGCCGGACTGTTGCACGTTTGCAATCTCGGCGGCCGATCTTGGCGCAAGAGAGCGGGTTGCCGTGGCCCGCGGAAACCACGAGGATCTTCGACGCGACGACGCCTGATCTCGAGCCTGAGCGGAGCCGTCACGCTCACCACTGCCCTCAGCCTGCTTGCGGGCGCCTGCGACGGTGGGCGTGGCTCGTCCGCGTCCCAGCGCGAGCGTGCTGCTACGGCGGGGCTGTCCGGTCCTGCCCAGCGGGGCGACGAGCGGCCGAGGTCGCCCTTGGCGCCCGCGGGCGGGCGTCCTGCCGTCACCGTGTACTACCTGCGCACGCTCGGAGCCGAGCATTATCTGGCGCCCGAGGAGCACGCGGTGCCGTCCGCGCGCTCTCTGGACGGGATGGCCGGTGCCGCTGTGACCGAGCTGCTCTCCGGCAGGCCTCGCTGTCCGGCGTCCGAGCGGCCGTTCCCGGGTGGAACGCGCCTGCTGGACCTGCGCGTGACGGACGGCACCGCTGACGTGAACCTGTCCCGCCAGGCGCTCGGGGCGGCCAGCGCGGACGGGTATGCCCTCCAGGCGCTTGTGTGGACGGTCACCCAGCTCCCCCGGGTCAAGCGGGTGGTTGTGCGGGTCGAGGGCCGCTCCAGCGGCTCGCTCGACGGGCGGCCGGTCGCCGCGCTTCTCGGCGTCGGCAGGGGTGGGCGGCAGCTCGTCCGTGACCGGTCGCTGCAGCTCGCGCCGATCCTGCTGGACGAGCCGAGCGCGCTGGGATCGGTCGCGGGTGACCGCGTCGTCGTCAGGGGCGAGGCGCGCGTGGCCGGTGGCACTGTCGGTCTGCGCCTGCGGGACAGGGGCGGCCGGGTGATCTCGCAGAGTTTCGCCACGCTGGCGACCGGTCCACAGGGATGGGGCCGGTTCTCGGGTGCGCTGGTGTTCACGCCGCCGCGGCAGGCGCAGCTCTGGCGGGTGGAGGCGTTCGAGGCGAGCACGGTCGACGGCTCGGTGACCTACTCGGTGGCCGTGCCGGTCCGGGTCGGCGGCTGAGCGCCGGAGCCGCCGGGGCGCGTCAGACCGGCCCTGTCAGCAGATGCTCGACGTCCGCGGTGGTCACCTCCGCGCGGGCGCCGGTTTCGGTGAGGATCACGAGGCTGCCGGTGTCTGTCAGGTCGACGGCCGTGCCGACGACCGGGTCGCCGCCGAGACGATCGGCGCGGACCCGTCGGCCCAGGGTCTCCAGCCGGTCGCGGTAGGCGGCCTGGAGCGGGGCGACCACGCCGTCGCCGAGATCCCGGTAGCCGGCTACGAACCGCTCGCCCCATGCGCCGAGCAGCTCCGCGCGGCCGACCTGGTGGCCGGATGCCAGGGCCACGCTGGTCGCGCGGCCGGCCAGCTCGCCGCTGAAGTCCGCGGCGGTCTGGCTGACGTTCACGCCCATCCCGAGCACCACCCACGGCGGCCGGCCACCGCCCGCCGCGGCCTCGGCCAGCAGGCCGGCCGCCTTGCGCCCGTCCAGCAGCAGGTCGTTCGGCCATTTGAGGCCGACCGTCACGGGGCTCCCCGCACGCGCCAGAAGGTCGCGCACGGCGTCGGCCAGCGCGACCCCGGCGAGGGAGGCGACCAGCCAGGTCTGCGCGCTGCTCAGGGCTGGGCGCAGCACCACCGAGGCCAGCAGCGAGGTGCCTGCTGGCGCCACCCAGTTGCGGCGGAGGCGGCCCTTGCCGGCGGTCTGCTCCTGGGCGACGACGGTGGCGCCCGCCGGCGCGCCGGCGTCCGCCAGCTCCGCCGCCCGCGCCATGGTGGTGGGCAGGCTGTCGACGACCTCCAGCGGCGTGAAGAACGGTGGCAGCGCACGGCGCAGAGCCTGTTCGTATCCGCCGATATCACCCATCTCTCGAGCCTCCTCGAGCCGCTGGCCGGGTCTCGAGCCCGCCGACCCGGTCGCCACTTGGGCCAGGAGCCTACACGGCTCCTTACAATGCCTTGTGTCCAGCGAGCTGTGACCCGGGATTGCCAGGTTCCGGCGCGCCGAGCGGCGATGCGATCGTCCAGTGGAGACGGGGCCGGGCGGGAGGTTCAGGTGACACCACTACAGCCGAAGTCAATGAAGGAACGGATCGACGAGCTCCGCAAGCGCAAGGAGAAGGCCCTGCACGCCGGCTCCCAGCAGGCGGTCGAGACCCAGCACGCCAAGGGCAAGCTCACCGCCCGCGAGCGCATCGACGCGCTGGTCGACCCTGGCTCGTTCGTCGAGACCGACATGCTGGCGGTGCACCGGGCCACCGCGTTCGGGATGGACAAGCGCCGTATCCCCACCGACGGGGTGGTGACCGGCTATGGCAGCATCGACGGGCGCAGGGTGTGCGTCTTCAGCCAGGACTTCACCGTGTTCGGCGGGTCGCTCGGCGAGGTCATGGCGGAGAAGATCTGCAAGCTCCAGGATCTGGCGATGCGGATGGGCGTGCCGTGCATCGGCATCAACGACTCCGGTGGGGCACGCATTCAGGAGGGCGTGGTCGCGCTGTCCGGCTACGCCGAGATTTTCTGGCGCAACGTGCAGGCGTCGGGAGTGGTGCCGCAGCTCTCGCTGATCATGGGGCCGTCGGCGGGCGGGGCGGTCTACTCCCCCGCCATCACCGACTTCGTGTTCATGGTCAAGGAGACCTCCTACATGTTCATCACCGGCCCTGACGTGGTGAAGGCCGTGACCGGTGAGGACGTGACCTTCGAAGAGCTCGGCGGGGCCATGACGCACGCGGTGAAGTCGGGGACGGCGCATTTCGCCGCCGAGGACGAGGACGAGTGCTTCGACCTGGTCCGCCAGCTTCTTTCGTACCTGCCGCCCAATAACATGGAGGACCCGCCGCGCCGCGTGGCGACCGATGACTCGCGGCGTGAGGACCCGACCCTGCTGGACCTCATCCCCGACAACCCCAACCAGCCCTATGACATGCGCGAGGTCGTCAAGCGCGTGGTCGACAACGGCGAGTTCACCGAGGTCCTGCAGGCGCACGCCGAGTCGATCGTGGTGGGGTTCGCCCGGCTGAACGGCCGCCCGGTGGGCGTTGTCGGCAACCAGCCCCTGCACCTGGCGGGCGTGCTCGACATCAACGCCTCCGTCAAGGGCGCGCGCTTCGTCCGCTTCTGCGATGCCTTCAACCTCCCGATTGTCAGCTTTGTGGACGTGCCCGGCTTCATGCCCGGCACCAACCAGGAGTGGGGCGGGATCATCCGCCACGGCGCGAAGCTGCTGTACGCCTACGCCGAGGCCACCGTCCCGCTGCTCACCGTGGTCACCCGCAAGGCGTACGGCGGCGCCTACGACGTCATGTCGTCCAAGCCATTGCGCGCCGACGTGAACCTGGCCTGGCCCAGCGCGGAGATCGCGGTCATGGGCCCGCAGGCGGCGGTGAACATCATCTTCCGCAGGGAGATCGAGGCCGCCGGCGAGGCGGGGGACGCGGGCGCCCGCCGCGACAACCTGGTGGCCGAGTACACCGATCGCTTCGCCAACCCCTACATCGCGGCCGAGCGCGGCTACCTCGACGACGTGATCGAGCCGCAGACCACCCGGCCGCGGCTCATCCAGGCGCTGGAGATGTGCGTCACCAAGCGCGAGACGCGCCCGCCCCGCAAGCACGGGAATATTCCGCTGTGAACGGCGACAACAGCACAGTCCTGCGGTCGCCGGGCGGCCTGCGCTTCCGGCTGCTCAGGGGCGTCCCGGAGGGGGACGACGTGGAGGTCCTGGGTGCCGCGATCGATCGCCTCGTCGCCTGGGACCGCGGCCAGGAGCCGGGCGGCTGGGTCACCAGCGTCCGCCCCGGCATCGGCCTGCGTGCCTGGAGCCCGGGCAGCCGCTGGAGTCAGAGCCTGCGCTCCTCATGGGGCGGGGAGCCGTAGGGTCGGGAGCCGCGCACGCGGTCGCGGGCTGCGCGCATTGGGGCGATCCGGGGCCCCTGGGCTACGCTTTGGCGACAGCCCGGCTCGCCGGCACGGATCGAGGAGGCATTCAGTGGAGAAGGTCCTGGTCGCCAATCGCGGCGAGATCGCCGTGCGGGTGCTGCGCGCCTGCCGGGAGCTCGGCCTCACCGCCGTCGCCGTCTATTCCGAGGCCGACCGGGACGCGCTGCACGTCGAGCTGGCTGACGAGGCCTGGCACATCGGTGACGCGGCCCCGGCCAAGAGCTACCTGAACATCGACAGGATCGTCGACGTGGCCAAGCGCGCGCACGTCGACGCCATCCACCCCGGCTACGGCTTCCTCGCCGAGAACGCGGCCTTCGCCCAGGCGGTGATGGACGCGCGCATCCGCTGGGTCGGCCCCAAGCCGGCGGCGATCGCCGCCATGGGTGACAAGGTGGCGGCCCGCAAGGTCGCCGAGCAGGCCAAGGCGCCGGTGGTGCCGGGGACGCTGGAGCCGATCGCGGAGGCGCGGGCCGCGGCGGCGTTCGGCGCCGAGCACGGCTATCCCTTGGCGCTCAAGGCGGCCTTCGGCGGCGGCGGGCGCGGCATGAAGGTGGTGACCCGCGCCGAGGACCTCGAGGAGGCGCTGGAGTCGGCGCGGCGCGAGTCCAAGGCGGCGTTCGGCCGCACCGAGATCTACGTGGAGCGCTACCTCGACGCGCCGCGCCACGTGGAGGCGCAGATCCTGGCCGACGGCCAGGGCGAGGTGGTGTTCGCCGGCGAGCGCGACTGCTCGCTGCAGCGCCGTCACCAGAAGCTGGTCGAGGAGGCGCCCGCCGTTGGGCTGCCGGACGAGGTCCGCGCCGCGCTCGGCAAGGCCGCCTGCGACATCGCCCGTGTCGCCGACTACGAGAACGCCGGCACCATCGAGTTCCTCTACGAGCCGCGCAGCGCCAGCTTCTACTTCCTCGAGATGAACACCCGGCTCCAGGTGGAGCACCCGGTGACCGAGCTGACCTCCGGGATCGACCTGGTGCATGCGCAGCTCCGCATCGCCGCGGGCGAGGGCATCCCGTCCCACTACGACGGCGTCAGCACGCGCGGGCACGCCATCGAGGTGCGCATCAACGCCGAGGACCCCGGCAGCCGCTTCATGCCGGCGCCCGGGCCCGTCAACGCCTGGCGCGAGCCCTCCGGGCCAGGCGTCAGGGTCGACGCGGGGGTCAAGGCCGGCTGGACCGTGCCGCAGGCCTACGACTCGCTGCTGGCCAAGCTGATCGTCTGGGGCGAGAACCGTGAGCAGGCGCGGCTGCGGATGCTCAGAGCCCTCGACGAGTTCGTGATCCAGGGCGTGCCCACCACCATCCCGTTCCACCGGCTCGCCATGCGCCACCCCGCCTTCATCGCCGGGGACGTCTCCACCGTGCTGGTGGAGCAGGGCATGGACCTCTCCTCGCTGTCGCCGGCCGGGCCACCGGAGCGCGAGCGCACCGTGAAGACGCCGCCCCGCCAGATGGTGATCGAGCTGGAGGGCAAGCGCTTCGACGTGGTGATCATCCCGCAGGAGCCGGTCAAGGTCCCGGAGCGGCAGCGCACGCCGCGCTCGCCCAAGGCGCTCGAGCGCGCCAGGGCGGAGTCAGGCGGACCGGGCAAGGAGATCGTCAAGACGCCGATGCAGGGCACGATCGTCAAGGTGCTTGTCGCCGACGGCGAAACCGTGGCGCCGGGTCAGACCCTGGTGGTGCTCGAGGCCATGAAGATGGAGAACCACGTCACCGCCCACCAGGCCGGCAAGGTCGCCGGCGTCACCGTCACCGAGGGCCAGACCGTTGCCACCGGCGCGGTCATCGCCACCATCGAGGCGGTCTGAGCCGGGCGATGCGGACCAATCCGGTTGCCGAGTGGGCGGCGGCGGAGCCCGCCGCTCGCGATGCCGCCCTCGCGCTGGCCGAGCACGCGGTGGCGCTGCAGCCCGCCGCCGAGGCGGTGATCCAGTGGTACCGGCTCGACGAGGCGGTCGCGCCAGAGCATGCGGAGGAGGGTCGCCGCGTCGAGCGCGCCTACCGTGATCTGGTCGAGCAGCTTGGCCGTATGGCGTTCGACCCGGTGGTCGCCGAGCCACTCGGCGACCTGCTGCAACGCCACCTCGACCTGATCCGCCGCGCCATCGCGCTGCGGGGCGTGCCGGAAGGGCTCGGCCGCCTGGCGGGCGAGCTGGTGAGCCTCCGCGACCTGCTGCGCCGTACCGGGCGGCTGCGCGGCCGGGCGGTCGCCGACGTCCCGGACCTGTGAGCATGAGCTCGCGGTGATCGACGTCACAGCATCTGTGTGACGGGACGGCACTTCCAGACGCGGGTGAATCAGCTTCGCTTGGAGGGTGATCTTCCCGCTCGAGAGCCCCTACCACCTGATCGTGCTCGGGGCCGCCGTCTCGCCCACGCGGCTGCTGAACCGCGCGCTGGCCCGGGCCTGGCCCGATCGGCACGAGCGGCCCGAGCACGCCCGCCTGGTCAGCGCCGATCCGGGGCTGTTCGCTCAGCCTTCGGCGGCGGCCCTGCCCGCCTCGTACCCGCCGTCCAGCCGCGCCCGCAGCTCCATCATCTCGCGCTCGAGCCGCTCCAGCTCCTCGCGGAGGTAGTCGCGGGTCGGCATCTCGCCAAGGGCGAGCCGGATCGCCGCCAGCTCGCGCGCAAGGTACTCGGTGTCCGCCAGGGCGCGCGCGTTGGCGCGCCGGTCGGCGAGCATCTCCTGGCGGTCGCGCTCCTCCTGGCGGTTCTGCGCCAGCAGGATCAGCGGGGCGGCATAGGAGGCCTGCAGCGACAGCGCCAGGGTGAGGAGGATGAACGGGTAGGGGTCGAAGGGCTTGTGGCCGAAGTGCTGCATGAGCCCGTTGTAGGCGATCCAGCTGATCACCACGACGGTCTGGAACACCAGGAACCTGGCGGTGCCGAGGAACCGGGCGATCGCCTCCGAGAAGCGCCCGAACGCGTCCGGGTCGTAATACAGAGCGAACCGGGGAGTCGGCCGGCGCGGCGCCGTCAGGCGGGTGCGGCGTCGGATCCGGCGCGGCGTCAGGCTCACCCCACGTGCTCCATTGGCTCGCCCCCATCCTGTCCGCCGCCATCCTCGTCCCGCCGGTCGTGGCCGCTGCCACCGTTGCGCCTGTTGCCGTTCCCGCGCGTGCGGATCGGCCCGCGCCGCCAGGCCGGCGGCAGCAGGTGGTCGAGCACGTCGTCCACCGACACCGCGCCGAGCAGCCTCGACTGCTCGTCGCACACGGGCGCCGCCAGCAGGTCGTAGGTGGCCAGATACTCGGCCACCCGCCTGGTCGGCAGGTTCGGCGGGAGAATGTCCAGATCGGTGTCGACGCAGGAGCCCAGCGGCGCCCCCGGCAGCTCGCGCAGCAGGCGCTGGAAATGCGCCACGCCGAGGTAGCGGCCGGTCGGGGTCTGGGTGGGTGGCCGCACCACGAATACCTGCCCCGCAAGCGCCGGCGGCAGGTCAGGGTCGCGCACCCGCGCCAGCGCCTCGGCCACGGTGTCGCCGGCCCGCATGATCACCGGCTCCGTGGTCATCAGCCCACCCGCCGTCTCCTCGTCGTAGACGAGCAGCCGGCGCACCGGCTCGGCCTCCTCGGGGACCATGAGCGCCAGCAGCCGGGCCCGGTCCGCCTCGGACATCTCGCCGAGCACGTCGGCGGCGTCGTCAGGATCCATCGCCTCGAGCACGTCGGCCGCGCGCTCGTCGTCCAGGTGGGCGAGCAGGCCCGCCTGGACCTCCTCGGGAAGCTGCTCCAACGTCGCCGCCAAGCGGTCGTCGTCCAGCTCCGAGGCCATGTCCTCGCGCGTCTTGGCCGGCAGCGCGAGCAGTGCCGCCGCCACGTCAGCGGGCCGCAGGTCGGCCAGGGCCGCGAGGCGCGACTCCGCCGACTCGCCGGCCTCGATTCCGGCCACCATGTCCCAGGTCAGCCGCAGGTGCCGGGCCCGGCGCCAGGGCCGCAGCCCGGATCCAGGCTCGACCACGTCGAGGGCGCAGACCACCCAGCCCTCGCGGACCTGGCCGATGGCCACGTCGTTGATGCGGTACTCCCGACCCGTCTCGCGGTGCCGCACGCGGGAGTCGATCAGCTCGCCGAGCACGAGCGTCTCGCCGGCGCGCAGCTCGAAGGGGCGCAGGTTCACCGTTCCGGTGGTCAGTGTCGCACCGCTCGCGTCCAGCTCTCTGATCCGGCCCATGCCGATGAAGATCGGGCGGCGCTGCACCCACACCGTGAGCCCGAGGACGACCGGCGGAGAGCCGGGCGCGGCCCTGGCGATCACCACATCGGCGATCCGGCCGATCGTCTCTCCGCTTGGCGCTCGCACCGGCAGGCGAGCCAAGCGCGAAACGAAGAGCTGCTCGTTTGATGAAGCCACCCCGGTCACCTCCTCGTCATGGCAGGCCCGGAGGGCTCTCGGGGCTTCGCTAGCCCCCCGGGGCGTCTGGGTGCTCGGCCCTCGACAGGCCACTATGGCCAGCGCTCATCGCTACTCGCGTCGCTCCGATGCGTCCGTGTTCCAATCCGTACCCGCCATGCGGTCGGGTCTGCGGTTTCGCCTGGTCTTGCGTTCCATCCTCAGCGTGCGTTGAAGTAGTTCGCCTCGGGATGATGGACGATGATCGCCGAGGTGGACTGCTCCGGGTGGAGCTGGTACTCCTCGGACAGCTCGACCCCGATCCGCTCTGGCTTGAGCAGCTCGAAGATCTTTTCCTGCTGCTCCAGGTCCGGGCAGGCGGGGTACCCGAAGGAGTAGCGCGCCCCCCGGTAGCCCAGATCGAACAGCGCCTCCAGGTCTCCGGAGTCGTCGCCCGCGACGTCCAGCTCCTCGCGGATGCGCTTGTGCCAGTACTCGGCGAGCGCCTCGGCCATCTCGACGGTGATACCGTGCAGCTCAAGGTACTCCCGATAGCGGTTGGCGGCGAACAGCCTGGCGGTGGCCTCGGATGCCTCCAGGCCCATCGTGACGACGTGGAAGGCCACCACGTCCCGCTCCCCCGACTCCACCGGGCGGAAGTAGTCGGCGATGCACAGGCGCCGGTCCCGCCGCTGGCGCGGGAAGCCGAAGCGCACCCACTCGGAGCCGTCCTCTCGCCAGACGATCAGGTCGTTGCCCTGCGAGTTGCAGGGGAAATAGCCGTAGACCACCGCCGGTCGCAGCACCTGATCGGCGATCGCCTCGTCGAGCAGGGCGCGCAGCCGCGGCCTCGCCTCGGTCTCGAGCAGTCGCTGCCATCCTTCCTTGCCGCCGGTGGGACGGAGCTGCCACTGTCCGCGGAACAGCGCCGACTCGTTCAGGTACGCGGCGATCTCGCGCACCGGGATGCCTTTGACGATGCGCGATTCGCCCAGGAAGGGCGGCGTCGGCACCGGCACGTCCACGCGCACGTCCGAGCGCGCGACCTCGTCGGTGTCCGGCGGAGCGGGTGACGGCCCGCGCGGCGCGGTCCTGGGCACCCGCGGGGCTCGTGGCGCCTCCTTGTCGGCCCTGATGCCCTTCACACGCTCCTCGCGGAGCTGGTCCATCACGTGGAGCCCGGCGAAGGCGTCGCGGCAGTAGAACACCCGTCCCTTGTAGACCTGGCGCAGGTCGCCCTCGACGTAGGTCCGGTTCAGGGCGGCGCCACCGAGGAGCACCGGGTAGCGCGCCAGGCCGCGGGCGTTCAGCTCCTCGAGGTTGTCGCGCATCACCACGGTGGACTTGACCAGCAGGCCCGACATGCCGATGGCGTCGGCCGCGATCTCCTCTGCCTTGTCGATGATCGCGGAGATCGGCTGCTTGATGCCCAGGTTGTGAACCGTGTAGCCGTTGTTGGTGAGGATGATGTCGACCAGGTTCTTGCCGATGTCGTGGACGTCGCCCTTGACGGTGGCGAGCACGACCCGGCCCTTGCCGCCCTGGTCCGCCCGCTCCATGTGCGGCTCCAGCACCGCCACCGCGGCCTTCATCACCTCGGCCGACTGCAGCACGAAGGGGAGCTGCATCTCGCCGGCGCCGAACAGGTCGCCCACGGTCTTCATGCCGTCGAGCAGCACCTCGTTGATGATCGCCAGCGGCGACCGGGTGCCCATGGCCTCCCGCAGGTCCGCCTCCAGGCCCTCGCGAACGCCGTCGATGATTCGGCGCGTGAGGCGCTCGTCCACCGGAAGGGCGGCGAGGTCCTCGGCGCTGGCCGAGCGGGTCGCCTCCTTGCCCTCGAACAGCTCCATGAACCGCTGCAGCGGGTCGTACCCGGCACGCCGGCGATCGTAGACCAGGTCGAGGGCGACCTGGCGCGGCTCGTCGTCGATGCGGTGCATCGGCAGGATCTTGGCCGGCGAGACGATCGCGGCGTCCAGCCCTGCCTCGCGCGCCTCGTGCAGGAACACCGAGTTGAGCACCTGCCGCGCCGCGGGCGAGAGGCCGAAGGACACGTTGGAGACGCCGAGGATCGTTCGCACCCCCGGCAGCTCCGCCTTGATCCTGCGGATCGCCTCGAGGGTGGCGATGGCGTCGCGGCGCAGGTCCTCTTGACCCGACCCCAGCGGGAAGGTGAGCGTGTCGAACAGCAGGTCCTCCGGGGCCAGCCCGTATCGTCCGGTGGCGAGGTCGTGGATGCGATGGGCGATCCGCATCTTCCACTGGACGTCGCGTGCCTGACCCTCCTCGTCGATGAGCAGCGCGACCACCGCGGCGCCGAACTCCTTGGCGAGCGGGCAGACGGTGGCCATGCGGGCCTCGCCGTCCTCGAGGTTGATCGAATTGATGATGGCGCGGCCGCCGAGGCGCTTGAGCCCGGCCTCGATCACGTCGGCCTGGGTGGAGTCGAGCATGATCGGCCCGGTCGACTGCTGCGCCAGCCGCTGGACCAGCACGTCCATGTCGGGCGCGCCGTCGCGGCCGACGTAGTCCACGCACACGTCCAGCACGTGCGCGCCCTCGCGGATCTGCTCCTTGGCGATGCCGACCATGCCGTCCAGGTCGCCGGCGAGCATCAGGTCGCGGAACTTGCGCGAGCCGTTGGCGTTGCAGCGCTCGCCCACCGTCAGGTAGGTGGTGTCCTGGTCCAGCGGCACCGACTGGTACAGGCTGGCGACCGCCGGCTCGTGGACCGCCCGCCGGTGCGCGGGCTGGCGGCCGCCGACCGCGTCGACCAGCTCGCGGATGTGGTCGGGCGTGGTGCCGCAGCAGCCGCCGACCACGTTCACGCCGAACTCGGCGACGAAGCGGTCGTGCGCCTGGGCGAGCTGCGACGGCGTCAGCGGGTAGTACGGCCGGCCGTCTCGCAGCTCTGGCAGGCCGGCGTTCGGCTGGCACGACAGCGGCGTGCGCGCGTGCTGCGACAGGTAGCGCAGGTGCTCGCCCATCTCCGCCGGGCCGGTCGCGCAGTTCATGCCGATGAGGTCGGGGCCGAGCGGCTCGATCGCGGTGAGCGCGGCGGCGATATCCGAGCCCAGCAGCATCTGGCCGGTGGTCTCGACCGTGACCTGAACGATCAGCGGCATGCGGCGTCCAGCCCGGCGCATGCCCGCGTACGCGCCCGACACCGCCGCCTTCACCTGGAGCAGGTCCTGGCAGGTCTCGACGATCAGCACGTCGGCGCCGCCCTCGATCAGGCCGAGCGCCTGATCGGAATAGGTCGCGCGCAGGACGTCGAAGGTGGTGTGACCCAGCGTCGGCAGCTTTGTTCCCGGCCCCATCGAGCCGGCCACCCAGCGCGGCCGCCCGTCGGCCTGGAAGTCGTCGACCACCTCTCGCGCGAGGCGGGCGGCGGCCCGGTTCAGCTCGACGACGCGATCGGCCATGTCGTACTCGCCGAGCACGATCGCGCTGGCGCCAAAGGAGTTGGTCTCGACCGCGTCCGCCCCGGCCTCGAGGTACGCGGCGTGGATGCCGCGCACCACGTCGGGCCGGGTGACGCAGAGGATCTCGCTGCAGCCCTCATTGCCCTGGTAGTCGTCCAGGGTGAGGTCGGCGGCATGCAGCATGGTCCCCATGGCCCCGTCGAAGACGAGGACCCGTTCCCGGAGTGCAGACAGAAAATCGTGATCCATAAAACAAGCGTAGCCGATCGGCTCGATAGGCCGCGCCCGCTGTCCACAGGGTGATGCCTACGCCGTTGTACCGGGACAGAAGTACGCAGGCAGGGTCCCGAGCGAGGTGACGAGGCCACCGCGCCGAGGCACCGCGCCGAGGCGGCCCTGGCCTGGCCGAGCGCTCGACTCCGGTCTAGAGTGCCGGATAGGCCGATGCGTGACGTCTCCGACCCAGTGGCATCCTCCGGCGCCGACCTCGGCGCTCAGGCTGGGACGCCCGCGGGCCGGCTGCCACCCCGGCGGGTGCTGCGCGACGAGGTGCTGCTGGTCCTCGGCGTCTCGCTGGCCGCTTCGGCCGCCTACGCGGTGCTGGACCTGCTGTCGGCGCCGCTCCGGGGGATGGCGGCGCCGCTCTACGCCGACGTCGGTCTCGCCTACCAGCTTCTCAACGTGGCGACCTCGCTCGTTCCGGTGCTGCTCGCGCTGCATTTCCTGGGCCGCTCGCGGGAATCAGCCGCGAGCATCGGGCTGGACGGACGACGCCCGCTCGCGGACACCGCCTGGGGGGTGGCGCTGGCCGTGGTGGTGGGCGCGGTCGGGCTCGGCGTCTACGTCGTGGCTGTCGAGCTCGGTGTCAACCGTTCGGTCGTGCCGGTGCCGCCGCTCGGGCACTGGTGGTCGATTCCTGTGCTGCTGCTCGGCGCGGCCCGCAGCGGGCTGCTCGAAGAGGTGATCGTCTGCGGCTACCTGCTCCGCCGGCTCGATCAGCTCGGCTGGTCACAGGGTCGGGCTCTGTGGGCCAGCGCGCTGCTCCGGGGCGCCTATCACCTCTACCAGGGCTACGGCGGCTTCCTCGGCAACCTCGCTCTCGGCCTCCTCTTCGGCCGTATCTACCAGCGGCGCGGCCGTACCACTCCCCTTCTCATCGCGCACTTCCTGATCGACGCGGGCGCCGGGCTGGGCTATCTCGCCCTCCGCGGCAAGGTGTTCTGGCTCCCCCGCTGATCGAGCGGGCATCGCCGGAGTTGTCCACAGATTGCGGAGTACGCACTTGTGCGGGCATGACCGGATGCCACAATGCCGCCTGGTGCCGCGTCGGCAATTCCGTCCGGTTGACGCCAGCGGGGCCGGCTGGGCGACGAGGATCTCGCTGAAGATGGACGTGAGGTCGCCCGTCCCGAGCTATGTGGTGCTGAGAAGGACAGAGCGTACCGCTGGGAGCCCGGCGCCCACCTGCTCCCAGGTGGCGCCGGCGTCCCGCGACAGATACACGGACCCGTCAGCGGTACCCAGGGCCGCGGTCGAACCCGCGCCCGCCAGGCAGCCGGTGTCCACATTGGAATCGAACCAATCCGGCAGCCCGGCCGTGCACCGCTCCAGCGCCGAGGTGTCGTCCAGCGGCGCCCGGTACACCGTGGCCCTCCTCCCCGACGGCCCCGTCGAGGCGCTGACCAGAACCACGCCCTCGCAGAACGCAACGGCCCGGCAATAGTCAGCGTGCAGGCCGGCGCGCTCGAAGCTCCACTGGTCGCCGCCGTCCTCCGTCACGGCGAGCCCGACCGCGGTCGCCGCGACCACCAGGTCCTCGCGCTCCGGATGCGCCAGCACCTGGTGGACGTCGGCGTCCACCGCGATCGTCGGGACCCAGCTCGCGCCTCCGTCCGCCGAACGAGGGATGCCGCCGACGTGGACGTTCACGTGCAGCCTGCCGGCCCGGTCCTCGGTCAGCGAGCGCACCGCCGGCGGGCCACCCCACGGCGTGTGCCAGGTCTCGCGGCCCTCCACGTGCTCGAACGACTCCAGCGGCCGCAGCGATCCGTCCTCCAGGCGGAGCAGGTGAGCCTCCTCGGCGCCCACCAGCAGCCCGGACGAGGTCGGCCGCAGGCATGTCAGCTCGAAGGCCCCCGCATCGGCGACCTCGCTCCACGGCCCTCCGGCCTGCCGGCGCAGCACCGCCCCGCCGTCCGCCAGCGCCCAGAGCAGCTCGCCGTCCAGGGCGAGCGCCACCACCTCGCGGTCGGCGAGGGCGCCGCCGTCGGCCCGCGCCCGCGGTCCAGCCGCGATCCCCTCCACTTCGTAGAGCCCCTTGGCCGTCCCCACAACGAGTGCTGTCACGGCGCTCCCTCCCCCGCACCTACGCAACTCCCGAACCTCACCCCAAGGATGCCTGACCGGTTCGGGCTGACGGTACTCCAGCTCACCCATACCCACCGCCCGTGCCCGGCCACTCGCCGAGGTACGCGCGGGCGATCATGGTGACGAAGCGGTAGACGGCGTCCTCGTTGGGCGCCAGCGGGCCGGGCCGGAAATGCGGGTTCGCGAGCCCCCGCTGCACCGACTCGCAGGCGGCCCAGTCCTGACGGTTGGTGCGGTCCCAGAACGCCACCGCGTAGGACGGGTCGAAGCCGAGCCGGGCGACCGCCTCTGGCGGGAAGTACCAGGTGCAGGTGATCGCGCAGCGAGTGGGGCCCAGCGGCTGCACCAGATGGGTCATGACGTAGTCGGGGTGCAGGCTGAGCAGCAGGTTCGGCAGCAGATGCAGGTACTCCACGCGGCGCAGCCGCTCGCCCTCGAGCCCCTCGATCGGCACGCCGCGGCTCTGCCCGTCCAGCGACATGGTGACCGCGTGGTCGCGCAGGGTCATCGAGCCGCCCACCCAGGCGCCGCGCAGGTCGTGGTTGCGGCCGCTCGACGGCGGGCTCACCCGGCACAGCTCGGGATGGATGTGGGCGCAGTGGTAGCACTCATGATAGTTCTCGCAGACGACCTTCCAGTTGGCCTCGATCAGGTACTCGTGGCTGGCCATGGCCACGAGCCGCTCTGGGCGATAGGACGCGACCAGGTCCTCGAGCGCGCCGACGTGGTGGGCCAGTGCGTCCGGCCCTTTTGAGCAGCTGACCATGACGAACCCGTGCCAGACCTCGAGCGGTAGGCGCGCGAGGCCGTGCTCGGCCGGCTCGAACCCCGGCACGCCGCGCAGGCCCGGGGCGGCGCGCAGCGAGCCGTCGAGCCGGTAGCTCCAGGCGTGGTAGGGGCACACGATCGTGCGAGCGGAGGCGGCCGTCCCGGCGGCGAGCAACTCGTGGCCCCTGTGGCGGCAGACGTTGGCGAAGGCGCGCAGCTCCCCGTCGCCGCCCCGCACCACAAGGACCCCGACGTTGCCCACGTGCAGCGCGCGCTGGCTGCCCGGCTCCCGCAGGTCCTCCGCCCGGCCGGCGCACACCCACGAGCCGGCGAACAGGCGCTCGAGCTCGAAGGCCAGCACGCGCTCCGAGGTGTAGGCGGACCGCGGCAGCATGCGGCTGCTCCCGAAGTCGCGCAGGACGTCGCTGAGCTCGGCGGCGGTGAACGGTGTGGCGGCGTCGGGCGGCATGGGCCCCTCCAGACCTGAGCTGATCGGTCGGTCAGGGTTCCACCGTGCACTACACTGCCGCTCCTGGCACGCATGAGCACCGACACGCGCCGCGAAGCGATCCTCAAGGCGACCTGCCGTGAGGTCATCGCCCGACGCCGTCCCCGCCGACGAGTGCGCCTGCCCCGACCCTAGCGCCGCCGCCTGGCGGCTCACCGCGCTGATGGACGGGCTGGCGGTCCAGGTCATCGTGCACAAGGGCGTGCGCGGCTCAGCGCCCCGGCGCGGCCGACCCCGCCGCACGGCCGACCCGCGCGCGCCAGCGGGCGGCCCGCAGGTCGCGGCGGATCTGCCTGACCACGTTGCGGCCGGGGATGCCGGTCACCCCGCCGCCGCCGTGGGTCGCCGAGCCGGCCTGGTACAGGCCATGGACCGGCGTGCGGTAGTCGGCGAAGCCGGCGGCGGGCCGGACGTGGAACAGCTGGCTGGGCGACAGCTCGCCGTGGAAGATGTTGCCGCCGACCAGCCCGTAGTCGTGCTCCATCCGCCACGGGCCGATGACCTGGCGGTGCAGGATCGAGCTGGTGAATCCGGGGGCGACCGCCTCGAGCCGCGCGACGACACGGTCGGCGTGCGCCTCCAGGCCCTCCTCCATGGGCTTGCGGGCCCATTCGTACGGCACCCACTGGGTGAACATCGACACGATGTGATGGCCCGGCGGGCACAGGGTGGGGTCGAGCACCGAGGGGATGCAGATGTCCGCGAACGGCCTGGCCGAGGGCCGGCCCGCCACCGCGTCCTGGAAGGCGCCCTCGATGTCGTCCAGCGACTCCGCCAGCACGATCGTGCCGCCGTGGACCTCGGGGTCCAGGCCGGGCCTGGCGGCGAACTCCGGCAGCCTGTCCACCGCGAGGTTGACCTTGACCACCCCGCTGCGGGTCTTCCAGCGCTCGATGTCGCCGACGAACTCCGCTGGCAGCTCGTCGCGGTCCACCAGCTCCAGGAAGGCGACCTTGGGATGGACGGCCGCGATCACCAGCTCGGACCGCAGCTCCTCACCGCTGGAGAGCGCCACCCCGGTGACGCGGCCGCGCGCGGTGGTGATGCGGGCCACGCGGGCGCCCGTGCGCACCCGCGCGCCGAACGAGGCCGCCGCCGCGGCGAGAGCCTGGCTGACGGCGCCCATGCCGCCCTCTGGGAAGCCCCAGCCGCCGAGCTTGCCGTCGCCGACGTCGCCGATGTGGTGGTGGGCCATGACGTAGGCGGTGCCTGGCGAGCGTGGACCGGCCCAGGTGCCGATCACCCCGCTGACGGCCAGCACGCCTCGCAGCTCCGGCGACTCGAAGAACTCCTCGAGCAGGTCGGCGATGCTCATGGTGAACAGCCGCGTGGCGTCGGCGACGCGGCGCTGGCCGAGGTCCCGCAGGCGCCACGCCAGGCGGGCCTGCCCGGCGAGATCGGCGGGGCGGCGGGAGCCGAGTCGCGGCGGGATCTCGGCCAGCAGTGGGCCGAGCACGCCGGCGAGGTCGCGCATCCAGTCGTCCCATCGGTCCATCGCGTCGGCGTCGCGCTTGGAGAACCTGGAGATCTCGGCGCGGCGGCGCGCCGGGTCGTCCGGGAGCTGCAGGTAGCCGCCACCGGCATGGGGCGCGAAGTAGGGGCCCTGCGGGTGGACCCTGTAGCCATGGCGCTCCAGGCCAAGGTCGCGGACCAGGCCGGGCGCGAGCAGGCTGACGACGTAGGACAGCGAGGTCACCCGGTAGTCGGGGCCCCAGGGCCGCTCGGTGACCGCCGCGCCCCCGACCACCTCGCGCGCCTCCAGGACCACCGTGCGCAGGCCCTCCCGCGCGAGGTAGGCGGCCGCCACCAGGCCGTTGTGGCCACCGCCGACGACGATCGCGTCCACGCTGTCGCCCACGTCCGTCCCCTTCCTGTCAGGCCTGAACCTCCACGCTAGTAGCGGTAGCCACTCTGGACCTTGCCGGCGAGCAGGCGGGCGCACTCCTGGATCGAGCCGGCGAAGGAGGGATAGATCTGGAACGCCTGCGAGAGCTGGCCCGCGGTGACGCGGTTGAAGCAGGCGAGCGATGCCGGGGCGATCAGGTCGGAGGCATAGCCGGCCACCACCGCGCCGCCCACGATCGTGCCGGAGCCCGGGCGGGCCAGCAGCTTGACGAAGCCGTCGGCCTGGTTCGACATCTTCGCGCGCGAGTTGCTCGACAGCGGCAGCTTCTCGGTCACGACCTCGATGTTGGCACTGGCCGCCCGCTGCTCCGACAGGCCCACCGTGGCGATCTGCGGGTCGGTGAAGATCGTGGCGGCCACGGCGTCCCAGCGCAGCGGCGACACGGCCTGGCCGAGCAGGTGCCACATGGCGATGCGGCCCTGCATCGCCGCCACCGACGCGAGCATCAGCTTGCCGGTCACGTCCCCGGCGGCGTAGATGTTCGGCACGCTGGTGCGGCTGACGCCGTCGACGGCCACCCCGCCGCTGTCGTTCAGGCGCACGCCGACCTCCTCCAGGCCCAGCCCGGCGGTCCGCGGCACCTGGCCGATGGTCAGCAGGACGTGCGTCCCGTCAACGGTACGGCCGTCCTCGAGATGGACGACGCCGAGGTCACCGCCGCGCTCCACCATCGCCGCGCGCGCGTTCTTGACGGTCTTGAGGCCGCGGCGACGGAAGACCTCCTCGATGACCATGGCGGCGTCCTCGTCCTCGGAAGGCAGCACGCGGTCGCGACTGACCACGAAGACGACCTCCGAGCCGAAGCGCAGGAAGGCGGTGGCGTACTCCGCCCCGGTTGCGCCGGCGCCGATCACCACCAGCCGCTCGGGGACCTCTTTCAGGCCGTAGACGTCCTGGCTGGAGAGGATCACCTCGCCGTCGGTGGGAGCGGTGCGCAGCCGGCGGGGAGCCGAGCCGGTGGCGATGAGGATCGCATCGCAGCCCAGCCGCTCGACCAGCCGGTTCCCGTCGTGCACCTCGACGGTGTGCGGGTCCACGATGCGGCCGGTGCCCTTGACGACCAGCGACCCCTCGGCGACCACCCGCTTGCGGATGTCGTCGGACTGCGCGGTGGCGAGGTCTCGGACGCGGTCCATGATGGTGGGCAGGTCGACCTCGAAGGTCGGCACGGCGCGTCGCGGGACTCCCTGGAAGTGGACGCCGAGCGCGGGCGCGGTCTCCAGGGTGGAGAACGCCTGCGCCGAGCTGAGCAGGGTCTTCGAGGGCACGCAGTCCCACAGGACGCATTTGCCCCCAAGTCCCTCGTCGGTGACGATGGTGACGTCCGCGCCGAGCTCCGTGGCGACCAGCGCAGCCTCGTAGCCTCCCGGACCACCGCCGATGATCACGATGTGCATAACCCGATGGTAGTACCCCGGGGGGCGCGGCGACCGGCCGCGGTCAGGTGATCCTTCGCAGGGCGGTCACCAGGGGCACGAACACCCACAGGGCGAGGCCGAGGCCGATGAGGTTCAGGCGGCCGGCCCAGGTCGAGCGGATCCCGAAGGCGGCCACCAGGAAGCAGAGGAAGGCGGCCAGATAGATCACTCATCAACCTACTGGCTAGCTCCCCGCTACGGCATTCCCTGAGTCATCGTCTGGCAAGGCGGCCTCGAGTGTGTCCAGCAGAGCCACGATCGTGTCGCGCTCGACCTCGCCGGCCCGGAGCGTCCCATCAATCGAGGCTCTGAGCTTCGTCGATGCCGATGGAACGCACTTGGGGAACCGCTCGCATCGCTCGCAGCAGGTGACATCAACAGGACGCTGACGGCCGTCGTGCTTGCAGGGCATCAGGGACAAGCCAACTCCTCTACTTCAAACAGCACAGATCGCTCCCCGCCCCGAGAGCATTCCATGCCGTACGGACAGTACGATCCCGAGGCATCGAACCCGCTAGCTCGCGCGACGGTCGGCGCCGGCTCGCTGGTGATGGCGAGCGCGCCGACCTGGCGGCGCAGCCGTGCCAGCTCGCCGGCCAATGCCCGCATGCGCTCCTCCGCCACGGTCAGCGCCTTGACCAGCTCGACGGCCGCAGGCGACGACGGAGAGCGCACCTGGTCCCAGTCGCGGTCGGCCTGCACCCACAGCGGCAGCAGCTCGCCCGCAGCGTCCAACACACGCTCGCAGTTGGCCGCGAACGCCCCGGTGCAGCGGGCCTCGGCCAGCTCGACCGCCGACAGGTACGAGACCGACTTGCCAAGCCGCCGCGCGAAGCCTTGCAGGCTGAACCCGGCCCGGCCGCGCAACTGCCGTAACGTGAAGTCGAAGCGATGACGGGGTGAGGCGGTCGGGTCGATCGGCTTGGGCGCCCGCGACATCAGCGGCTCCCGCTCACCACGGCAGCCGCGTCTGCCGCGTCGGTGCCGAGCAGCGCGAGGATCTGTGCGCGCACAGCCGGATGCGCCAGCGCCTCCAACACCTGCACGACCATCTCGGCCGCCGCATCCTCGGCCGCCACCAGGCGGCGGCGGGGCGTCGGTTGGCGGGGCGCGGGGAACAGCACCGCGGCGGGGACTTTGTACAGGGCGGCGAACAGCTCGGGCAGGGGCACGCGTGGGCGGCGGATGTGGCCGTTCTCGTAGCGGCTCAAGGCGTTGATGTCGAGGCCATCGAAGCACTGCCCGTAGCCTTGCTCGTGGGCCAGCCGCTTGAGCCGGTCTATGGCCTCCTGCTGGGTCCAGCGACGCGCGTAGCGCTCGCGCTGCAACCGCGTCGCAAAGCCCGCGCCGTCGCCGGCTGTCAGCATCGCGCTCACCGGCTCCCCCGGTGCTGCCCACCGGGCGCAACAGCCGCCGTCGTGCCGAGGAGGGAGGCGGCTCGTTCGCGGACGGTCGCCGCGTTGATGGCGGGGCCGCACCAGTCGGCGAACAGCTCGACGGCCAGTTGCAGCAGGTCGCACACGTCGTCAGCGTCGAGCGCCCACCGGACGGAGCCGTCCGGCCGGGTCAGGGTGACGCCCGCAGTGTCGAGCAGCAGGAGGAGGTTCACCTCCGAAAAGCTGAGCTGGTCGCGCCCAGCATCCATCTCGCTCATGCGCCCGCTCCCCTGCATGCGGGGGGAGGGGTCGGTCAGGCTTAGCGGGCCTGCCGGCCCCTCCCTCGGCGCCTCCCGACGAACAGTCGGGCCTGGCGCCTCATGTCTCGTGCTCTCGCGCCCGAAGGACCCCCATCTCATCGCCAACCAGGCCAACTCGGAAGTCCGACCCGTCACCGCTTCGGGTAAATGATGATGATTCGATGAAAGGCGCTCAGCCTACGCGGAGAGGTAGGATACGGCTCGAAGCTCGCGCACCCCAAGGGATAGCGGATGGACGCCGACTACCCCGTACAGCTCCCCTTGGCCGAACTCGTCGCACGCCGCCGCGCCGAGATGGGCCTGTCACTTACCGAGCTGGTTAAGCTGGTGGAGAAGGCTGCCGAGCAGGAGGACGACTACAGCAGTGCAACGCCGCAATGGCTTTCCGCGATCGAGCACGGGCGTATTCCCCATCCGCGCAACCTCCGGTTTCTCGCTCGCGCCCTCCAACTGCCCCTCACGCCGCTTGCCGAGGCCGCCAAGTTGCAGCGCATGAACCGCCGGCAGCTCCTCCGGAGTGCCGTCGCTCTTGGCGGCGGCCTGACACTCCCGAACCGCGTGTGGTCGTTGAGCGCCGAGCAACGGTCGAGTCGGCTCGATCGAGCAACAGTCACCGACATGGAAGCAGTCACCGCCGCCTACCGACGCGCCTACCGGCAGTTATCGGTTCGCACGCTGCTACCTCAGGTCAAAGGCCACGCAGCCGTACTCGCCGAGCTGGGGCAAACCTCGATGACGCCCACGCTGAGGAAGCGCCTCATTGCGACCACGGCGGCGAACGAGGCTCTAATCGGCGCACTACTGGTCATGGACTTGCACAGCTTCGACCAATCCTGGCTCCACCTCGACCGTGCCCTATCGGCGGCGCACGACAGCGAGGCAGAGGAGCTTGAGGCGTACATCCTCGGCGGCATGGCCTTCAATGCCTGCTACAGCGAGGACCACTACTACAACGCCCTTCGTCTCATCGAGGCCGCAAGGAAGATAGCCGGGACCGACAACCCACCGATGACCTGTGCTTGGCTGGCATCTGTCGATAGCGAGATCCAGGCTCGCGCCGGCAACGCCTACCCTGCCGAGAAGGCGCTTGAGGACGCCGAAAACGCACTTCAAGATCTCGGCGAGCAGAATGCGGCCTCGTGGATCGGGATTGGAGCGTTCAATCACGCCAAGCTCAAGAGCTATCGGGGACTCTGCTACGTACTGCTCGACAAGCCGAGGAAGGCGCTTGACGAGCTGACAATGGCCCTGGACGCACTTGACCCCGCCTTGAAGAAGCACCGTTGCACCGCCCTTGCCGACCAGGCAGCCGCCCTCGTCCAGCTTGGCGAAGTCGAGGAAGGTTGCCAGCGCGCCAGCGAGTCTCTAACCCTCGCCATCGAGCTTCGACATGCAGCGAATGCTGATCGAATCCGCAAGCTCCGCCCAAAGCTCGACCCCTGGAAAAAGCAGGCCCCTGTTCGAGCCCTCGATGAACAGCTTCGAGCTGTTGTCGGGTGGTAACGATGCATTCCCAGGACCAGAGCTACGCCGGTTTGCTACTCGACATGGGTGGCGTCCTCACCACCGATTTCTTTGCCGCCATTGACGCCCACTGTGAGCGTCTAGGGTTGCCGCCAGGGCGGTTCCTTGCGGTGGTCACGGCTGACCCGGTCGGCCGCCAGCTCTACCACCAGATTGAGCGTGGTGAGATCAGTCAGACAGCCTTTGAGCGTGGCCTCGCCGAGCGTCTAGGCGTCAAGAGTGAAGGACTTCTTCAAGGACTGCTCGCCGACGCGCGCCCCAACTCAGAGCTGATCCAGGCAGCTCAACGAGCACGGCATGCCGGCATACGTGTTGGCGTCATCAGCAATTCATGGGGCACGGAGCCCTACAACCCCTACGGGGATTACGGCCTTTCCGACTGGTTCGATGCTGTCGTCATCTCAGGCGAAGTCGGCCTACGGAAGCCGGAACCCGCAATCTACGAGCTTGCGGCGGCCAAGCTCGGCCTTCCAACCCATCGCTGCGTCTTCGTCGACGACATCGAGAAAAATCTTCCAGCGGCACAGGCCCTCGGCATGGCGACCGTTCACCACGTCGAGAATGCGAGAACCATCCGAGAGCTTGAGCGTCTACTGAGAACTCCGCTCCAGTAGCCCCGCTGGACCAGGCTCTCAGGCCACCCGCCGCGCAACCTCCTTGCCGAGTACGGCTTGGAGAAGGGTGGCGACGCGGGCGAGGACTGCCGGGTCCTTGACGTGGAACGGTAGCCCCTGCGCTGACGTGGTGCGCTCCACCAGTCGCCGGATGTCCGGGTCCAATTCGGCATCCGTCCGCGCCTGCCGATCCGCGATCGCCCGCGACGCCGGCTCAGGCAACGGCGCTCAGCTCCTCTCGGGCGATGCGCCGTTGCTCCCGCGCGTCCTGCCGCATCGACCACGCCAGCCACGCATCCGCCGCCGTGCGGTAGCCCAAGCCCGCATAGCTCCAGCTCCCCACCTGCACCGCGGCGCCCTCGACCTCGAGCCGGCCCCAGGCGTCCACCGGCTCAGCCCCACCCAGCACCCGACGCCGCGCGTACTCGTGGCGTGCCCGGCGCAGCGCGCCGAAGGTGGTCGAGTAGCAGCG
>WNGB01016330.1_pt1 | contig 29614 bp, 39 predicted proteins | sample 5400681 | NCBI WGS metagenome assembly WNGB01 (sample SAMN13153367, study PRJNA577476) | soil metagenome | isolation source: 115 cm soil or saprolite under grassland replicate 2 | place: USA:California | collected 2016-06-15
CAGTTCGAATATCTCGAACGCGCCAAGGCGCGGCTCCAGGTCGTGGTGCCGGTCACAGTGCTCATCATCTTCCTGCTGCTCTATCTCAACTTTCGGCGCGTGACCGAGACACTGATCGTCATGCTGTCGGTGCCCTTCGCGCTGGTCGGCGGCTTCTGGCTGATGTGGTGGCTCGGATTCAACCTGTCGGTCGCCGTCGCCGTCGGTTTCATCGCGCTGGCGGGCGTCGCCGCCGAAACCGGCGTCGTGATGCTGATCTATCTCGAGCAGGCCTACGCCGAGCTGCAGGAGCAGCGGGCGATGGAAGGGCGGCCGTTCACCCGCGAGGACCTCTACACCGCGATCATGGCGGGCGCGGTCGAGCGCGTGCGCCCGAAGATGATGACCGTTTGCGCCATCATGGCCGGGCTCCTGCCGATCATGTGGAGCCACGGCACTGGCGCCGAGGTGATGCAGCGGATCGCCGTGCCGATGATCGGCGGCATGGTGTCGTCGACCTTGCTGACACTGATCGTCATTCCGTCGATCTACGCGGTGGTGAAGGGAGCTGCCATCCGCGCGCCGCGCATGGCGCCGTCGCTGCAGCGGACATGATAGACACCGTATCCGAATGGTCTATTGGCCATGCTGATGTCACAAGGCCGTGAATGTCTGCGAAAAGCCAATCATCCCGCGAACAACCGCCCCTGGAACGCCAATCACCGAATTGCTATTCTAAGATCATGCGGTTTGAGATCGCACGCTGGCTGCTTGTGATAGCGCTCTCGGTGGCGCTGTCCGCCGGGCTCGTGCTGCGTTCGGCGCAGGCAATCGCCATGGACATCATGACGCCGCCCGCGGCAGCCGCTGCCGTGACGCCGGATACCCCCATGCCCGGCAAGTGCGACGGTTGTGCCGGCCACGAGGCAATGGCAGCCTGCTCCAACTTCTTCTGTGCCAACGTCTTCGCATTGCTGCCCGCCGCTGTCGGATGCGTTTCGGCTCCAGCTGGAACGATCGGTCCTTGCGTTGAGCTATCTGCGAGCGGCCATACTGCGCCGCCCGATCCTTATCCTCCTAAACGTTCCATCCTGAGCTGAGCCGCTTCGCCGGCTGGCGAAGCGGTCTTGGTGCGCGTGCGCCCGGCGCGCAAGCGTTGCCCGCGGCGGCACGCCTGAGCGGCGCGTGATTTCGCGAGCCCGCACAACAACTCGATCTCCGGCCAGGATTGCGTTGCAATGTACATGATGGTTCCTTCGGCGATCAGCCGCCGTTCATTCCTCGCTGGTGTGGCGAGCGCAGCGGCAGCGGCATCGCTCTCTCGCAAAGCTCTTAGCTCTCCGGCCGCGGAGTTCGACCTGGTTGCGAGGCCGGGTCGGGTGCCGCTCGTCGGTGCCTCTTATCCATCCACCGCCGTGTGGTGTTACGGCGGACGTGTGCCGGGTCCCGAAATCCGTGTCCGCCAAGGCCGGCCGGTTCGCATCGTCGTGCGCAATGAACTGCCGGAGGACACCACCGTGCACTGGCACGGCATCCGACTGCCGAACGCGATGGACGGCGTGCCAGGTCTCACCCAGCCGCCGATCAAGCCCGGCGAGCAATTCGTTTACGAGTTCACGCCGCCAGATGCAGGAACGTTTTGGTATCACCCGCACGCCGACAGCCTGCAGCAGCTCGGGCGGGGAATGGCCGGCGCGCTGATCGTGGAGGAGCCGGAACCCGTCCCCGTCGATCGCGACTTTCTCTGGATGCTCGCCGACTGGCGACTTACGTCCGACGCGCTGATTGCATCCGGCTTCGGCAATGCCATGGAAGCCGCGATGTCCGGCCGGGTCGGCAACACCGTGACGCTCAACGGCGCGGTCTCCGAAGAAGTCTTAGTACGTGCGGGGGAGCGCATCCGCCTGCGGCTGGTCAACGCAGCGCTCGCGCGCATCATGGCGCTTCGCTTCGAGGGCCATCGTCCCGTGGTCATTGCGATCGACGGGCAGCCCTGCGAACCGCACGAGCCGCCAGCCGGCAGACTGCTCCTCGGCCCGGCTATGCGCATCGACGTCGTGCTCGACATGCAAGGGGAACCCGGGCGGCGCTATCGGGTGATGGACGATTTCTACGACGGGCTTTCCTACTGGCTCACTCAGCTTGCCTACGAGGGCAAGCCGCCGGTTCGCCCGCATCCGCTCGATGTCGCGATGTCCCTGCCGCGCAATCCGTTGCCCGAGCCGGACCTCGCCAGCGCCGAACGCCACCAGCTGCGGCTGCAGGGCGGCATGATGGGCGGCGGCGCCATGATGGGAATGGGAATGCGAGGCGGCGCCAGCTGGGCCATCAACGGCATGTCGATGACCGGCGACGGTCACGCCGGCATGGCGCCGCTCCTTACGCTCCAGCGCGGACGAAGTGTCGTGCTGACGATGCGCAACGAAACCGCCTGGTGGCATCCCATGCATCTGCACGGGATGAGCTTCCGCGTGCTCAGTCGCAATGGATCGCCAGTGCCGCATCGGCAGTGGGCCGATACCGTGCTGGTGCCGCCGAAAGAGACGGTCGACGTTGCGTTCGTCGCGGACAATCCTGGTGACTGGATGCTGCATTGCCACGTTACCGATCACCAGGTGTCGGGAATGATGACCGTCCTCCGCGTCGCCTGAATCTGCATCGTCTTTCCGAAGGAGAACCGCAATGAACAGACGGACATTCTGCCAAGCTGCCATCCTCACCATGGTCGCCGTTCCGTTGCCGGCAGCGGCCGAGCCGCTCCACGCAACCCTGTACAAGAATCCGCAATGCAGCTGCTGCGAAGGCTATGCCGCCTATCTGCGCAAGAACGGCTTCGAAGTCGACGTCAAGCCGACCAACGATCTTACCGAGATCAGCAGCAAGGCGGGCGTTCCAGAAAGATTTCAGGGCTGCCACACGATGTTCGTGGACGGTTATGTCGTCGATGGTCACGTGCCGGTGAACGTCGTCCGCAAGCTGTTGTCCGAACGGCCGGCGATCGCCGGCATCACCCTTCCCGGCATGCCGGAAGGATCCCCCGGCATGACCGGTCGCAAGCACGGCCCGTTCACGATCTACGCCGTGACCAAGGACGGTGCACGCCCCACGGTCTATGCCACCGAATGATCGCCGAGGAACTCGAAATGACGTGGCCGATGAGGGATTTCGACTTGGCTAGCCAGGTGGCGATGTACGCCGCGACCGCCGGAGGCCTGCTAGTCGTGTTCGTGGCAGTCGGTGGATTGGTCCTTCTCGTCGAATCTCTATTCAGGAGAGGCCGGCATCGCCGGCCGAACAGACTATGACCTCCGCGCCGATCCGAATGGCGAGTAATGCAGCAGCGGCGGAGGTCGCAGCGCGCCCGCGTCGGCTGCGCTATTTAATTCCAGCGATCATCTTCGTCGCGCTCGCGCTTATGCTCAGCTGGGCGCTCAACCACGATCCCCGGGACCTCCCCTCGGCGCTGATCGACAAGCCAGTGCCGCAATTCAGTCTGGCGGCGGTCAAGGGGCGCGCGCTTGGTCTGTCGAGCGGCGACCTGCGCGGCGAGGTCTCGCTCGTCAACGTGTTCGCCTCGTGGTGCGTTGCGTGCCGGGAAGAGCACCCACTGTTCGTGCAAATGAAAGCCGAGGGCATCGTTCCGATCCACGGCCTCAATTACAAGGACCCGCCGGATAATGCCGCGCGGTGGCTCAACACCATGGGCGATCCCTATACGCGCACAGGCGCCGATCTCAATGGACGCGTCTCAATCGACTGGGGCGTCTACGGCATCCCGGAAACCTTCGTGATCACGAAGACCGGCCGCGTCGCCCACAAGCATGTCGGCCCGCTTACGGCGCAGGCCCTTGAAGGAACGATCCTCCCGCTGATCAGGAGCCTTCAGCAACAATGACGTTCCTGTTGTGGCCTCATTCGCAGCGCTGGGTTGCCGCTTTCTCGGCGGCATTGGTCGTCGCTGCGATTTGGCATTCGGCAGCCGCGCAGGAGCCCGCGAAGAATTGGGTTATCCACGACGCACCCAAACCGCTCGCCGCGATCCAATTCCGCGACGACCAAGGTCAATCGAGAAGCCTGGCCGATTTCCGCGGCAAGGTCGTGTTGCTCAATATCTGGGCGACTTGGTGCGTGCCGTGCCGTAAGGAGATGCCCGCCCTCGACCGATTGAATGCCGCACTCGGCGGCCCCGATTTCGAAGTCACGACGCTGTCGATCGATCGTGCGATCGATGCCGTGCGCAAGTTCTTCGCCGAGGTGGGTATCAAAGAGCTCGCTATATATCTCGACGGTTCGAGCAGCGCGACGCGGCAACTCGGTGTATTCGGCGTCCCCACGACACTCATCATCGACCGAGAGGGACGCGAGATCGGCCGGCTCATCGGGCCTGCCGAGTGGGACGCGCCCGACATGGTCGAATTCGTCAGGTGCGTCATTGCAAACAACGGCGCGCTCAAACCGGGAGCACAATTGGCTACAACGCCGCTCTGCGACTGGCGCGGCCTCGGCGTTTCGACGAACGGCACAAACCGGCAACCATGAAGGAGAAAATCTCATGACTGAACCGCAATCGACGACAACGGCCGAGTCGCCGCTGTGGCGCGAGGGGCTGCATATCGCCCGCTACTATCTCGGCAATCGGTGGGTGCTTTTAGCGCTGGGCGCCGGCGTCCTCTTGGCCGGCATCGGGCTCAACTGGAGTTGGCTGGTTGCCGCCGACATCGCGCCTATTCTTATAAGCGTCTTGCCGTGCCTGGTGATGTGCGGGCTTGGTGCGTGCATGCTGTGCCGTTCCGGCGAAAAGCAATCCACGTCGCAACGTGATGCGGCAGGTGCGTCGACATCGCCGGCTGCGCCCGGGGTTCCGAAGATGGTATCGGCGGCAGGTTCTAACTGCTGTCAGGAAGGGCCAAGTGAAACGCAGTCACCCCAAGTAAGACAAGTTCAGTCGATCGACGAAAGCAGAGACTCCCATGCGTAAGGTCACGACAACGTTCCTAGTCGCTTCGACGCTGGTCGCTGGCGTTATGGCAGCGCCGTCCCTCTATGCCCAAATGAGTCAAGGACGATCCGGCTCGATGATGGATCATGGAATGATGGGAAACAAAAACGACAAGGGGGGCATGATGGGCATGATGAAGCAGATGAGCGACATGATGGATCACTGCAACAGCATGATGACTGATCGTCGCCCGAACGATCAATGGCGAAAGAATGCTCCGTCCAGGCCGGAGAAGGGAGGCTGAACGCGGTAGCGCAATTTGGCGCAAGCCCGTCGGCACTCGGATGCTGGAGGAATGAATGCCATTGCTGCGGACAGTCGCACTCGCATTGTCGCTGACAGCGATTGTGCCGGTCGCATCGGCCCATTCGCTCAAGGAGCTCGAGACGACGCTCGGCGGCAGGGAGCAATATTTCCAGTCGATCGACAAGGACGCGCCCGGCTTCACATTGCAGGGCGCCCATGGACGCATCGTCAGCTTGGCCGATTTGCGCGGCAAGGTCGTTGTCCTGCACTTCATCTATACCAATTGTCCCGACGTATGCCCGTTGCACGCGGAGCGCATCGCTGAAATCCAAACCATGGTCAATCAGTCTCCAATGAAGGAGCAGGTGGAGTTCGTCACCATTACGACGGACCCGAGTAGAGACCGAGGCGATGTCCTCGCCGAGTACGGCCGCGTGCACGGGCTCGATCCCGTGAACTGGATGTTCCTGACCACGGCGCCGGACCAAGCGGAGGACACGACGCGCAAGTTGGCGGAGCAGTTCGGACACCGGTTCGACAAGGCGAATGACGGATACCAGATCCACGGCATCGTGACGCACGTGATCGACAAGGAAGGGCGCTGGCGGGCCAATTTCCACGGATTGAAGTTCGAGCCGACCAATCTTGTGCTGTTCGTGAATGCGCTGGTCAACGACGTCGAGAGACCGCACCCCCACTCCAAGCCGAGCCTGTGGGACCGCATCAAGGGATGGTTCTGATCATGCGGATGCCTTTTCAGTCATCGCTGAACTTGCGGCTGGCGTCTGCGGACTTGGATCGCCGGCGCAGAAACTTGATCGCCGTCGCGAGCTCGATGGTCGTGATCGCGCTCATGGGAGCGCTGACCTATTACTCCGTCCCGCTCTATCGCCTGTTCTGCCAAGCCACCGGACTGGGAGGAACGACGCAGGTCGCACGCGAGGCGCCAGGCGCCATTCCCGGTCCGCCAATCTCCGTGCGTTTCGATGCCAACGTGGCGTCGAACCTGCCATGGCGCTTCAACGCACCGGCGCCCGTTGAAGTCCGGCTCGGGGAGCAACACCAGGTCGAATACACGGCCGTCAATCTGGGCAATGAACCCGTTCTCGGCATGGCGATCTATAACGTGGCCCCGCTCGAGATCGGCAAGTACTTCTACAAGATTCAATGCTTTTGTTTTACCGAGCAGCTGTTGATGCCGGGAGAACGCAAGGAGTTCCCGGTTCTCTTCTACGTCGATCCGGCGATCGCCGACGACGCCGATGGTCAGCACGTCAACACCATTACGTTGTCCTACACGTTCTACAACAAGGGACGCGAAGCACTGGAGCGGTACCTGCGAGACCATCACATGGCCGCGCTTCCTTCGCCTGCCGCCCGCTGATCCGCAACCCTCAGGCCCCGTGGGCCGGGAGATCCGATGAGCGAATTGACACCGCAAGCGCGACCGAAGCGTTTCCCAGGACTCGTTCCTTGGTTGCTTGTGCTGCTGACCCTGCTTGCCGTGGTCGGCGCATGGTTCGCATTACACCCGGTTTTCCCATGGGCGCCTAGCGGCACCCAGTGGGCTGGCGCCATGGCGAAAGATGAATTCGAGCGGCGCGTGCGCGCCTATCTCCTCGAGCATCCCGAGATCATCGCGGAGACGATTAGTCGTCTCGAGTCGCAGCACGCTGCGCAAGCAGCGACGGAAGTCCAAGCCGCCCTGAAAGCGCGCGCCGACGAAGTCTTTCGCGACCCCAATAGTCCTGTCGGCGGAAATCCCAACGGCGATATCACGCTCGTTGAATTCTTCGATTACAACTGCCCCTATTGCCGCCAGATGGTGCCGGTGATGATGCAGGCGGAGACGGCGGACCCGCAACTGCGTGTCGTCTACAAAGAGTTTCCGATTCTCGGACCAAATTCCACGCTTGCGGCCAAGGCCGCGCTTGCCGCCCATAAGCAGGGCAAATACCTCGCCTTTCACAGAGCCCTTTTTCAAGCTCGGGGAGCCATAGACGCAAGCAAAATCACGGAGGTCGCCGCCACTGTCGGGCTGGATGCGGATCGCCTGAAAGCCGACATGGCAGACCCGACGATCGCGGCACTAATCGAGAAAAATCTGGCGCTCGCGCGGGCGCTGCGGATCGATGGAACGCCAGGATTCGTGGCCGGCAGCCAGATCCTTCGCGGCGCAGTCGACCTGAAGGCGCTGCAAGGGTTTATTCAGGAGGCAAGAGGTACCGGTGACCGTACAGGGGAGGCTGCGGCAGTAAAGCGATGACGGAAGTTTCGACAACCGGAATGATCGCGACGTTTGCGGCAGGAGGCATTTCGTTCCTGTCGCCCTGCGTGCTGCCGCTCGTTCCGGGCTACGTCTCATGTGGCGGGTCAATCGATCACCAGCCGATCTGGGGGTGGCGCTGCGATCCTGCGGCTGCAGGCGGTCACCTTGAGCTTGTGTTTCGTGCTGGGATTCTCGACCGTGTTCGTGCTCCTCGGCGCGAGCGCGACGATGCTCGGCCAGCTGCTCCTCTCGTACCGCCACGAACTCAACATCGTCGGCGGCGCGATCGTGATCGCTTTTGGGGGCATGGCCTTCGCTTTCGGCTGGACACCGTGCATCGGCCCGATCCTCGGGGCGATTTTGACGGTGAGCGCAGCCTCGGCGACGGTCGCAAATGGCGTAGCACTTCTCGCCGTTTATTCTCTCGGCCTGGGTGTGCCGTTCTTGCTGGCGGCAGCATTCACCGACGCCCTCTTGGCAAGGCTCAAGTCGATCAGTCGCGCTGGTCGAATCCTGCAACTTCTTGCCGGCGGAGTCATGGTCCTCATGGGTGCCGCAATGATCACCGGACGCCTCTCGACATTTTCCTTCTGGCTGCTCGACACCTTCCCGATGCTGTCGGCGATCGGGTGAATGTTCAAATGCAAGCACAACAGTAGGAGGCTTCGTATGAGTCAATACGCACATCCTGAAATGCTCGTCGAGACAGCTTGGGTCGCTGAACAGGCCATGGATGCCAGCGTTCGCGTCGTCGAGGTGGACGTCGACACGACGGCTTATGATCAGGGTCACATCCGAGGCGCTATAGCCTGGAATTGGACAACGCAGCTCTGCGACACTGTGGAACGCGACATCATACCGAAAGACGCCTTCGAAAGCCTGATGGCCAATTCAGGCGTCGGCAACGATACGACGGTGATCCTCTATGGCGACAACAACAACTGGTTCGCTGCCTGGGCACTGTGGCAGATGAAGATCTACGGCCACAAGGACGTGCGACTGATGAACGGCGGCCGCAAGAAATGGATCGCCGAGGGTCGTGAGCTCACAAGACAGGTGCCAGCAGTCGCCACGGCGACCTATCGGGCGATGGAGCCTGATATGTCGCTCAGGGCGTTTCTGCCCGAGGTCCAGCGCGCTCTTGAGACCAAGAGCCACGCTCTCGTCGACGTACGCAGCCCAGACGAGTTCACCGGCAAAGTCCTTTCGCCACCCGGGCTGCCGGAGACCTGTCAGCGCGGCGGCCACATCCCTGGCGCGAGGAGCATTCCCTGGGGAATGGCCTGCAAGGATGACGGCAGCTTCAAATCTGCGGACGAGCTTGCGACGCTCTATCAGAACAAAGGAATCACCGCGGACAAGCCGACGATAGCCTATTGCCGCATCGGGGAACGCTCCAGCCATTCGTGGTTCGTGCTGAAGTATCTATTGGGATATCGCGACGTGAGGAACTACGACGGCTCATGGACCGAGTGGGGCAATATGGTGCGTGCCCCCGTCGAGCAAGGCCCCGAAACAAGCATGGCGGCATGAGGCGCGCAAGCTGGCCTCCAATGCGAAGCCATCGACATCGTCAGCACGAGCTCGGTTCAAGCGAGGTCCTGCTATGATCACAGCTCCGAAGCCAGAAATCCGGGCGTTCTTCGACGAGGCGACCAATACGGTGAGTTATCTCGTCGGCGATCCGCAGACGAGGACAGCTGCCGTTGTGGCATGACGCGCCTCCCTCGACAGGAATCTACGCAAGCTATTCGGCCTAGCGCCCAAGTACACGGCCTTGTGACTCGCCCGGCGGCCGGCGCGGATCATGACCAGCGGCGGAGGGGTAGGCCGGCCAGGGGTGGCGGGGCTGCGCGCCGGGATGGATCCGGGCTCCCATCCCCGCCGGCATCGGCCGCTTCACGCGGCGAGCTAGGCGGTTTGGAGATTGGTACACTTGCGGCGAGCACACAGCGGGCGCGCGGGAGCATTCAGCGCCTTCGTTACGATCTCACCGAGCCTCTTGAAATCGGCCTTGCGCGGTGACGTCCGCCGCCACGCCAGCCCGATGCTGCGGCTGGGCTGCGGTTCGGCAAAACGCAGGAGCTTCACTCGGTTGTCACGCAACTCGACATCGATCGCGACTTCCGGAACCAGTGTGACGCCGTATCCGCTCGCCACCATCTGCAAGACGGTCGCCAGGCTCGTCGCACGCAGGTTCGAGGCCACATTCCTACGCGCTTTGGCGCAATACTCGAGTGCATGATCGCGCAGGCAATGGCCTTCTTCCAGCAGAATGAGCTTGCGCCTCTCCACGTCGCGGCGCGTCGCGCGCACCGTTTCCGGCAAGGGGTCGTCGGCGGGCACGACAAGGAGAAAGTGATCAGTGAAGAGATGGACGGTTTCAAACTCGGCCATCTTGAGCGGCAACGCCAACAACAACACGTCGAGAGCGCCGCGCTTGAGTTCGGCGAGCAGGTCCTTGGTCTGTGCTTCCAAGAGATCAAGGCGCAGATCGGGATGCTCCAGGTCCAGTTGCGGCAGCACGTGCGGCAAGACATACGGGGCCAGCGTGGGAATCACGCCAAGGTGCAACGTACCGCTCAGCACTTTGGCTCTATGTTGGGCCAAGTCTTTCAGGTCGCGCGCTGCACCGAGGATCGCTCCGGCGCGCTGCGCGATCTCGATGCCAAGATCGGTGAACATCGGCGCGCCCGGGCGCCGCTCGATCAGCTCGATACCGAGCGTTTCTTCCAGCTCGCGTATCTGCATCGAAAGCGCGGGTTGACTGACTGCGCATTGCTCCGCGGCTCGTCCGAAGTGTTGGTAACGAGCAAGTGCATCAAGATAATGAAGCTGCCGGATCGTAACCACGCCGATAAGCTACGCTTAACGTGGCGCTAAAGCAATTTTATTGGCTTCTTCGCGCCGAACGGCAGCAGAGTTACTTTGTCGCAATGGGGAACGCATGGTGATGCTGCGCCATGCGGCAGGTTCCTCAGTCGCGCGAAGGCGACGGTTTGAGCGTAGGGGCTCCGGTGCAACGCATCGTCATTGACCCGTTTTGCAATTCAATCGCCCCCGGCCGCCGAAAACATGGCGGGTGTACGCGTCGCGCCTTGCTGACCGCTGCCGTTGCGGGCGGGGCCGGATTGGCCGGTGTCGTAGCACCGCTGAGCGCCAACGATGATGCGGCGGAACTCGTCGAGCAGCTGACCGGCAAGACCGCGACGGATTCGGATCGCATTCAGCTGATCATGCCACGGCAGTTCCCGACCGGGTCCGCCGTGCCGCTGACACTCGTGATCGGCAGCCCCATGACGGAAGCCGACCACGTGCGTCAGGTCCGGTTGCTCGCGCCGCGAAACCCGCTCATCGAGGTCGCTCATTTTAACTTCACCCCAGGGCGTAGCGGAGCGCGCGTGTCGACGCGTATCCGCCTCGCGCAACCGCAGCACGTGGTGGCGGTCGCCGAGATGAGCGATGGAAGACTTCTGATGACCAAGACTTGGGTCGAGGTCGGCACCGACGGCTGTCTCGCTGAGTGAGACCTTGACCATGTCCACTCCGGCACCACGTGTGCAAGTGCCCGCCACTGCAGCGAAAGGCCAGCTCTTTCAGGTCAAGACCCTGATCAATCATCAGATGGAGACCGGGCTGCGCCAAGACCGGAACGGCACTCCGATCCCGCGCAAAATCATCAACAAGTTCGTCTGCCGCTACGATGGCATCGTCGTGTTCAGCGTTGATCTACACGAGGCCATGGCGGCCGACCCTTTCATCGAATTCGAGCTGCGCGCAACCGAGACCGGCCGGATCGAGTTCATCTGGGAAGAGGACGGCGGCGGCATTTACGCGTTGGCGCATCACCTCGTGGTCCGTTGAGACGGGACGTTCAGCTGAGGGCGTTGCTCAACCCCCGGCACCGCCTGGCCGGCGACGACCGCAATGCCGGAGGTGCAGAGGGCGGGAGTAATCTCCGCCTTAGCGTGCCATCCGTGCCCCGGTTGCGACGACGGAACAGGCTCAGGCAGCCGCTCCAGCCGCAGCGAATTCAGCACGACGACGATGCTCGATCCGGCCATCACCGCCGCCGCCAGCACCGGCTGGAGCAGTCCGACCATCGCCAGACCTACGGCGACGAGATTATAGCCGAACGCCCACATCAGGTTGGTAAGGATAACCGCGCGAACGGCGCGGGCGACGTCGATCACCCACGGCAGCATCCACAGCCCCCCAGGGGGCAGCACGACTGCCGCGGTCTCGCGGGCGAGGTCGGTCGCCGAACCGACGGCGATCCCGACGTCGGCTCCGGCCAGCACCGGCGCATCATTGAGGCCTTCGCCGACCATCGCCACCACGCGGTGGTAGTCGTGCCGGCGCCGTTCCAGCGCCGCGCATTTGGCCTCGGGCGCGAGGCCCGCCTCGATATCGCCGATCCTGATCGCGACCGCAGCGGCGATCCGCTGCGCGGCTGCCGGAAGATCCCCGGTCAGCAGCATCACGCACACGCCACGGTCGCGCAACGCTTCGACAGTCGCGCGCGCCTCCGGCAGCGGCGTATCGTCAAGCGACAGCACGGCATGTGCCCGCTCGCCCCAGCCCGCATACATCACTGAATAGCCGCTCGTCTCGCGCGCTCGCCCGCGCTCGGCCAGGTCCGGCGCCACCGGCCAGCCCAGCTCTCGCATCAAGGCGGCGCTGCCGGCGGCCACCGCTTGACCGTCCGCACTGCCACGGATGCCACGGCCCGCCACGGTGCGAACGTCGCGGGTGGCGAATGTAGTAGTGTTCGCGCGAGGATCAATAAAGTGTCAATCAGAAAGGAACGTAGCAAAGCAAACAAGGCGGCTTATGCGCTCGCGCGCAAGTTGCTCAGGCTCGATCCGCCGAAAGCGCCGATCACCCTCGCGGCGGCGAACACGGACGCGCGTAGATCAGCAGCGGCACCGCGAGGATCGATCCGCCGCCGCCGCCGAGCCCGCGAAAAGCCGACGAGCACGCCGGATCCGATGCCGAGTGCGTCCTGGATGAGCCACGCCGACATGTCACGTTCACGCGAGCTTGCGCGCCGATGCGTCGGCGTCTTTGGTGGTCGCACGATTCCAGGGCGCCCGTTGCAGCAGCAGCGCCATGCCGCAGAACCCGGTCAGCCCGGCCAGCAGCAGACCGCTGCCGACGAATAGCGGCACGCCGAGGAACCACGGCGAAACGGTCAATCCGAGCAGCGTCCCCAGAAACGCCAGGCCGCCGGCGCCGATCTGCACCTGTCGCTGCAATTCGATCGGCTGCCGGCGGTCGATTACGGTGGGCAATCCGGCCTTGCGCCAGCCCTCGAGCCCGCCCTCGAGAAGGCCTCACAGCTCTCATCGACCTTGGCGGCGAGGCCGGCGGCACTGCTTCGTGTGCGCGCGCCGGAGCGGCAGTGGAAGATCACGGCGCGGCCTTGGTGGGCCGCGATGTCGGCCTCGTCGAGCTTCGAGAGCGCGAGATGGCGGACGCCCGGGATGCGCTCGCGCGCGTGCTCGTCGCTTTCCCGGATGTCCACCAGGATCGCTCCGTCGTCGATGAGACGCTTGGCTTCGTGCGGGCCGATGGTGCGTAGCGTCATGAGGTTGCTCCTTTCTTGCTCTTGGGGAGGGGACGGCAGAACAGCCGGTGCAGGGTGGCGAGCAGCTGCTCGGTCCGCGGATCGTCGATGCGATACCAGATGGTCTGGGAGTCGCGCCGGAAGGCGACGATGCCTTCCTCACGCATCTTGGCGAGGTGCTGCGACAGCGCGGACTGGGAGAGGCCCACCGCTTCCGCCAGCGCACTCACGTTCGCTTCGCCCCATTCCACGAGCTTGCAGAGGATCATCAGCCTGCGTTCGTTGCCGAGCGCACGCAGCAAGTTCGCGGCTTGAACGGCGTTTCGCTCGAAGGCTGCGAAGTCGAATGCCTTGGCCTTGTTGGATGTCGTGGCTCTCGTCATGGCCACACCGTCGTGATATTTTTAGATATTGCTAATGTAGTGTATGCTAATATATAAGACAAGCTCGGGAACGGGCGCGAGCAGGAAATTGTTCAGGAGGTTCCGATGTCAGGCAAGCCCGCAATCCGCGCGTTCTTCGACGAAGCGACCAATACGTTCAGCTACTTGGCGGCGGATCGAGCGACCAGGCGCGCCGCCGGGATCGACCCGGTGCTCGACTACGATCCCAAATCCGGTGAGGTGGATATCCGCTCGGTCGAGGCCATCCTCGCCGCCGCGGCAGAGGCGGACTTGACCATCGAATGGTCACTCGAGACCCATGCCCACGCCGACCACTTGTCCGGCTCGCCCTACGTGAAGGCAAAGACCGGCGCCAAGATCGGCATCGGCGGGGCGCTGATCCGACGGATGAGCAGTGAGAATGTGCTTTGGGGTGCGCCGCCCATTCATGGCGAGCTGCTCAAGCTTGGCTTTGCGGTCGCTCAGTCGACCGTCGCCAAGTATATGACCAACAGACCTGACCCTTCCTCACAGGGCTAGGGCACCTTCCTGCGCAACCACGCGGCAAACATCGCGGCCATGGACCTGTTCGTGGTTCCGACCATCAGCTTTAACCTGATCTATGTCCCGGTCATCGTCCGGCTGGCCCGTCGAGAGCTTGTCTGGATCAACGTAACGCCGCACCCGACGGCCGAATGGATCGCGCAGCAAATTACCGAGGCCTTCCCTTGGAGTGAAGCTCCGCGCTACCTGATCCGCGACCAGGACGGGATCTATGGTGCTGCCGTCGCGCGCCGGTTACGGGCTAAGGGCATCCGCGACAAGCCCATCGCTCCAGGCTCGCCGTGGCACAACGCCTTCGCCGAGCGATTGATCGGATCGATCCGACGTGAATGTTCGACCACATGGTAGTCTTGGGCGAGGCCCACTTGCGCTGAGTGCTAAATTCCTACGCTCGATATTACAACGAGTCACGAATTCATCGCTCGCTGAGCAAAGGTGCCCCGTTCCCTCGCGCGATTGAGCGCCTCGGAGTCATCACATCGCGACCTGTCCTCGGCGGTCTTCATCACCAATATTGCAGAATCTGATTTTCGGTACACACAGGGGCATGACCACGACCACCAAGCGGCGATATGGACTTCTAAGCCGCTCGACATTGACAACAGGGCCGTTCCGCGAGCGGCCCTGGTTGGGTTCGTAGCGTAGCGCGCCGACAGGATCGATGTCACGGCCGCACCGACAGTCGAAGGAGACGCCGAACGCATCTCCCAGCGGCGTCGAAGCATGATCCTCGTCTTGTAGGAGTGGCCAAGCCGCGATACCATAAACGTACAGAGATACCAGGCTTGTTTGAGATTTCCGCCCAGTCCGTTGCCGAAATGGCAGGGGGAGGTTGCGTGGTGGAGAGTACCAGTACAGTTAGCTGTACCCGTCGCGCCTTGTTGAGCGCTGTCGTTACGGCGGGTGCCGGAGTGGCGAGCGCCGCCTTCATGCCGGTGAACGCGAGCGCTGATGAAATCGAGTTGATCAAGCAGCTCACCGGAAAGAGTCCCACGGAGTCGGATCGCATTCGCCTCGCTATGCCGCGGGTCTTCCCTAACGGCTATACCGTTCCTATGCGCCTCGAAGTGGACAGTCCAATGACCGAAGCCGACCACGTGAGACAGATCCGTGTGCTGGCGCCGAAGAATCCGCTTGTCGAAGTCGCTACCTTTCACTTTGCGCCACAGTATAGTGAACCACGCGTGTCGACGCGCATCCGCCTCGCCGAACCACAATATATCCTGGCGGTCGCCGAGATAAACGACGGCACTCTTCTCATGACAAAGACCTGGGTCGAGGTCGCCACGAATGGTTGCGCCTAACATTCCTGAGTGAAATAAAATGTTCACCACGGCACCTCGCGTACAAGTGCCAGCCAGTGCAGCGAAGGGCGAGGTCTTTCAGGTCAAGACCTTGATCAGTCATCAGATGGAGACCGGGCTGCGTCACGATGACCAAGGCAATGTCATCCCGCGCAAGATCATCAACAAATTCATCTGCCGCCACAATGACGTCGTGGTGTTCAGCGTCGATCTCCACGAGGCCATGGCGGCCAATCCTTTTATCGAATTCTACCTGCGCGCGACAGAGAGCGGCCGGCTCGAGTTTGTTTGGGAAGAGGACGGCGGCGGCGTCTACGCATTGGAGCACCACCTAACTGTCGCTTAATGGTGCCGCAGTCGCTTCGCTCCTTCGCACCACGAGCTAGAGGATCGGCGATCGTAGATGCCGAGATGGAACCGGAGTCAGCATGCACCAAATTATCGCCGCTTCGTTTGCTGCAGGCTTGTTTATTATTCTCGCGGACCGCAGCCCCGCAGTGGATCGCGATGGCGGAGCCCAACTCGCCGCGATGTGCGCGTCCTGCCATCGTCTAGACGGCGGCGATCAGGGTACTCCGACCATCCTCGGCATACGTCCGGAGATACTTACTCGCGCGATGCTCGCGTACAGATCGAGCGAGCACTCGAGCCATGTCATGCACGCCGTTGCCCTGTCGCTCAGTGATGAAGAGATCGCGACCGTGGCGCGCTATCTCGCAGCGCTAAACAAGTAAGCCAGGCCATGAGGTCCTGGACGCGTCGAGAGTTTGGCCGCTTGACGGGAGCGACGTCGCTTGCGGCGCTCGGCCCTCGAATGGCGGGAGCCGGGGCCAAGGGGCGGGTAGTCGTGGTCGGTGGCGGCATCGGCGGTGCGGCGGTCGCCAAGTATTTGGCCGCGAGCGCAAGAATGATCGAGGTCACGCTGGTTGAGCCAAAGCCGAATTATACGACCTGCTTTTTCAGCAACCTTTATCTCGCCGGGCTACGTTCGTTCGAATCGCTTACTCATGGCTACGAGACACTCGCGCAACGATACGGCATCAATGTCATTCATGACTCCGTAGCTGCGATCGATCCAGTGGCGAAAATCGTCGGGCTCAAGGGTGGCCCAAAACTGCCTTACGACCGCGTCGTCGTTGCACCCGGCATCGCTTTCAAATACGACGCCATCGCGGGGTATGACGAGGCGGCGACGCAGGTCATCCCGCACGCCTGGAACGCGGGCCCACAGACGAAGCTGCTGCGACACCAACTCGAAAGCATGGAGGACGGCGGGGTCTTCGTGCTCGTCGCGCCCCCCGACCCGTTCCGCTGTCCGCCCGCTCCCTACGAACGTGCCTCTCTGGTTGCTTACTATTTCAAACAATACAAACCGCGCGCGAGGATCCTGATCCTCGATGCGAAAGACAATTTCAATGCGCAGGATCTATTTCTGGATGCCTGGGAGCGCCACTATCGGGGCATGATCGAATGGCTACCCGCCCAATTCACCGGCGGGATAAAGGCGATCGATGTGAAGGAGCGATCGGTCAAGACTGCGAGCGACACATTCAAGGCGGCGGTCGCCAATGTCATACCCCCGCAAATGGCCGGTCAGTTCGCGCACCAGATCGGCCTCGCGGATAAATCTGGCTGGTGCCCGGTCGATCCCATGACGTTCGAGTCGAAGCAACAGCCCGGAATCCATGTCGTGGGTGATGCGACCAGCGCCGGCGACATGCCGAAGTCGGCCTTTGTTGCCAATAGCCAAGCCAAGGCCTGTGCCTTTGCCATCGCCGAGGCACTTACCGGGTCAAAGCTCCTTCCGCCTCACTTGTTCAACACGTGCTACACTTTTCTTAGTCCCGACGATGCAGTGAGCAATGCTGTCAGCTTCAAGCCCGCGGCTGGGACGATCAAGATCACCCACAGCTTTATTAGCAAGGTGAGGGAAGGCGTCGAAACCCGCCGGCAGAGCGCACGCGAGGCGGAACGCTGGTACGCGGTCTTTACGCATGACACGTTCGGCTAGACGGGCCGGTCAACCTGCTTGGATAGCTTGACCAGCAATGACCGAAACCGCGGCGCTGCGAGGTCCAGGAGCGCTCTCCGCCTCGACCGCTGATTGCTGCTGGGGGATCGGCAATGGGACAGGTTCGGGCAGCTGCTCCAGCCGCAGCGAATTCAACACGACGATGATGCTCGATCCAGCCATCACCGCCGCCGCCAGCACCGGCTGGAGCAGCCCGACCATCGCCAGACCCACGGCAATAAGATTGTAACCGAGCGCCCACATCAGGTTGGTGAGGATGGTCATGCGCACGGCGCGGGCGACGTCGATCACCCATGGCAGCATCCATAGCCCCCCGAGGGGAAGCACGACTGCTGCGGTCTCGCGCGCGAGGTCGATCGCCGAACCGACGGCGATCCCGACGTCGGCTCCGGCCAGCACCGGCGCATCATTGAGGCCGTCGCCGACCATCGCCACGACGCTGTAGTCGTGCCGGCGCCGTTCCAGCGCCGCGCATTTGGCCTCGGGCGCGAGGCCCGCCTCGACATCGCCGCTTTCGATCCCGACCGCAGCGGCGATCCGCCGCGCGGCCGCCGGAAGATCGCCGGTCAGCAGCATCACGCACACCCCGCGGTCGCGCAACGCTTCGACGGTCGCGGGCGCCTCCGGCAGCGGCGTATCGTCGAGCGACAGCACGGCATGTACCCGCTCGCCCCAGCCCGCATACATCACTGAATAGCCGCTCGCCTCGCACGCTCGCCCGCGCTCGGCCACAGTCGGCGCCAACGGCCAGCCCAACTCTCGCATCAAGGCGGCGCTGCCGGCGGCCACGGCCTGACCGTCCGAACCGCCACGGATGCCACGCCCCGCAACGGTGCGAACGTCGCGGATGGCGATCGGCTCGAGTCCGCGCGCGGCGGCCGCCGCGACGACGGCGCGGGCCAAGCCATGCTCGGAATGGCGTTCCAGCCCGGCGGCGCGCGCGAGCACCTCGTCGACAGCGGTGCCATCGCTGTCTATGCCGACAACGCGTGCCTGACCCGAGGTGAGCGTGCCGGTCTTGTCGAATGCGATCAGCCGTATGCGAGCGAGCGCCTCGAGCGCGGCAGGGTCGCGCACCAGGCAGCCGTGCCGGGCCAGCCGTCCGATGCCCAGCGAAGTGGCCATCGGTGCCGCCAGCCCTACCGCGCACGGACAGGCGACCACCAATACCGCGAGGCCGATCAGCAGCGCGCGGTCGAACGGCAGGTGCTGCGCCCAGTACACTACCGCTCCGCCGCCGAGCATGAGAATGATCGGCACGAACACGCCGACAACGGCATCCGCAAGGCGCTGGCTCGGGCTGCGGCGGACTAGCGCGTCGCGCACGGAGCGACAGATCTGCGCCCAGCGGGTCGCGTTTGCCACGCCGCTGCTGCGGATCACAAGCGGGCCTTCTAGATTGATGCTGCCGGCGATGACATGCGAGCCGGCGCCCTTGGCGATCTGCCGGCTTTCGCCAGTGATCACGGCCTCGTCGGTATGCGATGCGCCCTCTATGATGACGCCGTCGACGGGAATGCGCTCCCCCGGCCGAACCCGCACCAGCATGCCGGCGCCAACCTCGCGCACCGGCCGGCGGTGCTCTCCGTCACCGTCAACGACGCTGGCCCACCCGCTTTCCGCCGCCAACAGCGGCTGCAGGTCCCGCGCCGCACGTGCACGCCCGGCGGCGTCGAGATAATAGCCCACGGTGAACAGCATCAGCACCATGCTGGCGGTGTCGAAATAGACCCGCGGGCTGCCCTCGATCGTCGCAAAGATCGAATAAGCATAGGCGGCGCCGACGCCGAGCACGATCAGCGTCGAGGTGGTCAACCGGCCTTGCTTGGCGTGAAACCATGCCTCGCGCACAAACGGCTCGCCGAGGATCACGACCGCCGGTGTGGCAAAGAGCCACAGCAGGACATGAATCCACGGAAGGATTTCGGCATCGGCGCCGCTGAAACCATCGGCGTACAGCAGCAGGCTGAACAACATGATGTTCATGGAGAGAAAGCCGCCGACACCGATGCGGACCAGCAACCACGCGGCTTCGTATTCCTCGCGATTGCCGCTCTTGACCTGATAGGCAATGCAGCAGCCATAGCAGCAGAACGCGCAGCTTTCGCCGTTCACCGTGCGCTCCATCGCCCGCCGCCCGACCGGCAGCAGACAATGGCGGCACAAGGGATGGTCTTCTGTCGTCATGCTGGATGTACCCCATGCCAGCTGTCGGCGATATGCGCGGCGAATGGCAGGACCCCGCGGCCGAGGGTGATCAATCCCAGCAGCAGGATGCAGCTGCCGGCCAGCCAGACGCCACGCTGGCGCCACGCCGGCGCCAGCATGCGGCCGACGCCGCCCATCAGGAGCATCGCGGGGAAGGTGCCGAGCCCGAACGCTGCCATCGTGAGGAAGCCGGGGAGCGCGCCGGCGGTGCTCGCCGCCTGGGCGGCGAAGGCGTAGACCAGCGGACAAGGCAGGAAGCCGTTGAACACGCCGAAAGCAAGCGGCGCTGCACGGCCGCGTGCCGTGAGCAGGCTGCGCAGCGACGCAGCGAGAGTACTGCCGCCGAAGCCGATCGCGACGTGGTGGAACCGGTCCAGCAGGCCGAAGAACTGCAGTGCCATGGCAATCATGAGCAGCCCGGAGACCATCGCAAGAATGCGCTGGCCGCCGTCAAGGGGGCCGCTCAGCAGCGGCACCGTCATCCCCTGCGACGTGCATATGACCTGGCCGAGCGCGCCGGCGAGCCCGCCGAGGAAGCAGTAGGTCGTCAACCGTCCGACGTTGTAAAGCAGGTGGCGGAGGAGCGTCGCACCTGCCCCTAGCGGATCGCGGCCCAGCACACAGGCAAAGCCGCCGCACATGCCGATGCAGTGAAAGCTGCCGGCGAATCCGGCCGTAAAGATCACCAGATAGGTCGCCATCCTCCTACCCAACCTTAGAGCGCGGCGATCGACGTGGAAAACGCTATGCCTTGGCCGGCACAGGAGCGCTGCCCGGCCGCGCTACTCGCGCACGAGGTAAACAAGCCAGGCGCAGAAGCCGATAGTGGCGATGGCGAAGCCAATGAAGGCGACGGTTTGGATCGCGCCCGCCTCGGCCAGCGAGAAAACCGTATTCTCCAGCATGCGCCCTCCTGGTCAGCCGAAAGAAATTAGCACTACATTCAACGCCAGCTCGCTCGCAAGGAACAACAGGTTCAGGACGGCAACGGCGAGAATGATCTTGGCAACCATTTCCTGCTTCTCCTTGCTCCTGTTGAACCGGCAACCTTCATTATGAGGCGCGACACCCTAGACCGGTCGTCCTGGGCCAAGTCCGCCCCAATAAGCATACATGTAGTACAGCCCCCAGACGAAGAGCACCGCGTAAACCACCAACAGCCAGAGCGGAATAAACCCGATCCGCGCCTGAATGAGGCCGCCGGCATATTCCTCCAGCTCGGGATGCGAGCTCTCACCCGGCTCCAGCTTCGGGTGCATCGGGCTTTCCGGATCGCTCTTCTGTATCTCCGTCATCGCCCACCTCTCTCTGGTAGAACCGCATCGCCGCCTCATCGGCCCCGATGAGAGCGCCCGAGAGCACGCCCCAGATGAAGATGCAGAGCGCACCGAGGCTCATCATCAAGGCGGCTAAGTAGGGTCCTACGATCTCGAAATTGGTGATCATGGCTCACTCTTTCTGTGCCGGGACGGCGGCACGCTCGGCGACCGCCGCACCGGATGCTGCAGCCTTCTGGATCGCGCCTGGAGCGAAGGCCTTCTCCGGCGTGTCCGCCTCCAGCTTGGGATCGTTGAGGGCCGCGCGATCCTGAGCTGAGATCGCCAGCGGCTCTCCCGTCAGTGGGTCTTTGAAGGCGGATAACGCGAGCACGTAGTAGGAGAGCGCCCAGCGGTCCTCCTCGGACAACGAGTCCCGGTAAGAGGGCATTGGCGTGCCGTTCAATCCAGTGGTCATCGTACGGAAGATATCCTCGACCGCCGGACCCGACTTGAACTGACCCTGGGTGAGATCTGCTGGCTTGATCGGGAACCCGAGATCGTCCTTCAGCCCGGGAGCCTTTTCGCCGTCACCCTTGCCGGCTTGGCCATGGCACTCCCAACATTTCGCATTCTGCCACACGTCCTTGGCACGAGCGAGCATCTGCTCGGAAGGAGTCGGCGGCCGCCCAATGTACAAGGGCGGGCCAGGCGGTTCCTCCTTGAAGTAGGCATAGGGCTTTGTCGGATCGGAGCGGTCGAGCGCCAGCTCGTACTTGATGTACTGGATGACGGCGAGACGATCCGCGAGGGGCAGTTCGTACCAGGCGGGCATCGCCGTGCCGCGCACGCCGCTGGTGATCGTGCGCAGCAGGTCGCCGTCGGTCGGTATCGATTCCTTGGTTAACCTGAACTTGAACACGGCCGCTTGGAAATTCCGCGGCCGCTGTTTGTACATGAAGGTTGCAGCCGGCCCGTTTCCATCGCCGCTGACGCCATGGCAGCCGAGGCAGCGGCGCTGATAGACCACCTTGCCGTAGGCGATCCAATCCGCCGAGCGCGGCAGCGTGGCCTCCGTGACCTGGAGCTGCTGCGGCTCGAACACGTCACGCCACTTGCCGCGATTCATGCCGAGCTTTTGCAGATATGCGATCAGGGCCTGGAGCTCGTTCGTCTCGGCGGCAATCCTGACGGCGTCGCCGGTAAACTCCTTGTTCGGGATTACAATGATCGGGGCCTTGCCGCGCGCTTCCAGTGGCACGAACAGGAGCCCCTCGACATTTGGCGTGAGCCTGATCGGCTCCTTGCTCCCGAAGTCGAACAGCCTTTGGGTGACCGGGGTTCTTTCCAGCGTCTTGGTGCCCTCCTCACCGTCGACGATTCTGACCAGCCCCTTCGGCTCCTCAAAGAGCCCGCGGTAGGGAGCCATGATCGAATCCGGCGACAGCATCCGGGGATTCCAGAAATGCGCGAGATGCCATTCGTCGCTGTACTTGAGCCCGACCCGCGTCAGATCCGGGCCGATGCGCCGGGTGCCCCAGAGGTGCGGCACATCGAAGGCATACTCACCGGCCTCGCTCACGGGTCCCCAGCGGCGCGTCTCGCCCGTCACCGGACGCACGAATAGCGAATGGCAGTACCAGCAACCCTCGCGCAGATACACGTCACGCCCGAGCTGTTGCTGCGGCGTGTAATTGGTGGCCTCCGAGACCACCCACTTGAGCTGACCGAAATCCGTGCGGACCACCGACGTGACTCGGGTGATGCGCGCCGTCGGTTCGATGAAGGGGAGCACGCCCTGAGTGATGACGGCGAGAAAGAAAAAGCCTACGCCCGCCACCAGAGCGACAAACCCCGCGCTGAGTGTTTCCAAGCCTCGGGGCTCGGCTCTGGCCGTGGGAGTACTGACATCGTGCGTCATTCGGCTGGCCCTCCCGCGGGAACCGGGATCGCTCCGGGCGGGAGCCGTGGCTCCGCGGCCACAACCGGCCTGGTCAACGCGGTCATCATGAGATTCACGACCAGCAGAGTCATGCCGATGTCCATGCTGATGCCGGAGAGCGTTCGCACCAGCCAGTAGGGTTTCATCCACAGAACGGTGTCGAGCCATTCGGTACCGTTCATCCACTGAAAGCCCTGCTGCAGCCCGGCGGCGGTCAGCACCAGACCCATGGTGGAGATGCCGACGGTGATCAGCCAGAATGACCAGTTGCCGAGCGCGAACGACCACAACTCGCGTTGGAAGATGCGCGGCCAGGTATAGACCAGGCCGCCCATCGCCCAGACCACGAACGTGCCGAAGACGGTCAGGTGCGAATGCGAGATGACAAAGTCGGTGAAGTGCGTCGGCTGCTGGATCGAGCGCAGGGCCTCGGTCGAGCCCTGGAAGCACCCGACCAAGTACATCAGCGAGCCCATGATCAAGAACTTCGCCGGCAAATTCCTTCCAAATTCGTGCCACTTGCCCGCCATGGTGCCGAAGAAGTTCACCAGCACCGTCCAGACCGGAATGATCAGCAGCATCGAGGTGACGATCGCCAGCGTCTCGGCCCAGTCCGCGATCGGGCTGTAGAGATAGTGGTGGATGCCGACGAAGGGATAAAACACGTAACCAGCCGGCGTCAGCCACAGCCCGACGATGTAGTGGATGTACAGACCGTGAAACGCCGCACTGTTGATGCCGGGAATCGTGTAAGGCAGGATGAAGCTACCCAGCACGAGATTCATTGACGTCCACACGAAGGTAGCGATCAGATACCAGAGTGAGACATAGAGCGGCGCCTCCAGCCGTTGGCCGATGGTGACCAGGAATTGGGCGGTCGCCGCCGCCACGACGAGGAAGAGGGGGATCTCGGCAAACAGCGGGAGCTCGCCGGCTTCGAGCCCATGATTTTCGCCGAAAGGCAGGGCGACGAGCCCCGCGAGCACGGCGATATTCCACACCCAGGCCAGCGGCACGCCCAACTGCGGCCACACCACTCGGACCCCGCAGAGGCGCGGCAGGAGGTAATAGCATTCGCCGATGAAGAGAGCTGAAAAGGCGCCGAAGATGACGCCGTTCACATGCACGGGCCGCAGCCTGCCGAAGGTGAGCGCGATTTCATTGCCGAGATAATCGGGAAAGGTGAACAGACCCGAGATCGCCACGCCGACCGATGGCGTGAGCATGAGCCAGACCATCCCAAAGTAAAGCCAGGTCCGGACAACGCGCCGGTCGACCAGCGCATCCAGGTCGACGCCGGCGAATCTGCCGCGTAGTCGCTCCGCAGGAAACACTTCAGCCATGGAGCTTCCCCCCTTGTTCTCTCTTGTTAACGCGCGCTCTCATGCTCCCTTGTTAACGCGCGGGTTCGAATGCCGCACGGCTCGTTCCCAATTGATGAGACCTCTCGCCCGTCGAGGATTCCCGCTGTCGGGCGCCGAACGATGATTGGCGCTAGGATCCTCCGCTTCGTCGGATCGAGATCAGTACTTGCCGGGCATCAACACCGAGCCGGTGTTCGACCAGTAGATGTACGTTTCCAAAGCCTTCATCGCGTCCGAGTCATCGTCGATCTTTTCTCCCTGGTTGGGCTTCTCGATGCACCAATTGATCATGTCGCGGAGCGTCGCGAACTTGGCCATATTCGCCTGGAACTTCGGGAACGTGTGGGGGTGGGTATCGGCCGTCATGGGATGGCACATGGCGCAGGCCATTCCCGTTCTGGACAACACCACATCCATCGCCTTCTCGGTTGCGGCATCGCCATGGAACAGCAGGTCGCCCTTGCGGACCTGCTCCATGAACACTTCCTGGTAGGCGGTCAGCTGCTGCGGCGTCACCGGGTCCTTGTGCGCACCGGCGGGGCCGACCAGAACTGCAACGGCCACGAGCGCGCCCGCCAGGGCAGCGCGGGACAGGATGAAACGGCATTTCATCGGCGCGGTCATGACCATTCCTCCTAATACGGCCACAGAGTGTCGGCGATCCGAGGTCGCAGGACCTCGGGAATGCTCTTGGAATAGTCCTCCGGGGACTGCACGAACACCTGCTTGCGCCACATCACGTATTCGGCGTCGACCTTGTCCTGGGCGCTGACGTCGATCTTGCCCCAGCCGACCCCGTCGAAGTGATCGCCGGCATCGACCCGAATCATCGGCTTGGTGAGCTTGGGCACCCCCTCCGGCGCATAGGGCCACGGCCAGGAGGTCGCCAGCATGCCGATCGAGCGCATGGTGCCGATCTCGTTGTAGAGCACCTGGTGGCAGTGACCATGGATGTTGGTGACCTTGGTGTAGGGTTTGAGCACCTCGTTCACGTCGCGCCAGTCGCGCACCCAGAAGTTCCACGGCGGGTAGTACTCATAGAGCGGATTGTGGCTGAAGATGATGACCGGCCGGTTCCGGTCCCAGTTGGCGAGCGTCTTCTGCAGCCAGTCGAGCTGATCGCGGCCGACGCCCGCCCACGGCCCGGCGACGGTGCCATCGAGCACCGACATGTGCGCCATGCGCTCCTCGGGACTCATCTTCTTCATCGACCAATAGTCCGGCGCGCGGCTCACCGTATCGAGGCCGATGAAGCGCACGCCCTTATGATCGAAAGTCCAGGTGGGCTCGCCGAACAGCTCCCGATACTTCTTGCCCATGTCGAGGTACCAGTCGTGCTCGCCTGGAATGAAGACCTTGCGGATCTTCACCTCCTTCAGGATTTCATTGCCGAGCTCGAGCTCCTCGATCTTCCCGAGCTGGGCGAGATCGCCGCCGAAGATCAGGAAGTCGGCCGGCGGATTCATCGCCTGGACCTCCTGGGCGGCGCGTACGGTCTTGTCGACGAAGCGCGTGTTGAGCGATCTCGGATAGAGATGGGTGTCGGAAATCCAGGCGAACTTGAATGGCGCCTCGGCCGCATAGGCGACGTCGAGGGTGTTGAGCAGCGGCCACCAGGCGAAGGTCTCGGCGACCGTTGCGGCGCCAAACAAACATGATCGATGGATGAAGGTGCGCCGGGTAATCTTTAGCGCCGGATCGGGACGCAACCCCGGCTGTTGCAGCACCGTAGCTATTTCACGCCGCTCGCGTTCAAGCTCAGACATGGGGTTTCCTTCCCTTGAATGATTGGTACAAGCGTTGATCCTCTCACTCAGATGCGAGGCCGCCAGTCCGCCACGTCGCCATTTTTTGTTCCGTCGGCTCGATCGTCGCGGGTCGAGCCGCAGAAGCCCATCACCGCGCGCCGGAGCCGCCGCGCATGGAAGAGGCGCCCTTCTCGAGTTCGATGTTCAGATCCGTCGGCTTGCCCGCCGCGACAGTCACGGACTGCTCGTTACGTTGGAGATGGTGAATTTGCCGTCGGCGCCAGTGACGGCGTAATAGGGATTGTCAACCACGTAGATCCATCCTTCCATCCAGCCGTGTGCGTCACAATCGATGCGCACCTCGCCCGGCCGCGGCAAGTCGACGGGAATGCGCTGGCCCTGGGTGGGCAAGGCCAGGTTGAACGCGGTGCGTCTGCCGTAATAGCCGTGCGTGTTGTGAAGCATAGGATCGCTGTTGACGACGTCTAGCTTGCCCGCGCGGATGACCTGAATGTTGGGTTCGAATTTGCATTTGACATTGTCGACTTCCGGCGTTTTGGCTTGCGCCGGCCAAGCTTTTCCCTTCGCTATATCCACCAGGTACACGACCGCATTCTGCACGCTTTTGTCCGGCGCGACCTGAATGAGGGTCTGCTCGTAAGGGACGCCGCACACCTCGAGGTCCTTTGTCGGAATGACCTTGCGGGTGCCCGGTGTGCCGTTAAAGGCGACCTTGCCGGTGATCGATCCGCCGCCGCTGACCGTGCCCTCTTCGTAGGCTTGCGCCGGCACCGTCATCGCCGTCGCAACGACCATCGCCGACAGCCCGGTAAGCGATTTGATGGCTAAGCTGATCCTCATGGCAGCACTCCTTTTGATATCCGCAGGAGAACTGATCCAAGAAAGTGTAACCGCTATTTTAGACGGGCTAAAAATCAGAATTCCTTTGTGTGGCAATAACCAAAGCTGATGAACATTGCGGCCAAAATCGTCTAGAAGGGATGTCGTCTGACACCACAGCCGCATCCTACAATGCTGCGAAACGCGGCGCTTTATGCGCACGCCGGCAGGCACCTGATGCATCGCCGTCCCATATTCCTTTCGGCTCTCGGGCTGCCAATCCTTTTCGGCATCGCTGTCGCGATCGCCTTGATGTTGAGCCAATCGCTCGTACGCGCTGCCAACTCGCCCATAACGATCGGCGGCCCGTTCACGCTCACCGCGCCTGACGGCACGACGGTCACCGAGCAGACCTACCGGGGGAAATGGCTTTTGGTCTTTTTCGGCTTTACCTCTTGTCCCGATACCTGCCCGACGGCACTCCTCGACATAGCCGCCGCACTCGAGAAGCTCGGCCCGGCCGCCGACAAGGTGCAACCCTTGTTCATCACAGTCGATCCGCAGCGCGACACCCCCGTCGTGATCGGGGACTACACGCGGTCGTTCGATCCGAGGATCATCGGGCTCACGGGCACGCCGGAGCAGATCGCCGCCGTCGCTCGGGAATACGGGGCCTACTACGCCCCTCGGAAGATCGGGTCGGGCCCCGAGGACTACGTCTTGGATCACAGCTCCTATCTTTACTTGATGGACCCCGAAGGCAAGTTTGTGCGCGGCTTCGACGCCGACACGCCGGGCGACCGCCTGGCCGAGGTCGTACGCGACGCGATCGTAAAGGCTCGTGACTGACGGCGTCGATTGTGCTGGCTCGCCGCCGATCCACGCAACCGTAGACACCGCGAAGGCGCAGATATGGCGATCAACCTCTCCGATGCGGGGGCTCTGCTCGGCGTAGCGCGCGGCAACGGCGTACTTCGGTCGGCGCCTCGCTTCCTGAGCAACCTCACCGTTGCGGCAGGGTTCGGCTGGTCCGTCCTGTTCGTCGTGATCGCTCTCCGGTATGAGCTGCAGATGTACGGCGACGGCTCAATCTTCTCCTACGCGGTTGCCGTGCAGGATGCCTGGGCGTTCCACTGGCACAACGTTTCGGTTCGGCTGTTCACCTACGTCTTCTCTTTCGTTCCGGCGGAGACGTACGTCGCGCTGACAGGGCACGCCAAGGGCGGGATCGTGGTCTATGGACTGATGCAATTTGCCGCACCGTTGCTGGGCCTGCTGGCGACGTTAGCGGCCGATCGTTCGAAGGACCGGGTGATCTTCCAGTACACCTGCCTGTCGACCGCCTGCCTTTGCCCGCTGGTCTTCGGCTTCCCCACCGAGATGTGGATGGCCCACGCCTTGTTTTGGCCCGCGCTTGCCGTCTGCCACTACGCGCCGGTTGCAAGGTCTGGAGCGGTCGCAGTCTTTGCCGCTCTGCTCGCGCTCCTGTTCACACACGAAGGCGCCGTCCTATTCGGGCTTGCGATCCTGGCAACGCTCGTCCTGCGCGGATGCCGAGATCCCGCCTTCATCAGGGCGGTTGCCGCCTTTACCGTCGCAATGACGATATGGCTGATCGTGAAGCTGACGCTCAGGCCTGACGATTACATTTCCGGCGTCATATTAGCGGCCGCCTTCAGGTTCATCGACATCGGCAATCTCGGCAGCCCCGCCTTCCTCCTGCTGCTTGCCACGCTGGCGGGCTACCTCGTCGCCGTCCTCCTGCTGCGGCCGGCGAGCCCTGTGAACTCGCCGATCTATGCGGGCGCGCTCGTTGCCGTTGCGCTCGCGGTGTACTGGATCTGGTTCGATCGATCGCTCCACAGCGACGACAGATATGTCGTGCGAACTGCGCTCCTGATCGCAACGCCGCTGCTCGGAGCCCTCGCCGCCCTGCGCGCAGTCGAGAGAGATGATCGGCGCATGATTCGGGTTCCGTTCCTGCCGCAGCTCGCGGCCACCGTGACGATCGGCCTGGCTACGCGCTACGCCGCCGTCGGCATGCTGCTGGTGATGCTGGTGCATGCGGTCGAGACCGCGAAATTCGCCATGGCATGGGAGGATGACAAGGCCGCGGTGCTGACGCTGGCGAGGGGTACGGCATCCGATCCCGCTCTCGGACATCCGACCTTCGTGTCGGCGCAGCGGATCGATGCCAAGTTGAACCGCCTGTCCTGGAACTCGACGACGCCTTTCCTGTCGGTGCTCGTGACACCGCGGTTTGCTACGACCCGGCTGGTGGTCGATCCGAACGCCAATTACTTCTGGCTTCCCTGTGCAACCGCGAGGAAGAACGAAGAGGCCGACCGGGCCGTCCTCAAGGAGAGCCGGCGGCTCATTCGCCTGCACGCTTGTCTGCACAGATAGCGTATAGCGCGGCCTCTATAGGGTATAGCCTGGCGTCGTTACCTACATGTCCCCGAGCATCAGGCTCATTCGCCTGCACGCTTGTCTGCACAGATAGCGTATAGCGCGGCCTCTATAGGGTATAGCCTGGCGTCGTTACCTACATGTCCCCGAGCATCACCCTCGACTGCCCCACCGTCCTGCAGCTTGACGCGCACGGCACGGATTCCAGCCGATGTCGGCCATGTACGGACCGTTGGCGCTCGCCGCCTCATCGGTGGTGTACGAGGGACTTCCCACCTATCCCGACGCAGGGCGTCCGTGGCGCATCGCCGAAGAGCTCGACGTCAATATCTTTCATACCTCGCCGACCGCGATACGGGCGCTGCGTCGTGCCGGGCCTGACGAGCCGCGGAAGTACCATCATCGCTTCAAACATATGACCACTGTGGGCGAACCCATCGAGCCGGCGGTGTGGAGGTGGTACTACGACGTCGTCGGCAAGGGCGAGGCGGTCATCGTCGAC
>WNGB01002504.1_pt1 | contig 29611 bp, 28 predicted proteins | sample 5400681 | NCBI WGS metagenome assembly WNGB01 (sample SAMN13153367, study PRJNA577476) | soil metagenome | isolation source: 115 cm soil or saprolite under grassland replicate 2 | place: USA:California | collected 2016-06-15
CGCTCGCTGTCCAACTGGGACGGCAACCGACGTGAAGCGACCCCCGGGGACCGACCCCCCGGGGGTCTTTCTCGCGTTGGTGCCTAGATGTCAAGCTGAACGACCCGCTCCTCTCCAAGCTCGGTCGCCGCCATCGCGAGGATGTCGGCCGGGACCTTACCGTTCGCGGCGTCATCGAGGCTGTCGTAGACCTCAAGGTCGGTCGGCCAGTCCTCGTTGACGTGGGCGACGTACACGGCGATCCGACCACGCTTGGTCAGAGCGACGCCCCAGTAAGCGCCTGCATCAAACCCCTGCTGGTCCGTACGGGTCTCGTGCTCGTCGGGGTCAACCAGCCAGCGGCCGATGAAGCGCTTCTTCAGGCGGTGCTCGCCGACCTCCACCGTGATCTGTTCCAAGTCGCCATTCGGCGGCTCCAAAGGCAGGTAACGCTGCAGCGCTCCGATCACCAACTGGGAAAGGCTCTGGCGTGCCTGCTTCGCAGCCTGCTCGGCCCGCTCCCAGATCGGCATGTCTTCGTCGCGGATGTAGAGCGTCTTGTTCGGTGACACTTGATCATCCTCTCTATGTGGTACCCACGTATACGTGACTATACGTGGCCGCCACGCAGAAGGGCAAGTACGCGGCCGGCCCCCCGGACCTTGAACCTGTGAGCCAAGATCCGGGGGTGCTGGCGCTACAGCTACTCGGTGTCGCCGCCTTCACGCTGCCGGTCGGTGAGCGCGGCGAGCAGTTGCCGATGGACGAGCTCAAGCTCGCCGAGCACGTACTCGACGCGACTCACCGCCAGGTTCATCGCGACGATGTAGCCGCTTCGGAAGATCGCGGCGGAGTCGCCTCTCGGCCCCTCGGGGTGGTTCGGTACGTTGTCGTTCATGGGAGCCTCCTTGGGGCTCTCAAGGGCCGGGGAGCGGTGTTCCGGCACCGTCCGGCCCGCCTACGGGGCAGGTCCCTTGTGGAGGGTCCGCAGAAAGTCCGCAGAATGTCCGCAGATAGTCAACGGTTGCCCACGGCCCACAAGGTGTTCCCGCAGGTCAGAGCGTGTTTCTCAACGCCAGTCAACGATTCCCACCTATGCGAGGCGAGTTCGCGCTCTACTTCGACATCTAGACCGTCAAGCATCGAGTGCCCGCCGGCCCCCGCCGGCGGGCACTCCGTCGTTGGCACCCGCAGAGAACGCGACGCGCTGTCAACCACACGACGCGGCGGCGAAGATGATCCACCGCATCCGGTACAAACTGCCGGACTTCCTGATGCGGTGAGGTCCGGCGGGCACCCTCGGGCGGCCGATCCCGCATAGGATCCCCCGCGTGAGACCAGGGGCATGGTGGCGGCTCGGCCGCTGGGTGATCGTCGGTGTGCTGGTCATCGTGCTGCTCGCGGTGGTCCTCGGAATCTGGACGGTACGCCGCTCCGTACCCCAGTACGGTGGCGCGCTGCGGCTACCCGCCCTGGAATCCCCGGTGACCGTCTACCGCGACACCCACGACATTCCGCAGGTGTACGCGCGTACCGCCGACGACCTGTTCACCGCGCAGGGGTATCTGCACGCGCAGGACCGGTTCTGGGAGATGGACTTCCGCCGCCACGTCACGAGCGGCCGGCTCGCCGAGCTGTTCGGCCGCGGCCAGGTGGACACCGACTCGTACCTGCGGACGATGGGCTGGCGACGGGTGGCCGCGCAGGAGTGGCGGCTGCTGCGGCCGCAGACCCGCCAGTGGCTGAAGGCGTACGCCGACGGCGTCAACGCCTGGCTGGCCGACCACGACGGCGCGGCCGCCAGCCTGGAGCACGGGCTGCTCGCCCTGCAGAACCCGGACTACACGATCGAGCCGTGGAGCCCGATCGACAGCCTGGCCTGGTTGAAGGCGATGGCATGGGACCTGCGGGGCAACATGCAGTACGAGATCGTCCGCGCCACGCTGCTGGACCACGGGCTGAGCCGCAAGCAGGTCGACCAGCTGTATCCGCCGTACCCGGTCGATCGCAATCCGCCGATCCTGCCGGAAGCCGCTGGCGGCGCCGGTGGTGGCAGGCCGGCGGTCACGCCCGCCGCGCTCCGCGGCGCCGCGCCCGCCATCGACCGGGTACGCCGGGCCGCCGACCGGATCCCGGAGCTGCTCGGCACCGGGGACGGTATCGGGTCGAACTCGTGGGTCGTCGCGGGCAGCCGTACCAGCACGGGGATGCCGATTCTGGCGAACGATCCGCACCTGTCGCCGTCGATGCCGGGGATCTGGTACCAGGTCGGCCTGCACTGCACCAGGCTCAGCGCGGAGTGCCCGTTCGACGTCGCCGGGTTCAGTTTCTCCGGGGTGCCGGGGGTGGTGATCGGGCACAACGACCGGATCGCCTGGGGCTTCACCAACCTGTCCCCCGACGTCACCGACCTCTACCTGGAGAAGACCGACGGCGACCGCTACCTGGTGGACGGCACGTGGCGGGAGATGACCGTACGCACCGAGACGGTCAAGGTCGCCGGCGGCAAACCGGTCACCATCAAGATCCGGCACACCGACCACGGGCCGGTGATGTCAGACCGCTCGCCCGAACTGCGTACGGTCGGCGGCGGCCGGTACGCCGTGGCGCTGCGCTGGACGGCGTTGCAGCCCGGGCGTACCGCTGAGGCGATCTTCTTGCTGGACCGGGCCAGAGGCTGGTCGGACTTCCGGGAGGCGGCACGGTTCTTCGAGGTCCCGTCGCAGAACCTGGTGTACGCCGACGTGTCCGGCCACATCGGCTACCAGGCGCCCGGGCGGATCCCGATCCGGGGCAGGGGCGACGGCCTGTGGCCCGCACCGGGCTGGGACTCCCGGTACGACTGGACCGGCTACATCCCGTTCGAGAAGCTGCCCAGCGAACGCGACCCTGAGCAGGGATACTTCGCCACCGCGAACCAGGCCGTGACCGGGCCGGACTATCCGTACTTCCTCGGCGACGACTGGGCGTACGGCTATCGCAGCAAGCGGATCGCCGACCTGATCACCGGCCACAGTGGACCGATCGACGTCGCCGCGACGCAGCGGATGCAGGTCGACACTTACCACGGCGCGGCCGAGTTCGTGGTTCCGTATCTGCGGCGGGTCCCCGGGCCACGTGCCGCGAAGGCGTTGCTGAACGGCTGGAACTTCACCCAGCCCACCAGTTCGGCGCCGGCGGCGTACTACAACGCGGTGTGGCGGCAGATCATGCTCCGTACGTTCGACGAGTTGCCGGAGGGCAACCGGCCGGACGGCGGCGAACGGTGGTTCGAAGTGATGCACGGCCTGTTGGCGCAGCCGGACGCCGCCTGGTGGGACGACCGGCGTACGGACCGGGTCGAGACCCGGGACGACATCCTCACCGCGTCGCTGGTGGCGGCCGACAAGGAGTTGCGCGACCGGCTCGGCGGCGATCCGCGGCAGTGGCGCTGGGGCGACCTGCACACGCTCACGCTGCAGCACGCGACGTTCGGCTCGTCGGGGATCGCGCCGCTGGAGTGGGCGTTCAACTCCGGCCCGCACCCGGTCGGCGGAGGCGGCGGCCTGGTGGTCGCCAACGCGTGGAACGCCAGCCGGGGCTACGACGTGATGGCCGTGCCGTCGATGCGGATGATCGTGGACCTCTCCGACCTGGACAACTCCCGGTGGGTCCAGCTGACCGGCAACTCCGGGCACACCTTCTCGCCCGCGTACGACGACCAGTTCGAGCTGTGGCGTACCGGGCGTTACCTGCCGATGCGGTGGGACCGGGACGGCATCGACGCGCACGCCAGCGACACGCTGCTGCTCCGTCCCTGAGTCCGGCGTTCCAGGTCGCGCGTCAGTTGTAGAAGACCTCGTCGACCACGTGACGCGCCCGGCGGGCGGTACGCAGGTAACGGTCGACGAACGCGTCGGAGTCGTCGCCGGCCGGAGCCCCGAGCGCGCGGGCGACGCCGGCCAGCTCGGTGCCGCGCCGGGGCAGCTGGTCGGCGGGGCGGCCGCGTACCAGGGTGATCGCGTTGCGTACCCGGGTGGCGAGCAGCCACGCCTCGCGCAGCGCCTCCGCGTCGGCGTCGGAGATCAGCTCCGCCGCCCGCGCCGCCTCGAGCGCGCCGAGCGTACGGGTGGTACGCAGCCCGGGCACGTCGTGGCCGTACCGCATCTGGATCAGTTGTACGGTCCACTCCACGTCGGCCAGGCCGCCGCGACCGAGTTTGGTGTGCGTCGCCGGGTCGGCGCCGCGGGGCAACCGCTCGTGCTCCACCCGGGCCTTCATCCGGCGAATCTCGGTGACCTGCGTGGCGCTGAGTCCGCCCGAGGGGTAGCGACACCGGTCGGCCAGCTCGATGAACCGGGTGCCCAGCTCGGGGTCGCCGCAGACGTACCGGGCGCGCAGCAGTGCCTGCGCCTCCCAGGTGCCGGCCCAGCGGCGGTAGTACTGCCCGTACGCGGTCAGGCTGCGGGTCAGCGGCCCGCCTCGCCCCTCGGGGCGCAGTCCCGCGTCCACGCCGAGCGGCGGGTCCGGCGCCGGCGCCCCCAGCAGCGCACGCAGCCGCTCGGCGATCTGCCGTGCCGCCTCGGCCGCCACGTCGTCGCCGGTGCCGTCGACCGGCTCGTGTACGAAGAGCACGTCGGCGTCGGACGGATAGCTCATCTCCAGCCCACCCAGCCGACCCATTCCGATCACGGCCAGCCGTACGCGGCCGGCCCCGGCCCGGCCCTCGGCTGAGGCCACGGCGGCGGTGGCGGCGGTCAGGGCGGCGGCCAGGACCGCGTCGGTCAGGTCCGCGAGCGCCTGGCCGACCTGTTGGGCGTCGGTCAGCCCGAGCAGGTCGCCGGCGGCGATCCGGAACAGCTCCCGGCGACGCAGGGCGCGCACCGCGCGTACCGCCTCGGCTGGGTCGTCGTGGCGCTGCACCGCGGCACGCATCCCCTCGGCGAGTACGTCAGCCGGCCGGGGCCGCAGCTCGGAGTCGTCGGCGAGCAGCCGCAACGCCTCGGGATCGCGGGCGAGCAGGTCGGTGACGTACCGGGACAACGCGAGCAGTCGGGCCAGTCGCAGCGCCACCGGTCCCTCGTCGCGCAGCAGCCGCAGGTACCACGGCGTGCTGCCGAGGGTGTCGGAGACGGTGCGGTAGCCGAGCAGCCCGCGGTCGGGCTCCGGGGCGTCGGCGAACTCGCTCAACAGCACCGGCAGCAGGGTCCGCTGGATCGCGGCCGTACGGGAAACCCCGCTGGTCAGCGCCTTGATGTGGCGCAGCGCCCCGGCCGGATCGGCGAACCCGAGCACTTCCAGCCGCAGTTGCGCGGAGTCCGGGGCGAGCCGCAGCGCGTCGGTCGGCACCTTTGCGACGGCTTCGAGCACGGGCCGGTACAGCAGCTTCTCGTGCAGCCGGCGTACCCGCTTGGCGTGCGAGGACCACTCGGCGCCGAACTCGGCGACGGCGTCCCGCCGCGGGTTCCCCCGGTACCCGAGGGACTGGGCGAGCCAGCGCAGCGCGCCGGGGTCGCTCGGCACCCGGTGGGTACGCCGCAGCCGTTGCAGTTGCAGCCGGTGCTCCACCGTACGCAGCCACCGGTACGACTCGGCCAGTTGCTCGCCGTCGGCGCGGCCCACGTACCCGCCGGCGGCGAGGGCACGCAGCGCGTCGAGCGTGGTCGGACTGCGCAGGCTCTCGTCCGCCCGCCCGTGCACCAGTTGCAGCAACTGCACCGCGAACTCGATGTCGCGCAACCCGCCCCGGCCGAGTTTGATCTCCCGGTCGGCGTACTTGGCGGGCAGGTGGTCGGCCACCCGCCGCCGCATCGCCCGTACGTCCTCGACCACGTCCGGCCGGTCGGCGGCCTGCCAGATCAACGGGTTCACCGCGTCCCGCCAGCGAGCCCCCAAATCCAGGTCGCCGGCCGCCGGGCGGGCCTTCAGCAGCGCCTGGAACTCCCAGGTCCGCGCCCACCGGCGGTAGTACGCCTCGTGGCTGACCAGCGTCCGTACCAGAGGGCCGTCCTTGCCTTCGGGGCGTAGCGCCGCGTCAACCGGCCACGCGACCAGCCGGCAGATCTCCATCATCCGGTACGCCAGCCGGCTCCCGACCCGCAGCGCCTCGGCGTCGGCGACGCTGTCGGCCGGCTCCGCGACGAAGATGACGTCGACGTCGCTGACGTAGTTCAGCTCGTTGCCGCCGCACTTGCCCATCGCGATCACCGCCAGCCGGCACTGCTCCGCGTCGTGGCCGGCCTCCGCTTCGGCGATCGACAACGCGGCAACCAGCGTGGCATCGGCCAGCTCGGACAACTCGACCATCACCTGCTCGACGTCCCGCTCCCCCACCAGGTCCGCGGCGGCCAACGCCAACAGCACCCGCCGGTACGCCAGCCGCAGCGCCGGCACCGGGTCGGCCCCACCCACCGCCGCGGTCAACACCTCGGTGGCTGCCGCAGGCTCACCCGCCTGCCCCGTCAGGCTCTGCCATTCCCGGGGGTACGCCACGAGGTGATCGCCGAGCGCCGTGGACGCGCCGAGCACAGCGACCAGCCGGCTGCGCAACGACGCATCGTCCCGGACCGCCGGCAGCACCGTCGCGTCGACCTCGGCGAGCCGCTGCAACTGGTGCACCGCGAGGTCGGGGTCGGCGGAGGCGGCCAGCGCAGCCAGCACCTGTCCGGCGGCGTCGTCGCTGGGTCGCTGCGCGGCGGAGTCCCACAGCGCGAGCCCGGACTCGCCCAGCGCCGCGACGGCCCGGGCCCCGTCGCCGAAGCCGTACCGGGCCAGCTGGGTCGCCGTACCGGTGATCCGGCTCATTCGCCGAGCACCCGCAGATGCCGCAGCGGATCGCGGTCGGCCTCGACGTCCAGTTCGCCGCTGGCCAGCCCGGCGAACCGCTCCGCGAACGGCCGCCACACCTCGGCCACGTCGTCCAGCACGCCGACGCAGCGGCGTACCACCTCGTCGGGCTCGTGACCGAGCTCGTCGAGCACCTCGGCGTCCTCGTCGGCCCAGGCCCGCAGCATCGCGGCGTCGCACTCGATGTGGAACTGCACCGCCCAGGCGCGCGGGCCGACCCGGAAGGCCTGGTTGGCGTACCGGGGGGAGGTGGCCAGCAGCGTGGCGCCGGCCGGAAGCTCGGTGATCTCGTCGAAGTGCCACTGCAGTACGTCCGGCGTGAACGGCACCCCCGCGAACAGCGGATCCGCGTCGGCGGCGTCCCGGCGTGCCACCAGTCGCGGCCCGATCTCCGGACCCGCCTCGGCCACCGCCACCCGCCCCCCGTACGCCTGGGCGAGCAACTGCGCGCCGAGGCAGATCGCCAGGGTCGGCACCCGGTCCGCGACCGCCCGCCGCAGCAGCTTCCGCTCGGCGTCGAACCACGGCTCGGGTTCGTGGTGGGCGCTCTGGCCGCCGCCGAGTACGACGAGGCCGGCGTACCCGTCGAGGGTTTCGGGGAGGGTGTCGCCGGCGTGCGGCCTCACCATCGTCAGCGGCAGCCCCGCTGCGGTCAGCCAGTCGCCCAGTCGGCACACCGGGTCGCTCGGGGAATTCTCGATCACCAGGGCTGCGTCGGTCACGCTCCTGAGGCTATCCGGCCCGGGGCGCGGCGGTACGCACCCCGGGCCAGCGGCCCGTCAGCCCGCGGGGGTGAACACGCCGAACTGGTTGCCGGAGGTGTCCAGCAGGTGGGCGAACACCAGCCCGTCGGGTGTCTTGGTGGTCGGCACCAGGACCTTGCCCCCGGCGGCTTCGGCCTTGCGCACCGTCGCGGCCACGTCCTCGACCAGGACGTAGAAGATCGCGTAGTTGGGCGCCTTTCCGCCGGTGGGCTGAATGCCGCCCTTGATCGAGTCCTCGGCCGGGGTGGTCACGAACCGGTACGCCTCAGAATCCCGGTCACTGGAGTACGTCCAGCCGAACACGTCGCCGTAGAACCGCTCCACCGCGGCCGGATCGTCGGTGCCGATCTCGAACCAGCCGATCCCGTTCGCCAGCTTGCTCATCGGATGCTCCTCTCGTCAGGCGCGGTCTGCGCCAATCGAGACGAGCCTCGGACGGGCCGACGACACCGTCCTGTCGGTGTTTGCGGACCGTTTGCCGGCGGGCAGGGTGAGCGTGCTCACCAGGTGGGCGGGGATGTCGCAGTCGGCGGCTTTGATGGCGCGGGGCGGCGACAGCTCGTCGCTGGCGAAGACCCGCTGCACCCGGTCCAGCCGGAACACCCGTACGCCGTCGCGCAGCCGGCACCAGCCGAGCAGATACCACCGTTTCGCGTTGCCGACGAAGCCGAGCGGCTCGACCGAGCGGCGGCTCGGCTGGCCGGAGCGGTCCAGGTATTCCAGGTGCAGCACCCGGCGGTCGGCGATCGCCTCCTCGATCACCCGCGGCACCGGGGACACCGGCTCCAGGGGCATGATCAGGGTGACCCTGTCGGCCAGCTCGGCGGCTTCGCGTACGGACCGCTCGGGCATCACCGCGAGCAGCTTCGCGACAGCCGACCCGGCCGAGCGCTGGAACGGGGAGCCGTCGAGGTAGCGCGCCGCCACAGCCAGCGCTATCGCCTCCTGCGGCGACAGATTCACCGGAGGCAGGGTGAACTCAGGGTCGAGCACGTACCCGCCGGTACGGCCCTTCTGCGCCCAGATCGGCAGCCCTGCCTGGAGCAACGCGTCGAGATCGCGCTCGATGGTGCGGACGCTGACCTCGAAGTGCGCGGCGAGCCGGCGCGCGCTGCGCGCGTACGGGCTCGCCGCGCGCAACTCCTCGACGATCGCGTACAGCCGGTCGGTACGGTTCATACCCGGACGCTAAGGCCCGGGTACGACAGAACTACGGTTGCTCGGCGAGTGCGAACGACACCTTGCCCTGGTCGTCCACGTCGGCGTCCAGCGCCTTGTCGTCGAGTACGTCAGCGGCGGTCGGCTCCAGGAATAGCCGGGCGCCCTCGTTGTCCACCACCTTGTCACCCTCGGCGGGCGAAGTGGCGAGCGAAAGGGTGAGGCCGCCGCTGTTGCCAGCGGTGTCCGCGGCGATCCGCAGCCCGGCGCCTTCCGGCACTTCCGGTTGCGCCGTCAGCGTACGGATGACGGACACGGCATTGTCAGTCAAGGTAAGCACAATCGGATCCCTCGTTGTCGACTACTGGGTCCAACACCCCACGTTTCCCCGTGCGGACGGATCCGTCAAATCGACCCATCGCATTCCAACGATGAAACAGAACACACCCGGATGGTTACGGAGCGGATTCGCGCACGTACTCCAGGACCTCGTCGGCGCAACCCCAGGAGACCGTGACGCCCGCGCCGCCGTGGCCGTAACAGTGCACCGTCAGCCGGCGGTCGACCTGCACCGCTTCGCAGCGGATCGCGGGTCGTGACGGCCGCAGTCCGACCCGGCGGCCGAGTACGGTCGCGCCGGCCAGCGCGGGCACCAGCGCCGCCGCCCGAGCCAGGATCGCCTGCTCCACAGCCGGATCCGCGACCACGCTCCACTCCCCCGGTTCGCTGGTGCCGCCGACCACGACGTCGTTCTCCCGGGGCACCACGTACGTCAGCCCGGCCTCGGCCTGGTCCGCGATCAGCCACTCGGTGATGCCGGGCTGGGCCACGTACGCGACCTGGCCGCGTACCGGCTGCAGGTCGGTGTCGCCGGCGAGCCAGCGGGCACCGAGACCGGAGCAGTTGACCACCACGTCGGCGTGGTTGGGCAGCTCGGCCAGTGTGACCCGGCTCACTGTCCCGCCGGCGGCCTCCAGCCGGCCGACCAGGTACGGCAGGTACCGCCCCATCTCCACCACCGGTGTGGTGAACGACCAGCCGTCGGCGAATCCGTCAGGCGGGTCGATCCGGTGCAGGTCGGGCACCGCGTCGGCCCACCACGGGTCCGCCGTCTTCTCCACCAGGTACTCGCTGCCGCCCCGCAGCCGGATCGACGGCTCGGTCTCGGCGAGTCGTACCAGCTCCTGGTACGTGGCGGCCGACCACGCCGAGACCCGCTCCGGCGGTGAGATCAGGTACGGATACCAGATCGCCGCCGCCACGGAGGACGTCGTCTCCGGCGGCAGGTCCCGCGCCAGGACTCCGACGTCGTAGCCCGCCTCGGCGAGGCGGACCGCACACGAGAGGCCGATCACCCCGGCTCCGACCACGATCACCCGCACATCCGCAGTCTAGGAGCGCGGAGCGGTCACGGCCTCAGATAGCGGTGGTCACAGCTTCAGGTAGCGCTGCCTCTCGTACGGGCTGACCTGGCGACGGAAGGCCTGCCACTCGGAGCGCTTGTTCTTGCAGAAGAAGTCGAACACGCCCTCACCGAGGGTCTCCGCGACGAACTCGCTGCCGGCCATCACGTCGAGCGCCTCCGAGAGGTTCTGCGGCAGCGCCTGGTAGCCGGCGGCGCGGCGCTCGGTGTCCGACAGCGACCAGACGTCGTCCTCGGCGCCGGGGGGCAGCTCGTACCCCTCCTCGATGCCTTTGAGCCCGGCCGACAGCAGCACCGCGAAGGCGAGGTACGGGTTGCACGCGGAGTCGAGCGACCGGACTTCGACCCGGGCGGAGTTGGCCTTGCTGAAGGCGGGCACGCGTACCAGCGCCGACCGGTTCAGATGCCCCCAGCACACGTACGCCGGCGCCTCGGTGACCCACTCGGTGTGCGGCTGCGGGAACAGCCGCTTGTACGAGTTGACCCACTGGTTGGTGATCGCGGTGAACTCCCGGGCGTGGGTCAGCAGCCCGGCGATGAACGCGCGGCCCACCTTGGACAGCTTCATCTCGTCGCCCGGGTCGTAGAACGCGTTGCGCTCCCCCTCGAACAGCGACAGGTGGGTGTGCATCCCACTGCCCGGCTGGTCGGTGTACGGCTTCGGCATGAACGTGGCGTGCACGCCGGAGGAGAGCGCCACCTCCTTGATCACGTGCCGGAACGTCATGATGTTGTCCGCGGTGGTGAGCGCGTCGGCGTACCGCAGGTCGATCTCCTGCTGGCCGGGGGCCACCTCGTGGTGGCTGAACTCCACCGAGATCCCGATCCGCTCCAACGCCAGTACGGCCTGCCGGCGGAAGTCGCGCGCCACGGCGTGGGTGGTGTGGTCGAAGTAGCCGCCGGCGTCCACCGGGGTCGGCTCGGAGCCGTCCGTGGGGTGGTCGGCGGTCAGGAAGAACTCGACCTCGGGGTGGGTGTAGAAGGTGAAGCCCTTCTCCGCGGCCCGGCTCATGGTGCGCCGCAGCACGTGCCGCGGGTCCGCCCACGACGGGGTGCCGTCCGGGGTGAGGATGTCGCAGAACATCCGGGCGCTCTCGCCCTCGCCCTCGCCTTCGAACGGGAAGACCTGGAACGTCGTCGGGTCGGGCATGGCGACCATGTCCGACTCGTACACCCGGGCGAAGCCTTCGATCGCGGAGCCGTCGAAGCCGAGCCCCTCGTCGAACGCCGCCTCCAGCTCGGCCGGGGCGACCGACACGCTCTTCAGCGTGCCGAGCACATCGGTGAACCACAGCCGTACGAAGCGGATGTCGCGCTCCTCGAGGGTGCGCAGCACGAACTCCTGCTGGCGATCCACGGGTTCCTCCGGCTGAGTCATAACGGCGAGTGTTATCCGGGCTTGTTTCGCCTACGTTACGTCGCCGTACCGCCCGGCACGGACCGGCCCCGGACCCGCTGTCGGTGATCGCGGGTCCGGGGCCGGCAGGGGGCGGTAGGCGCTACAGGGAACTCTTGTACAGCAGCCGGTTCGGCGTACCGGACGGGTTGCTCTTGATCACGCTCTTGGTCGAGTTGTCGATGATCCAGGTGTTGATCGTGGAGCTGGCCTTGTCGCCGTACGTGTGCTTGTAGAGCGCCGCGACGCCGCACACGTGCGGCGAGGCCATCGAGGTACCGCTGATCGTGTTGGTGGAGCCGTTCAGCCAGTCGGACTTCACGCTCACGCCGGGGGCGTACACGTCCACGCAGCTGCCGTAGTTGCTGAACGACGCCCGGGTGTCGGTCTTGTCGCTGGCGGCCACCGCGGTCACGTTCGAGGCGCTCGACGGCGAGTAGTTGCAGGCGCTGGCGCCGCTGTTGCCGGCCGCGACGGCGAGGAACACGCCGGAGTTGGCCAGCTTGGTCGCCGCGCTGTTCACCGAGGAGCTGTAGCCGCCGCCGAGCGACATGTTGGCCACCGCGGGCTTCACCGCGTGCCCGGTCACCCAGTCGATCCCGGCGATCACCTGCGAGTACGAGCCGCTGCCCTGGCAGTTGAGCACCCGTACGCCGCGCAGCAGGACCTTCTTCGCCACGCCGTACTTCGTGCCGCCCACGGTGCCGGAGACGTGGGTGCCGTGGCCGTTGCAGTCCTGCCCGTTGCGGCCGTCGCCGACGGTGTCCTTCACGTTGGACGCCCGCCCGCCGAAGTCCGGGTGGCTGGTCGCGATCCCGGTGTCGATGATGTACGCCCGTACCGGCGACCCGGTGTGGTTGTACGTGTACGACCCCGACAACGGCAGGGCGCGCTCGTCGATGCGGTCGAGCCCCCAGGTCGGGGACGTCTGCGTGGTGGTCGCGTGTGCCACGGCGTCCTCTTCGATGCGTACCACCCGGGGGTTGTGCTGCAGGGCCGTGAGCTGGGCGGACGACAGCCGGGCGGCGAACCCGTGCATCGCGGCGCGGTAGGTGAACAACGGTTCGGCCGACAGCGCCGACGCGGTCGTGCCGACCGGGGTGCCGGAAGCGAGCGTCACGATGTACTGGCCGGCGACCTTCGCACCGGTCGCCCTGGTGATGTCCACCACGACCGGCGAGGCGTACGCCGGGATGGTCAGTGCCGCGGCCAAGGCGGCGGCCAACGATGCCGCGAGCAGGAACCACTTTTTTCTCATATCGGCGCGCCTTTCCTCCAGGCCAAACGCTCGAACCGGTGGGATTCATACAAAACCCCAGCTCGGACACAGTCAATGGCACGGCCTCCCCATTCATCCGCGCCGCGCGACGGGTGAGACATGATGGGAGCATGCCGAGCCTGCGCATCGCACTCGCCCAGACCAACCCCACCGTAGGTGACCTCTCCGGCAACGCGTCCCTGGTACGCGACTGGACCCGCCGCGCCGTCGCGGCCGGCGCCCACGTCGTCGCGTTCCCGGAGATGACGCTCACCGGCTACCCGCCGGAGGACCTGGTCTTCCGGGAGGCGTTCGTGACGGCCTCGCGGGCCGCGGTAGAGGATCTCGCCGCGGCGTTGGTCAGCGACGGCTCCGGCGAGTGCGCCGTCATGGTCGGTTACCTCGACGCCGACGGTCCCGCCCGGCGCAACGCCGACTCCGCCCCCGACCGGGGCCCCCGCAACGCACTCGCGCTGGTGCACGGCGGCCGGGTGGTCGCCCGCTACTTCAAGCACCATCTGCCCAATTACGGTGTGTTCGACGAAGATCGCTACTTCGTCTCCGGCCAGGTCCTTCCGGTGGTACGCATCGGCGGCGTCGACGTGGCGCTCACCATCTGCGAGGACATCTGGCAGGCGGGCGGCCCCTTCGCCGTGGCCGGCCGGGCGAAGGTCGGCCTGGTGGTGAACATCAACGCGTCTCCGTACGAGCTGAACAAGGACGACGTACGGCTCCCGCTGGTGCGGCGGCGGGCGGCCGAGGCGGGCGCCACCGTGGCGTACGTGAACCAGGTCGGCGGCCAGGACGAGCTGGTCTTCGACGGCGACTCGATGGTGGTCGCCGCCGACGGCGCGCTGCTCGCCCGCGGGCCGCAGTTCGACGAGGACCTGCTGGTGATCGACCTGGACCTGCCGGCGGGCACCGGCGGGCCGAGCGGCGACCTCGGCGAGATGTCCGTGGAGCGGCTGGTGTTGTCCGGGGCCGCCGCGCCGCCACCCGGGGAGCCGGCTGCCGGGTACGTCACCGACCGGCTCGGCGACGAGGCAGAAGTGTGGCAGGCCCTGGTCACCGGGACGCGGGACTACGTACGCAAGAACGGGTTCCGTTCCGTGGTGCTGGGCGTGTCGGGCGGGATCGACTCGGCGGTGGTCGCCACGATCGCCGCGGACGCGATCGGCGGCGAGAACGTGGTCGCCGTGTCGATGCCGAGCGAGCACTCCTCCGAGCACTCCAGGGACGACGCCGCCGACCTGGCCAAGCGGTGCGGCCTGGACTACCGGGTGGAGCCGATCGCGCCGATGGTCGACGCGTACCTGGCCAACCTGTCGCTGTCCGGCCTGGCGGTGGAGAACCTGCAGGCGCGGGTCCGCGGCGTGATCCTGATGGCACTGTCCAACCAGGAGGGCCATCTGGTGCTCGCCCCCGGCAACAAGAGCGAGTACGCCGTCGGCTACTCCACCCTGTACGGCGACTCCGTCGGCGGCTTCGCCCCGATCAAGGACGTGCCGAAGACCCTGGTGCAGCGGCTGGCCCGGTGGCGCAACGACCACGCGGCGGCCCGCGGCGAGGTGCCGCCGATGCCGGAGAACACGATCTCGAAACCGCCGAGCGCGGAGCTCCGCCCGGGTCAGCTCGACACCGACTCGCTGCCGCCGTACGACGTCCTCGACGCGATCCTCGCCGGGTACGTCGACAACGACCTCGGCCACGAGGAGCTGATCGCCGCCGGGCACGATCCGGCGCTGGTCGAGAAGGTGATCCGGCTGGTCGACATCGCGGAGTACAAGCGCCGCCAGACCGCACCCGGCACGAAGATCAGCCACAAGGCGTTCGGCCGCGACCGCCGCCTGCCCATCACGAACAAGTTCCGCGAGCGGAGCGAGTGAACCGGCCAGTAGAGCCGCGAGCGGTCCTGACAGCGGAGCTGTGACATCTCGCACGGACTCCTGTCGGCGGCGCCGTCACGATGTAACGATGGCGAAACAAGGCTGAACCCACCCGGGGACCCGCGAGGGCCTCGAGGCAAAGGAGCCGACATGTCCCAGACCACGCCCGAGGTCGCCTCGCTCTACGGCGGCCCCAGCTCTCCGAAGCGCATCCGGGTGCATCACCTGCTCGCCGCCAAGGAACGCGGCGAACGCTGGCCGATGCTCACCAGCTACGACCAGTACACCGCGTCGATCTTCGACGAGGCGGGCATCCCGGTGCTGCTGGTCGGCGACTCCGCCTCCAACAACGTGTACGGCAACGAGACCACGCTGGCGGTCACGCTCGACGAGCTGATCCCGCTGATCCGGGGCGTCAGCCGTTCCACCAAGCGCGCCCTGGTGGTCGGCGACCTGCCGTTCGGCAGCTACGAAGCCGGCGGTGAGCAGGCCCTCGCCAGTGCCGTACGGATGATGAAGGAAGGCGGCGCGCACGCGGTCAAGCTGGAGGGCGGCCGCCGCATGCAGCGCCAGATCACCGCGATGGTCAACGCCGGGATCCCGGTCATGGGCCACGTCGGCTTCACCCCGCAGAGCGAGCACCAGCTCGGCGGCTACCGGGTGCAGGGACGCGGCCTGACCAGCGAAGACATCGTCGCCGACGCCCACGCGGTTGCCGAGGCGGGCGCCTTCGCGGTCGTCCTGGAGATGGTGCCGGGCGACGTGGCGAAGCGGATCACCGCCGAGCTCACCATCCCGACCATCGGCATCGGCGCCGGCCCGGAGACCGATGCGCAGGTGCTGGTGTGGCAGGACATGGCCGGCCTGCGTACCGGTCACGCGCCGCGGTTCGTCAAGGCGTACGCGGACCTGCACGGCGTACTGTCCGATGCCACGAAGCGGTTCGCCGACGAGGTACGCGGCGGGGTCTTCCCGTCCGAAGCGCACACCTTCCAGTAGTGGCCGTCACCGTCGACGAGGTCCGCGCACTCGCGCTGACGCTGCCGCGTACCGAAGAAGCTCTGGTACGCGACCGCGTGAAGTTCCGGGTACGCGGCCTCGTCTACGTGTCCTTCTCCCGCGACGAGACGTTGATGGGCTTCGGCTATCCGAAGGAGGAGCGGGAGGCGCTGGTCGCCGGCGAGCCGGACAAGTTCCTGATGCCGGTCACCTCCGACCTCCGCTACAACTGGGTCCGGGTACGCCTCGCCGCGATCGACGCCGCCGAGATGCGCGAACTGGTGATCGACGCCTGGCGCATGGTCGTTCCGAAACGGGTCGCGGCCGAGCATCTGGGCGGCTAGCTAGTCGCCGATCGGGCCGCCGCGCCATGTGGGGAACTCCCGGTGTCCGGCCGACACCTCGAAAGCGGCGCGGGCGAGCAGCCGGGTCGAGTCGAGGGTGGGCAGCGGCGACACCTCGGGCGTGACCAGCAACGGAATCTCGGTGCACACCAAGGCGACCGCGTCGCACCCGCACGCCGCCAACTTCTCGATGATCTCCAGGTACGCCCGCCGCGACTCCTCGGTGAACACCCCGTTCACCAGTTCCTCGAAGATGATCTCGTTGACCAGGTCGCGGTCGGCGGCTTCCGGGACGTCCGCCGCGATGCCCCGGCTCGCCAGCGTCCGCGGATACACCGGACCGTCCATCGTGTACCGGGTCCCCAGCACACCGACCCTGGTACGTCCGTCCCGGGCTGCCCGGTCGGCGACCACTTCGGCGATGTGCAGCCCCGGCAGGTCGAGGTCAGGCCCCGGCTGTTCCAGGGCCATGTGCGCGGTGTTGTCGGGACACACGAAGAAGTCCGCTCCGGCGCTTGCCAGCCGCCGTACGCTCTCGGCCAGGACGGCGCGGATGGTGTCGTAGTCGCCGGCGTCCCAGGCGGGCATGCTGCGGGCCAGGGCGATGCAGTCCAGCGTCACGTCCGGGTGATCGTGCGGGCCGAGTTCTCTGAAGCCTTCGTGGCAGAACGCCCGCAGACAGAGCGCGGCGCCTTCGGTGCTGTGCGCCAGGATCCCGAGATGCTTCATGGTGCCTCCCACGTCGTCGTGGCCGCGAGCTGCCCTGCCAGCAGCGTACGAGCCTCGACCAGCGACGGACCGTACCAGGTCAGATGCCGTCCGGAGACCAGCGCGCACGGTACGCCGGGAAACGCCTCCGGCCCGTCGTCGGCGGTGAACGCGTAGGGCTCGTCGGGCAGCACCACGAGGTCGGGACGATGCGCCACGATCTCGTCCAGCCCGGGCCGCGGATAGCGGTCGGACGCGTCCGCGTAGACGTTGTCGATGCCGAGCCGGTGGAGCAGGTCGCCGGCGAACGTGTCGCCGCCGAGCACCACCCACGGCCGGCGCCACACCGGGACCACCGCCCGCCTCCGAACGCCACCAGCCGACCCGCCGCCCGACCCGCCGCGCCGCGACGTGGCGCCATCCAGCGCCGGCTCAGCGGCGCCGGACCACGCGTCGACCGCGTCGTCCAGCCATGCCGGCCGGGCTACTCGCAGCGCCTCGAACATCCGGGCCAGGCTGACGAACGCCTGATCCAGACTCCGCGGGTACGTCACCCAGACGGCCACCCCGGCGGCGCGCAACGCGGCCACGTCCTCGGGACGGTTCTCCTCCGCGTTCGCCAGCACCAGATCGGGCCGCAACGCCAGCACCCGATCGAGCGTCGGGTACTTGGTGCCGCCCACCCGCGGCAGGTCCAGGTCGGCGGGATGGCTGCACCAGTCGGTCGCGCCGACCAGCAACGACGGCGCGGAGACCGCCACCGCCTCGGTGAGCGACGGCACCAGCGAGACGACCCTGGTCGGGGCGCCGTCGTAGGGCTGACCCAGGTCGTCGAACACTAGACGTCCGTGACGCGGATCCCGGCGTGGGCCTTGTACCGGCGGTTGATCGAGATCAGGTTGGCGGTGAGCGCCTCGACCTGGTGGGCGTTGCGGAGCCGGCCGCCGTACACGCCGCGCATTCCGGAGATCCGGCCGGCGAGCTCCACCACGAGGTCGGTCGCCTCCCGGTCGTCGCCGAGGACGAGTACGTCGGTGTCCACGGAGTCCACCTCGGGGTCGGCCAGCAGCACGGCGCTGACGTGGTGGAACGCCGCCACTACGCGGGAGTCGGGCAGCAGCGCCGCCGCCTGCTGCGCCGCACTCCCCTCCGGCACGTCCAACACGTACGCGCCCTGCTTGTCGAAGCCGAGCGGGTTCACGCAGTCGACCACGATCTTCCCGGCGACCTCCGCCGCGAGCGACTTCACCGTCGCGGCGTGCCCCTCGTACGGCACCGCGGCGATCACCAGGTCAGCGGTCGCGCTCACCGAGGCGTTGTCACCGCCGGTGACCCGACCCGCGTCGGCACCAGGCAGCGCGGCCAGGTCGGCGGCGGACGCGGCACCACGAGCAGCGTTCCGGGAGCCGATCAGGACGTGGTGACCCGCCCGGGCGAACCGGTACGCGAGGCCACGCCCCTGGTCGCCCGTGCCGCCGAGGATCGCGATCGAAAGGTCCGAGACAGACATTCCGTCATCCTCACACGCCGTCGGTGGTGAACCGTACGACCCGGCGTGTGGGATCTGCCTCAGCCAGGCGTACCCGGACCTGCTGGCCGGGCTCGAGGCCGGAGCCGTCGCAACGGGCCTTCACCGGCGGGTCCTGCAGCGTGATCGTGGCGTGCTCGTTCACCTCGATCACGGCCGCGTCGAAGGCCTCGCCGACCCGGTGGGCCAGCAAGACCGCCTCGGTCAGGTCGATCGACGCCCGCTCCGCCTCGCTGGCCCGCCGGTCCGACGCGACGATCACCTCGGGCAGCTTCGGGATCGCCTCCCGGATCTCGTCGGGCACCGAGCCGGCGTGGTGCAGGGCCAGGCAGACCTCGGTGGCGTACCGGTCCGGCAGGCGGCGCAGCGGGGCGGTGACGTGCGCGTACGGCCCGCCCACCCCGGCGTGCTCGGGACGCTCCGGGGCCGCCCCGTCGAACGGCGTGTAGCCGGCTCCCCGGAGCAGTTCCCCGATCACGTCGAGCGCGGCCGCCCCCTGCGGCGAAGCCGGATCGATCCGGTCGATCACCTCGCCGACCGCCGCGTTGTCGGGCCACTCGACACCGAGGGCGTGTACGGCTGCGCGTACCCGCGAAAGGTTCTTCTCGTCGGCGGACGGCAAGGTACGCAGCAGGCCGAAACCGCCCTCGATCATGAGAGTCGCCGCGGCCATCCCGGTGAGCAGCGAGATCTGCGCGTTGTACTCCTCCACCGGGTACGGCGCCCGCAGCTCCAGCTTCCAGCCGTCGCCGTGGGAGGTGATCTCCTGCTCGGGCAGGGGCAGGTTGATCGCGCCGCGCTGGTCGGACCACGCCAGCCGCAGCTTGCCCACCTCGGGCAGCAGCGCGATCGGTTCGGGCGGGTTTCCCCGGTCGACGGCGGCCTGCACCCCGGCGTAGTCGAGCTTCGCGCGGCTGCGCACCGCGGCGCGCTCGACGGTCACCCCGGTCTGCTCGCCGTGGGCGTCGAGGTCGATGGTCCACAGCACGGCCGGGCGGGTCTGGTCGGGCAGCAGGCTCGCGCCGTCCTCGCTGAGCACCAGCGGATGCAGCGGCACCCGGTCGTCCGGAAAGTAGATGGTCTGCCCGCGCTGCCAGGTCTCACCGTCGAGCGCCCCGCCCGGCGCGACGAACGACAGCACGTCGGCGATCGCGTAGTGCACCCGGTAGCCGCTGCTCCGCTTGACGATGCACATCGCCTGGTCCAGGTCGAGCGAATCCGGCGGGTCGATCGTCACGAACTCGATGTCCGTACGGTCGGCCACCTTGCCCGCCAGCGCCGCCGACCGACGGGCGGACTGTTCGGCCTCGGCCTGGGCATCCGGCGGAAAGGCCTCCGGCAGGTTCAGCTCACGGCGCAGCGCACTGAAGTCGATCCGGGGTGCATGGACCCGCATCACTTGCCTTCCCAGGCCGCGTCCTCAGCGTCGAGCTTCCGGTTGCGCTCCTCGACCCGCCGCAGCGCCTGCTCGGCGATCTCCCGGGAGGCGTACGGCCCCATCGTGTGCCGCGCCGGGCACACGTTGCCCCCGGTCTCCACCCGGTTGTGCCTGATACACCAGTAGAAGTCCGAGTCACTCATGGCTCCACTCTGCACCATCCGACGAGCCGGAAGGGAGCCTCATGGCCGATCGGGTGAGCGCCGGGATCGAGCTCGCCTTCGACCCCGCGACCGAGCGCCGGATACGCCACCTGTGGCTCACCCTGGGTTGGCCGTACTGCCGGCCAGGCTGGTGGACGCCGCACTGCCGATCTCGGGCTCCCTGGTCGCCACCGACCTCGTACGCCACACCACCTCCACCGCCACCTACCACCCCCTCCTCCGCCACCCGGCAGCACCTCCCGTTCGAATGGATCTTGGAGATTAAGTGTCAGAATCGAGCACTAACTCTCCAAGATCTACTCGAAGCTGAAAGTCCGTGCGTGTCCGGGGCGCCTGCACGTAGGGTGCTGTGCCGTGGAACGTACGAAACGGCGGTTCGACCTGGTGATCAGGCGTGCCGTGGACACGGATGCGCCTGCGGCCGCCGACGTCTGGCTGCGCTCGTACGACACCGCGCTCCCCACGGTCGAGCGGGCGCACACCGACGACGAGGTACGCGAGTACTTCCGGGACGTCGTACTGCCGGATCGGGAGACCTGGGTGGCGGTCGCCGACGGCGCCGTCGTGGCCGTGATGGTGCTGCACGACGACTGGATCAGCGCCCTCTACCTGCAGCCCGAATGGCGGGGACGTGGCATCGGCGACCGGCTGGTCGACCTGGCGAAACGGCGCCGCCCCGGTGGGCTGCGACTGTGGACGTTCCAGGTCAACGCGCCCGCGCAACGGTTCTACGTACGCCACGGATTCGTCGAGGTGGAGCGCACCGACGGCGCCGACAACGAGGAGCACGAGCCCGACATCCGGTACGTCTGGCGCCCCTAACGAGCCGCGACCCCACCGCCAACGACCCGACCGCTAACGAGCCGGCCGTCGAGGATCCGCAGCAGCGGCTTGTCGAGCGTCTCAAGGCGTTCCCGCGGGTCGGCGTCGTAGAGCACCAGGTCAGCGGGCGCGCCCTCGGCGATCAGCGGCAGTCCGAGGAACCGGCGGGCGTCCCAGCAGCCGGCACCCAGTACCGCGATCCGAGGGAGTCCGGCGCCGTCCAGGCAGCGCAACTCGTCGACGACCCGGCCGTGCGGCACCATGCCGGCGTCCGTACCGGCGAGGACCAGGACACCGGCCTCCCAGGCTCGGCGTACCGCATCGGCCTGGGGTTTGATCGTCGCCATCACGTCGGAGACCGCGGCGGCGTTCCAGCCCAGGCCACGCAGGGTGCCGCCGGTGTCCGGCAGTGCCGTCGACATCGCCAGCATCGTCGGTACGAGGATGATGTCCCGTTCGGCCATCGAGGCGATGTGGTCGTCCCGTAGCCCGAGTCCGTGCTCGATGGTGTCGGCTCCGGCCTCGATCGCGGCCTCGATCCCGACCGGCGTGGCCGCGTGCACGGCGAACCGGGCGCCCGTCGCGTGCACCCGCCGTACGGCCTCGGCCAGCGCGTCAGCGCTGAAGTTGGCTCGGGGGCGTCCCGAGGCGTCGATCCAGTCGCCGATCACCTTCGCCCACGCCCCGCTGGCGGCGGCTTCGGCCACGGCGGCGTCCGGCAGTTCGTCGTCGGTGACCTCGCGGGCGAGCCCGGGGAAGTAGCCGTTGGGCGGGGCCAGGAACCAGCCGCCGGAGTAGATCCGGGGCAGTCCTTCGGCGGGGCCGAGGCCGGCGCTGTCGCGTCCCGGGCCACCGGGCTCCCGGACCGCCAGTACGCCCGATTCGAGATGTTCGGCGGCGCTGGCGCGGACCCGGGCCGACGCCGGCGCTGCGTCCCCTGCCGGGCTCGCCAGAGCCAGGTGGGCGTGGGCGTCGACCAGTCCGGGCAGCACGTATCCGCTGGTGGCGACGGTGACGGCACCGGCCACCGGCTCGAACCTGATCCGCCCTGCCGTGACGTAGACGTCGCGCAGCACGTCCTGTGGCAGCACTGTGGCCCGTAGGTGAAACGCCTCGGTCATGACGAGATCGTGCGCTCGAATCCCGGCTACCGCTGACAGATCATGGACGCCGTCACGGTTCCGTAAGCCTTCAGAGTGACCCGGAAGTCGCGTTTACACCTTGGTGACCCGTACGGCGTCGGCGATCACGTAGCCGGTGGCGGTGGTCCACCGGCTCACGCCCGGGGAATCCGGGAGCCACTCATCGGGGGTACCTCCTGCTGGTCGTCGCCGCGTACTAGAAAGAAATTTTCACTTGGTACGGCATCCGCCGCAAGACCCCTTCAGCCCTTGACATCACCCTCGCGCAGCCTATAGTGAACCCGTTGGTTAATTAACTAGGTGGTTAACTCGATGCCCGACCAGCTCAGCACCACGCTCGCCGCCCTGGCAGATCCCACGCGGCGCGCCATCCTGGCCCGGCTCGCCGACGGCGAGGCGACCGTCAACGAGCTGGCGGAACCGTTCCGGATGAGCCTGCCGGCCGTCTCGAAACACCTGAAGGTGCTGGAGCGCGCCGGCCTGATCAGCCGCGGCCGGAAGGCTCAGTGGCGGCCGTGCCGACTGGAGGGCGCCCCGCTCAAGGACGTCTCCGAGTGGCTCGAACGCTATCGGCAGCACTGGGAGGAGCGGCTCGAACGACTCGACGACTACCTGGTCGTACTGCAAGGACAGGAGAGGAACGATGACCCAGGCACGTAGCTACCCCGCCACGGGCAAGGCGACCCTGACGATGCCGTCGGACACCGAGCTCGTCATCACCCGTACCTTCAACGCGCCCCGTCACCTGGTCTGGGAGGCGATGACCACACCGGAGCACGTCAGGAACTGGTGGGGACCGCGCAAGTACCAGATGACCGTCTGCGAGATCGACCTGCGGGTCGGTGGCAGGTGGCGGTTCGCCCAGGTCCTGGACGACGGTACGGAGGTCGCCTTCTCCGGCGAGTACCGCGAGATCGTCCCGCCGGAACGTGTCGTCAACACCGAGGGGTACGAAGCGTTCCCCGGCCACGACGCGCTGGTCACAGTGACCCTCGAAGAGCACGACGGGGTCACCACCTTCACCAACCGGAGCGTCTACCAGTCCAAGGCGGACCTGGACGCCCTCCTGGCCTCCGGGATGGAGCCCGGGATGCAGGAGACGTACGACCGGCTCGACGAGGTGCTCGCCTCGATGTCGTGAGCCGGGTTCATGCCCGCGGCCGGGGGTCCACCACGAACACCCCGGCCGCCCGCGTGGGAGCCGTCGCACCGCGGCGCTAGGGTCTCAGAACATGGACTCACCGCACGAGGCTTACTGCGCGGCCGCCGAGGCGGAAGCGGCGAAGATCCTCGACCTGGTGCGTACGGCGGACCCGACCACCCCGGTGCCCACCTGCCCCGGCTGGACCGTCGCCTCCCTGGTCAAGCACCACGGCACGACGCACCGCTGGATGGAGTACCTGATCCGCAACCGGGTCACCGAGCGGATCTGGTCGCGCGACATACCGCGGCACCTGCCGGACGACGTGGCGGCGTACCCGGCCTGGCTGGCCGAGAGCGCCGCCGGGTCGCTGAGCGCGATGCGCGAGGCCGACCCCGACATGCCGATGTGGACCATCGGCGCGGACCAGCACGTAAGGTTCTGGCCCCGCCGGCTGCTGCACGAGACCACGGTGCACCGCGCCGACCTGGAGATCGCGCTCGGCCGTACGCCCGTCGTCGACGCCGCGCATGCCGTCGACGGGATCGACGAGCTGCTGGATCTCATCCCCTGCTTCAAGCCGCTCCGCGAGGGCGTACGGGCACTGGGCGGCGGTCGGACGCTGCACCTGCACGCCACCGACGCCGATGGCGAATGGCTGATCACGACCGGCGGCGAGAGCTTCACCTGGCAGCGCGGCCACGCCAAGGGCGACGTGGCGGTCCGCGGCCCCGCCGGCGACCTGCTGCTGCTCGCCTACGGCCGGCTGAGCCCGGAGCACAAACCCTTCGAGGTGTACGGAGACCGAGACCTGCTCGTCGACTGGATCGCCGCGACCGCCCTGTGACCGCGTGACGGGTACGGGTCGCCCGCGCCAATCAGCGGGTGAGCATTTCGTGGCGGTCTGTCGATCCGTATCCTCGACCGTGACACCCGTACGGGTGACCCGTACCCCTCGGAGGCTGACTCGTGGATCGACCGACCTGGGCGCCCGACACCATCGATCTGGAACGACCTAGCGCGGCACGCATCTACGACTACCTGCTCGGCGGCTCGCACAACTTCGCCGTCGACCGGGCGCTGGCCGGCAAGATGCTCGAGGCGTTCCCGGAGGCGATGGAGGACGCCCAGGCCAACCGCGCCTTCCTGCGGCGTGCGGTGAAGGTCTGCGCCGAGGCGGGCATCCGGCAGTTCATCGACATCGGCTCGGGCATCCCGACCGCGGGCAACGTGCACCAGGTCGCCGAGCAGTACGCTCCCGACGCCCACATCGTGTACGTGGACCTCGACCCGGTCGCCGTCGCGCACAGCCAGGCGATCCTCGCCGACAACGACCGCGCCACGGCGATCCAGGCCGACGTGCGGCAGCCACACTCCATCCTGGACCATCCCGAGACCCGCAAGCTGATCGACGTCGACGCACCGGTGGCGCTGCTGACCGTGGCGGTGCTCCACTTCGTCTCCGACGACCAGCAGCCCGCCCGCATCGTCGCCGAGTACGCCGACCGCCTGGCGCCGGGCAGCCACCTGGTGCTGTCGCACATCGCCAGCGACATCAACCCCGAGATGGCCCGCCGGCTCACCGAGCTGTCGGCCAGGACCACCACGCCGGGCACCTTCCGCAGCCACGCCGAGGTGTCCGCGATGTTCAACGGCTGGACTCTGCTGGAGCCCGGTCTGGTGCCGGTGCCACTGTGGCGACCCGATTCCCCGATCGACGCGGAGGACGCCGACTCGAGCCGGGTCTACGCGGGCGTCGGTCGCAAGGAGGCCTCCACCTTGTGACTCCGACGGCACGACCGTCCGCAGTCCCGGAGGGCCACCGCCCGGGTCGCGACCGGTTCGCCCAGGCCTGGGCCAGGGCGGTACGGCGTACCAGCTACGTGACGATGAACTGGCCGGAGCTGGTGGCGTATCTGCGTGGCCTCACCGACCAGATCATCGAGATGCTGGTATGCGAACCGTTCCGTACCAGGCCCGCGTACGCCCTCGGCGGCGCCATGGTGGACGCGCACTTCACCGGACCCCGCACCCTGGGGCGTACCCTCGCCACGCTCGACGGCCGGCTGCTGGCCGACGTGGAGCCGGAGCTCGCCGGCCGGCTCGCCGAACCGGAGTACCGCAGCCGGCTGGCCACCCTGCTCGGCGAGTTCGCCGCCGGGTACGCCCAGGCGCTGGTGCAGCGCACCCTCGACGAGCAGGAAGGCATCCGCGCCGCGGCGATCATCGCGCAGGCCAACGCCGAGCAGAGGCTGCGCGCCAGCGACGCCCGGCTGCGGGCGGTGTTCGCGCAGGCCGGCACCGGCATCGGGGTCGCCGACGTCGACGGCAACATGATCGAGGCCAACGAGGCGCTCGCCGCGATGCTGGGCTACACCACGACCGAGCTGCGCCGGCACCGGGTGGCCAACTTCGCCCACCCGTCGGACCGGGCCGAGATCTGCGGCACGTACCAGGATCTGGTCGCCGGTGAGCGCGACCAGTTCCGAGCCGAGAAGCGCTATTTCCGCAAGGACGGCAGCGAGCTGTGGGCCGACATGTCCGTCACCCTGATCCGCGACGAGAAGGCCCGGCCGTCGTACGTCGTGGTGATGATGCACGACGTCACCGAACGGCAACGGCTCCACCAACGGCTGCGCCACCAGGCACGCCACGACCCGCTGACCCAGCTGCCGAACCGGATGCTGTTCTTCGACCAGCTGTACGACGTCTTCGACGCCGGCGAGCCCGGCGACCGGATCGGCCTGTGCTACCTGGACCTGGACGGTTTCAAGGCGGTCAACGACAGCCTCGGCCACGACATCGGCGACGAGCTGCTGCTCCGCCTGGCGAACCGGCTGCACGAGCGGCTCGCCCCGGTCGGTCACCTGGTGGCCCGGATCGGCGGCGACGAGTTCGTGATCCTGGTCGCCGACTGCCACGGCCCGTCGGACGCGCTCGTGGTAGCCGAATCGGTGATGCACCTGGTACGCGAGCCGGTCGAGATCGGCGGCCACCAACTCCGGATGACGGCGAGCATCGGTGTGGTCGAACAACCCCTCGACGGTACGGACGCCGCCAGCCTGATGAAGGCCGCCGACGTCACCCTCTACCAGGCGAAGTCGGGCGGCAAGAACCGGTGGGAGCTGTTCGACGCGGCGCGCGACGAGCGGGAGATCACCCGTCACACGATCGCCGCCACCATGCCGTCCGGCCTGGCCAACGGCGAGTTCGTGATCGCGTACCAGCCGATCGTGGAGCTGGCGACCGGTCGTACCAGCGGTGCGGAGGCCCTGGTCGGCTGGCGGCACCCGAGGTTCGGCCGGCTGGACGCGACACAGTTCGTCGACCTGGCCGACGAGACCGGGCTGATCGACCAGCTCGGCGCGTGGGTGCTGCGCCAGTCGTGTACGGACGCCGCCCGCTGGCGTACGCCGTCGGGCCCGGACCGGCTGGTCAGCGTCGACGTGACGACACGGCAGACGACCGATCCCCGGTTCGTCGCGCGGGTGCACGAAGCGCTCGGCGCCGCCGGCCTGCCCCCGGGGCGACTGCAACTCGAGCTCACCGAGAGCGTCGGACACAGCTTCGAGGAGCCGGCGCTGGTGGAGAACCTCCGCACCCTCGAAGCGATCGGCGTACGCCTCGTGGTCGACGGTTTCGGCGCCGGCCACGGCAACCTCTCCTCGCTGCGCAAGCTTCCGGTACAGGGCTTCAAGATCGCCGAGACGTTCGTCGAAGCCTTGCACCCGGGGCGCCAGCCCGACCCGGTGGCGAGCGAGTTGGTCGCCACCATGATCGACCTCGCCGGCCGACTCGGGTTGGACGTGACCGCGTCCGGGATCGACACCCAGGAACAGCTGCAGCAGCTGCGTACGCTGGGCTGCCGTACCGGGCAGGGCCTGGTGTTCGGGTCGGCCGCTCGTGAGCTATCCGGCGAAGACCACGGGCTGCCGGTCCCGCCAGGGGACGGCCTGCTCCAGTTGGGCGGCCACCCGGAGTAGCAGGTCCTCCCGGCCGTACCCGGCGACGAGTTGCACCCCGATCGGCAGTCCTTCGCGGCTGTGGCCCAGCGGCAGGCTGATCGCCGGGTGTCCGGACACGTTGAACGGTGCGGTGAACGGGCCGTACTCGAAGATGCGGCGCAACCACGAACGGACCGTGTGGGCCGCGTTGTCCTGGTCGAGCGTGCCGTGCGGCGCCGGCAACCGTCCGAGCGTCGGGGTCACCAGCAGGTCGTGGCGGGTGAAGAACCGGCCGATCGGCCGGGTCACCCGGTGCTGGGCGTCGACGGCGGCCATCACGTCGAGCGCGGTGGCCGCCTCGGTCTCGGCGAGCACCTGCCGGGACACGGCCTCCATCAGCGACCGGTCCGGCCGCCGCGGCGCGGCGAGTACGGCGGCTCCGGTCGCGATCGTACCGAGCATCGCCGCCTCGACGATCGCGTCGGGATCGAGCTCCGGGCTGGCCTCGGTGACCGAGTGGCCGAACCACTCCAGCACCTTGCCGGCAGTCTCCGTCGCGGTCGCCACCTGCGGATCGACCGCCACCCCCGACCACGGCCGCGTCGTCACCGCGACCCGCAGCCGCCCCGGGGCGGTGCGGATCTCTTCCGAGTACGGCCGAGCCGGCGGCGGTGCCGCGTACTTGTCGCCGACGGGCGGCGCGGCGACGCAGTCCAGCAGCAGCGCGGTGTCCCGTACGGTCCTCGCCAGCCCGAACTCGACGATCAACCCGAAGCCCGCCTCGCCCGCATAGGGCCCGGTCGGGGTACGGCCGCGGCTCGGCTTCAGCCCGACCAGCCCACAAGCCGACGCCGGTACGCGCAGCGACCCTCCCCCGTCGTTCCCGTGCGCCAACGGCACCGCGCCCGCAGCCACCAGCGCGGCAGCACCACCACTCGACCCGCCCACGCCACGGTCCAGCGCCCACGGATTGCGGGTCGGCCCGTACGCCACCGGCTCCGTGGCGAAGCTCAGCCCGAGCTCCGGCGCCGTAGTCTGGCCGAGCGTCACCAGACCCGCCTCCCGGAACCGGGTCATCAGATCGTGGTCCACCATCGCGACAGCACCGCGAATACTCCGACTGCCGAGCGTAAACGGCACCCCTCGCGCGAACGGCCCACTGTCCTTGATCACGAACGGCACCCCGCCGAGCGGCCCGTCCGGATCGTGGTCGAGCGCCGTGTCGAACAACGGCATGGTCAACGCGTTGAGCTCGTCGTTGACCTCCTCGACCGCCTCCCGCGCGACCGCCTCCACCTCGGCCGCGGTCACCTCACCGCCCCGGATCAGATCCCGCAGACCGACCGCGTCCAGGCTCGCGTACTCGTGCAACTCCACTGGATCAGCCTCGCCCAGAATCAGGGCCGCCACCACCGAGTTCTGCGCCGCCGAGCTCATGCGAGCGCTGGCCGGCGAGGAGAGCGCGCCTCCCGTGCGTGCCCCTGCGGGCGGCGCTCAGGCTCCCACAGGCCGCACGCGGGGTATCGGAGCAACTCGCCGCCGGGTGCGAGGTCGCGCAGATTCCGAACCAGCGGCTGGGATGGCACAAGGACCAGCGTTCGCTCAGATCAGACGGCTGCCTTCGTACGTCGCCAGCTGAGCACAGCCACGATGAAGGCCGCAGTGCCTGGCGCGAAGGCGTACCCAACCGAGAAGCCGGTCAGTAGGACGAAGCCGGCTAGAAGCCCGGTTGTCACCAGGAGCGGGACTCGCCGTCCGGCACGAACGGCCAGGAAGCCTGCCATGCCGAGCAACACGGGGATCGCGAGGATGACCAGCACCAGCGTGCCGTTGACCTCGACGAGGGTAGCGCAGGTAGAGCGCGGCTCCACCTCCGGCGGGGAAGAGCCAGGTACGACCACACGATGTGCCTCGACGCCGCGGTAAGCACATGGGTGCAGGACGAGCCAGCCTGCCGCGGCCACGGTCAAGGCCAGGCCGGTCAATCCTGCGATCCGGGTCGTACGAGGAGGCATAGGTCCTCAAGCGTTGTTGTCAACAGACACATTGTCGTCGTCTCGTTGGCGCTGCGTCGAGCAGCAACGGAAGCCGCGGGGTTCTTGTGGTGTCCATACGGCAAGTCAGGTCACGAGCAGCTCAACGCGGGTGACCTCGTCCGCCCCCAAGGGGATGTCGACGACGGCTTCCAGGTACCAGTGTTGAGCGTTGTGGCGCGCCTGGAAGCATGGCTCGACGTCGGCAGGAACTGCGATAACAAAGGGGATCGAGACCGGCTGGCCCTGCCGTAGCTCGACCTCCTCCATGAGCGTAACCTCGGCCTCCACGGAACGTTCGACGATCCCGTCCTGTTCGCGACGCTCGCAGACGAGTTGGACGCGCAGTTCGTTCACGTCCGGCACTTCCACAGCCGGGTCCGCTGTGACGGTGCCGGACAGCGTGCCACCGCGGCGAACCTCCCTCGTCGCGAGTTCGACGGTCATCGGGACGCCGGTCGACGACGCAGCCGGGGTGCGGGTGCGGTCCGCCAAGACATCTGGCGCGGCGTTGACGACCACGGGCACCTTCGCGCGGGTGTCGCGTCCCCCGCGACGGTCGACGATCGCCAGGACCTGCCACTCAACGGCATAGGCGACTGTCGGGGGCGCGTCTTCGGGCACCCGGAGCCGGACGACGTGCCCACCACGCGTCGGCA
>WNGB01002557.1_pt1 | contig 29610 bp, 21 predicted proteins | sample 5400681 | NCBI WGS metagenome assembly WNGB01 (sample SAMN13153367, study PRJNA577476) | soil metagenome | isolation source: 115 cm soil or saprolite under grassland replicate 2 | place: USA:California | collected 2016-06-15
TGGCGCGCCGTTAATCGTCAGCACACCACCGAAGTTCGTTTGCACCAGGACGCCGACAGTATATCCGCCAAGATTGGCGGGAAGTTTTCGCGAAGACGTTCCGATGCCGCCTTTGAATCCGAAGGCCACGGTGCCGGTACCAGCACCGACGGCACCTTCGTCGACCGGACCGCCTTTCGCGCCACGGATCGCTTCGGCCACATCGGTTGAGGTAATGCGACGTGCACGAATGTCGTTTAGCCATCCGTCGTTTGTTTCGCCCACCAATGGATTGATCGACTGCACGTCCTCGTTGCCCGGCAGTGCGAGCATGTAATCGATAATGCCGTCGGCGACTCTGGGAACCGCGAGCGTCGAAGTGAGGAGAATTGGAGTTTCGATCTCGCCGAGCTCATTCACTTGCGTCGAGCCGAATAATTTGCCGAACGCGTTGCCCACAAAAACTGCGCCCGGAACCTTCTCCCGAAAGAGATTGCCTTTGTGCGGGAGAATCGCGGTGATTCCGGTCCGGATGTTCTCGCCCTGAATGATCGTTTTGTGCCCGACGATCACTCCCGCTACATCGGTGATCGCGTTCTGCGGTGGCAGTCATACAGAAACCGAGGTTGTACGTTTTAATAGCGATGTGACATTTACCAGGTTCGCCTGAGCGGATGCGCTTCGGTATTGAAGACGATTGTATCGAAATCCAAAGTCCGCGGCGGAGCAAAGAGCAGGTAAAAATATTTGAATGTCTCAGCCAGAGCGAAGCTCTCCATTTCATCGCGCTTTTGTTTGGTGACAACGTCCGCGAGCGCGGCATAGCCGGCATCGGTGCGGCAGTATTTCACGAAATCATCGAAGAGCTTTTCGCCCATCCGCCGATAATGCCCGTCGCGCGTGAAGTGATACAGGTAATAAGTCGATTCGACAATTTCCGGGCGCAGATGGTAAGCGCCGGAAATCACGCGCATCGTTTTGTAATCGAGGATCTCAGGCTCAGTCCCATGCAAGTTCCACATTCTGAACGATGACGCTTGCAGGCGACGCGCGCGGGTGAGCTCGCCTGAAAGGGCGAGCAACGCAGGGAAAAACGCGTCGAGGGCGCCGTAAGTTGTCTCGGTGCGCTTGCCCGTTCGCATATCGGCGTGCCCGTACCACAATCCATCGGGAGTATCGTCGGCGAGATATTTGTTAACAGCCGGGAAGCTGGCGTTCCACATGTCGTGGCAGTCGTCGTCGCTGAACAAAAGCCAGCATTTCCAGAGATACTCGTAATAGGAATCGATGCCGCCGCTGATGTGACTATCGGTATCCGTCCACGCGCCGGTCTCGACATTAATACTTTGTCCGACAAGCCCGAGTGGCGACCGGCGGTTGTAAGTTTCGACGAGCGCGCGTTTGGCTTTGTCGTAGAACTCCGGCCGTCCGGTGAGTTTGCTCAGCGTGCCGAACTCAAGCAGCAGTGTGCCTGTTTCCGCCGGGTTCGTTACCGGATCGCGCACCTGACCCGTGCGCAGGTTGACATACACATAAGGCAGTCCGGTTGGCGAATTGAAAACGGGGAGCAACCGGTTGCCCAAATCTTCGGCCAACTGCAAGAGACGCTGGTCGTTGGTTAATTGATAGCCGGAAAGTAGGCCGCCGAGAAGCCGGATCGTGATCTCAAAGTTTTTGACGTAAATGTCGCGATCGAACGAGAGATCGCGCACGATGAGCTCCTTCGTCTTCGCGACGTCGGCATCGAGATTCATCAGAACGAGTGTGTCGAGCGCATCGACTGGCGTCATCAAGAGCGACTGCCCATACCAATCGTGTGGAGTCTTGCTCAAGGGACGTAACGCGTCATGGCCCCAGGCGTAGCGCTCGTAATTGCGCCATGCGTGCAGAAATTCTGCCTTCACACTTGCGGCCATTCGCTGGGCCTGCAGTTCTTCATGGGACTTGTTGCATCCTTGCGCAGCGAAGACGGCCAGGATAACCAGCCAAATCCCGGCGACGTTGGCGTAACGGCGTGCAATCGCTCGTGCGCGGGCCAACTCTGGTCCAAAAAAATTCGAGAAGATCCGATCATTCATGGAATTGTGAATAATAAACCTCAATAATTTGCACTTTACTCGTCAGATCGATCCACGCGCGACAATAGTCATGCGCGGCTTGGAGGATCGCGCTGTCTCGCGCAGTCCATTGCTTTGGTTGAATCTTGTCTGCCTCGATGCGCCACTGGTTGCGATCTGCTGGCAATGGATTTTCGCGCACAGCTTCCATTTGTCCGTGCCTGGTGGGCACCTAGCGGCGTTGTTTCTTACGGCATGGGTTATCTATCTGGCGGACCGTTTTGGCGATTCAGTTTCGCTCGTCGCAGGTCAGCCGAAATCGGCGCGACAACAGTTCTGCTCGAAACACAAAAGCATTTGGCTCGTCTCCATCATCTGCGTCGCCGCCGTCGACGTTATCGTTGTTTTGCAAGCGGTGAACTACGAAACGGCTGTCCCCGGCGCGGTTCTGGGCGCATTCACCATCGCCTATGTAGCGATCAATCACGCGCACAGCGAAATTTGGGAGATGATTCCGGTGAAGGAATTCACCATCGGCTCATTGTTTGCCGCCGGCACTTTGTTTGCCGTTACGCCTCATATTTTTGCGGAAAGATCGACAATGATTTTCGCGGCGATTCTCTTCGCCTCACTTTGTTCGCTGAACTGTGTCAGCATCGCGATCTGGGAACGGGATCTCGATCGGATTCAGGGCAAGCATTCAATCGCGACGCGTTGGGCTCAGGCGGATTCTCTCCCGCGACTGCTCCTGCTCCTCTTGCTGGCAGGTTCTGTCCTACTCGTCCTGTTCGATCTTGGCTCCTGGCCGGTCGCGCTCTGCCTCGGAGCAAGCGGACTTTTGTTAGGCGCGCTGCCTTTTGTCCCGGTGTCACGCGATGAACGCACTGCCTTTGCTGATGTCGTTCTTTTTACGCCGCTTGCCTTGTTCGTTGTGGAGAAAGTCTTGTGAGCTTCGATCTTGTTGCGCCGCATTATCGCTGGCTCGAAACAATCGCCTTCGGCAACGCATTGCAACGCGCTCGGACTTGCTGGATCGACGCGATCGCGCGGCCAAAACGCACGTTGATTTTGGGTGAGGGCGACGGGCGCTTCCTTTGCGAGCTCGTGCGCGCCTATCCGAAGATCGATGTCGACTGCATCGATGCAAGCCAAGCCATGCTCCAACTCGCCCGCGGGCGCCTCCGCCGGATGCGTCCGGAATCGTTTTCACGCGTCCATTTTATTCATGAGGACATTCTGAAATGGTCGCCGCGAGAATCATACGACCTTTTGGTCACGCACTTCTTTCTCGATTGTTTCCCCGGCAGAGAACTACAAGCGATTATCGCGAAACTGGCGAGCGCGGCGGAGCCCGGCGCTGTTTGGTTGATCGCCGACTTCACGATCCCGCGGGAGAGATTTGCGCGAGCGCACGCCAGAGTGTGGCTGCGAATGATGTATACGTTCTTTCGCGCGACCGCGGGCGTGGCGGCGAACGAACTTGTCGATCCGATTCCGTATTTGGATGAATACGGGTTTACTCGAGCTTCAGAGAATCTGTCGCGAGGAAGGATGCTGAGATCCGATGTATATGTCGCTGCGATCGGCGCCCGTTAAGGCGCCATTCATCGGACCGCCACAACAACCGTGAATCCCCTCGACGCCGTGGATTGGTCTACTGTATTCGTCGGCGAAATTTGCTTCAGCAGGACGGCGGAAATCGTGTTATACACTTGCGAAATCTTCGGGATCGGCCCCACGGGGGTGATTTGTCGAGGTAAAACGCCGGCATAGCTCAGCTGGTAGAGCAGCTGATTTGTAATCAGCAGGTCGTCGGTTCGAATCCGACTGCCGGCTTTCTCGTGAATCACGGCATCCCTGGCAGCCGCTGGCGCTCCACTCAATTCCAATCAGGGGTCCCGTCGCCATCAGTGGCCGCCTGTAACTGTATATCCGACAGCCCTCAAATCTTCAGCCAATTCCGCTTCCATCTGGACGGCTGCTTCAAACGGCATCGGGTTCAGATGTTCGTAAAGCTCTGGCACCAGTCGCACGCCATATTTCCTGACGACCCAAGCCGATTTATAACCGTTTTTGTGATTTTCGAATCGGTGATCGACCGGGATTCCGGTCATTCCGACATACACGCAGGGTTTCAGGGGATCACGCTTCGGATTCAGGCGTAAAATGGAACGGTGCTTTGCGACAGCATCGCGCAGCAGAATCACGTAAACGTTATGGTGAAACGTTTGTTCCTGCTGAAGCCGGCGTCTCTTGTTTTTCAATCCGCTTGGAAATAAAAAATGATGGCGAGGGATTCGGAGGTTCGCCCTGTTTGCGCAAGAGTCGCACGACTGTCAACAAACGGTCTAGCACTCGAGAAAAACCGGTATATAGGTAGGCATGAAACGAATCCTGTTCCTCCTGCTCGCCTCTGGATCACTCTGCTTTGCACAAGGGCGTCACCAGGTAACCAGGCCGAATCGAGATCGCGCGCCCGATTTGTTATGCGGAACTCCGTGATGGGAAGACAAAATTGGAATCGCTTCTGATTTAGCCTTTCAGCGCCGTCTTGTTACCGGCGAAGTGCAGAAGTTCAAGAATATCGCCCCGCAGTTGTAGAAAGTCGGAGCTGCTTCGATCACGCGGTCGGTCAAGAGCGATTGGAATAGTCTGTTCGATTTTGCCGGGCCGCTGCGTCATTATGATTATGCGATCACTCATGTAAATAGCTTCATCGATGTCGTGGGTGACCAGAAGCATGGTGGTGCCACGGACCTGCCACAGACGCAGGACTTCATCCTGCATACGCATACGCGTGAACGCGTCCAAGGCGCCCAGCGGTTCGTCCAGGAGCAGCACTTTCGGATGATTAATGAGCGCTCGCGCCAAAGCCACCCGTTGCGCCATCCCTCCGGAAAGATGGTGAGGGTAAACGTTGCCAAATGTCTCGAGCCCGACCAGCCGCATGAATTGCTCGACTTCATCGCGCCTTTCGCGCAGTACGTGGCGCGCCACCAGTCCCGCCTCAATATTGCGGCGAACGGTCAACCAGGGGAAAAGGTTAGGATCTTGAAAAACGAGGCCGCGCTCCGCGCTGGGCTCAGTGATTGGCTCCGAACCGATTAAGAGGTCGCCCGAATCGGGCGAATCCAAACCGGCAATCAGGCGCAGCAGCGTAGACTTTCCGCAGCCACTGGGCCCGACGAGCGAGACCAATTCGCCCGCCGCCAGCGAAAGAGTGATCCCGTCGAGCACTAGCCGTCGGGCCTGGACATTATCAGGTAGCGGAAAGCTTTTGCTGACTTCGCGGAGACGAAGCGCAGAAGCTTCGGTGCCGGCAACTGTTACCATTTGATCACGCCTTTTTGCCAGACGAGCACGCGGTCGCGCACTTTGAAGAGGACCGTCATAATGGTGGAGAAAAAAGCCGCCATGATGACGAGCGCGGCGAAAACTTTGCCGTACTCCGCCCATCCTTGTGCCCAGCTCACGTACCAGCCCAAGCCCGATTTAACACCGACTGTCTCAGCCACTACGAGGGTCAGGAATGAGGCACCAAGCCCCATGAAAAGGCCGATGAAAATGTTCGGAACCGCTGCTGGGATTGCAACGCGGAAGATCAAATACCAGCGTCCTGCGCCGAGGGTTCGTGCAACGTCGAGATAAGATGCCCGAGTGTTGGAAATGCCAGAGGCAGTCAACATTGTTACCGGAAACCAGACGGCGAGCGCAATCAGCCCAGCCGCGGAAACAACAGCTGACGGCGAAACAACCATTGCAAGCGGGATCCACGCAGTCGCTGGAATCGGACCAACTATCTTCAGGACCGGCATTCCCCAATAACGGATCGGCGACGACCAACCAATGAAAATTCCACTAATCAAGCCGGCAACCACACCCAACGCGTATCCACTGATCAACAGAATGAGCGAGTGCCACGTACTATCGAACAAGAGTCCCCGGTCGCTGATCAAGCTTTGCAAGACTTTTGCCGGGCTGGGAAAATAGGGAAGCGGAAGCAAACGCAAACCAGATGTGATTATTTCCCAAAAACAGAACAGCAGTGCCGTGGTGGTGAGAATCGGATGCATGTTTTCCCTCCAACGGCGCAAACGGGTCCAAAGCAGCTGACCTGGCGCCGTGAGAAGCGCGATGGCGAGAACAGTGCAAAGGAAAACGGTGTAGGAACGGGTTTCGAGCACCGGTTCCTTTTTGGAAATAATCAGATGGACAGCAAGGGCGACTGCGACTGCCAACGAAAACATCACCAGTGTTCGCAAGCTTGCGCCCACTGGAGCGGCGGGAGCGGTCTGGGGGCGTGATTCCACCAAAGGCGGAGGCGCGACTGCACCCTCCTTCCCATTGGCGGACGTCATCGACTAACAGAAACTTGCGGCTTGAGTTTGTCTACCCCGTTCATTCGTTGGCGATCGTCGCCTTCGAGAGGCATGGCGCGTCAGGGTCGGCCAGATTCGGAGCCTCCTGGTCTGGCTGATCGAACATTTGTCTTCGGCAGCAAGAATCTCCGGTGTCTTTCTGGATCAACGCCGCTAGCAAGCGAATATCTTCGTTTGGCGAAACCTGTCCGCCAGCGACTGTTTCTACCTCGAGGCTCTTAATCCATTCGTCGGTAACGCCGTCAAGATGCATAAAGGCACGTTTGGCCAGCGCTTCAGTATCGGTCTCGGGAGAAAGCATCTTCGCCACTTTCATTTCCCTGGCGGCAGTGTGGAGCGACTCTTCAGCTATTCTGACCGCCGGTATGTATCGCAAACGCGCGAGGGCGACCGTGTTTAATTCAGGTGTTGAGGCGAGATATTTCTTTTCAACTGCGAGAATGGCGGCTGTCCTTGGATTGGTTTCGACCCACTTGGCGCCTTTTAACAGGGCGCGCGTGGCTGCTGCTGCCCTCTTTGGATTGGCGTCGACCCATTTGCCGTTCGCGATTACCTCGCAGCAATACTCTTTGTTATAGGGTTCGTCCATTATCTGGTCGGCAATGTTTCTCACCTTCCCCTCCGCTATGAGCAAGCTACCGATTGGTTCCGCGTTGGCCACGGCGTCAACTTCCCCCTTGTCCAGTGCCAGGCCCAATTCCCCCGCCGGGAAAACCTTCCAGGTGATATCTTTTCCGGCGTCAATGCCGTGCGTTCCAAAGACCCGGTTTGCGAAGACAAAGGGCGGTGTGCCCATTCCCGGAACTCCGATCCGCTTTCCCTTCAAATCTTCAATCGTGTGAATATTCGTATTCACGCCTGCCTGCACCCGAAGACATCCACGGTGGATTCCAGCGAGGAACCTCACATCGAGGCCCTGTTCGATCGGCTTAAGAAAGTACATAATCAGATGGTGGGTGATGTCGTAGCCGCCGAGCGCGAGTGTGTCTTTGTAATTCGCCCAATTGCATTTCACCAGTTCAGGCGCCAGTCCCTCCTCCTTGAAAAAGCCCTTCTCGTAAGCGGCGAAAATCGGAGCTTCGCAGGTCAACCCGATGTAGCCGACCCGGACTTTATTCGAGTTCGCAACGGAACTGGTATTTTTATTGCAGCCGGCCATAAGCAAAACGCCAAGCGCGACGACCGTGATCAGTTTTTCCTGAATCATTTTCCTTTCCAGAGGTTTTGGAGATAGCACAATAAGTTTTGCCTATGGAAGCAGAATGTCTTCCTTCAATCAAGCTCTTGATTGCATTTGGACAGCCTGCCGGACAATACTCGTGTTCCGATGCAGGAACCTTTGGATATCCGCCACCTGCGCTATTTTCTCGCAGTCGCCGAAGCTGGAAGCTTTAGCCGGGCGGCTGACCGGCTCGGAATTTCTCAGCCGAATATTTCGCAACAGATGCGAGATTTGGAGGCCGGTCTTCGCGTGCCTTTGTTTCAGCGCCGTGGAAAACGGATTCTGCTTACTCCGCGCGGCCTGATTTTTCAGGAGCACGCCCGCGCGGTCCTTCATCAGTTGGAGAATTTCCTTCAGGAACTAAACAGCGAACCCGGACAATTACGCGGCGAACTTCATTTGGGTGTTATTCCGGTGCTGAACGTGCCGCTCGTGCCGCACCTTCTTGGCTTGTTTACGGCCGATCATCCTGCGATCAGCATTACCGTCGAAGAAATCTCATCTACCGAGATCGAGACGGCTTTGGAAGAGGGCCGCATGGACGTCGGTCTTGGCTTTCTCACCCGCCACTCGCCGAATTTGCGCTACGAGCGCCTTTGCACGGATGAATTTGCCTTAGTCGTGGCCGAGAACCACCCATGGTCGAAGCGGCGGGTGGTTCATTTTTCGCAATTGCACCAGCAACGCATCCTCCAATTGCCGGATACTTTCGTGATGCGCAGGATGACGGATGAAATTTGTCGAAGACACCAGGTCCGTCCCCACATGGTGGCCGAGATCAACGCGATTGAAACATTGCTTCGCTCGCTCGCGCCTTTGCAGGCGGCAACGTTGATGCCGAAGATCGCATTACGAGGAAGAGAAAGTCTGAAATTAAAGGCGATCCGCCTGCAGGGAAAAAAGCTCGGAGTGGATATCGGTCTCTTGCGGCTGAGCGATTCGGCAGCGAACAGCGCGGTGGCCGCATTCACCAGTCTTGCTAAAGCGACTGTTCCGAAAATGATCAAACGTTAAAGCTAAGAGGCTCGCCCAACGACCTGCAGCCACGGCCCTGTGGGCCGTCTCCCTAACGCCAAAAGCAGAAATGCGTGGTTCGACAGCGCGCTGCGTCGTTGCTGTTTTTTGTGCTGGAGAGTTAACCCCAAATCGGATTAGACCCGAATGACAATGAAGGTCCTCGCATTCGCAATGGCGATAACATTCGCGGTCAGTGCTTTCGGCGAGGAAAAACCCAAGGCAGTTCCGAGCGACACTGGCAGCGATTTGCTCTGGAAAAAGCTGGAGACGCGCGTTGAGGAAATCGCCGTGCGGCTCGATGGCGTGATGGGCGTGGCTATTCTCGATCTCACGGACGGCCGGATTCTGTTGCGCAATGCTGACCGGGGTTTTCCCGCTGCGAGCTCAATCAAAATCGCGATCCTGCTGGAATTGTATCGTCAGGATCAGGAAGCCCGCGCCGGAGCGAAAGGGAAAGCTAAGTTGGACGACTTGTACACCTTTGATCCCAAAGATTTAGTCGAAGACAGCCGAATTATGGCTGGTCTTACTGCTGGCGTCACGCGGATTACCAATCGCGATTTAGCTCAATTCATGGTTGCTGTGAGTGATAACGCCGCCGCCAACATTCTCTACGACCGAGTGGGCAGAGATAACATAAACGCAATGTTGCGCAGCCTCGGGCTGTCGAAAACGATGTTGCGTCGAAAAATGATGGATGTCGCAGCCGCTCGACGCGGCGATGAGAACGTAGCCACTCCGCAGGAAATGGTCCGGCTACTTGAAGCCATCTTTAAGGAGAAGGCTTTAGACAGGGAAGCGACCGCGAACTTCATCAAACAGCTTTCGACATTGAAGCAGAGTTACATTCCACGTTACTTGCCCGAGAATGTTCAGGTAGCCAACAAGCCTGGAGAATTGGAAGCTGTGCGGACCGATTCAGGTATCGTTTACGCGCAGAACCGAGCGTTTGCCATAAGTGTGATGACGGCTTACGACCGCGACGAGAAAACTGCCGAGCGCGTCATCAGTGAAGTTGCCCTCGAAGCGTATCACTACTTCGAGATGCGCGGCAAAACCTCCGAGTACGGCCGCATATTACCGCCGGCTGAGAAGCGATAAGTGAAATTTCCGGGGAGCTTACGCGCCTCGCGTGCGCGTTTCGGTGCCCTCGCCGAAATGTTCTCAAATTGTCCGGCTGCACTCAGAACTTTCTAAATTCTCCGGGCTCGACGATGGTAATCCGAAAGCTCAATGATTGGGTCTAATTCTCCTTAGATGAATCGGACGCTCCTTATCGTTTTCGCACTGCTTATCGGAGTATACAAAGCTTACGCGCAGGGCGTCTCTGTGGATTTAAACGAATCGAGCCACAACACAAGTGCCGTAGACTCCAAAGGGGTTCGCCACGACGGCCACGCGTACAAGGGAATCCCACCTTGGAATCTCGATCGTATCAGAGCAGTTGCGCCTAACTATCCTGTTGAAGAAAGGCGTCTGCTTCATCAGGGCCGTGCAATTGTTCGTCTGACTCTCGACATCAACACCGGGCGGGTTCTCAAAGCCACGTTACTCAAGTCCACAGGTTATAGCGGGCTAGACAACTCTGCTATTGCTGCCTTCAGCCAGTGGACATGGCGGCCGGGTAGGTGGAAGGAGATTGACGAGGCAGTGACATTTCATCTGAGGGGCAGTATTGCAGCGCCTGCGGCGGAGTCTCGTCGTACGCGACATTGCATGGGCGATCCGGTCAGCACTGAACTAACCATTGATTCACCGTTGCCTCCCGCGCTTAAGCAGCGTGATCACTTTTCGGGAAGGCTCCGGCTTTTTCTACATTCGGACGGCAGCGTCGACCACATCAAGATCGAAGAGCATTTTGACTACCCGGCTCTAGACAGCATTGCGGTGGACATCTTCCGGAAATGGAAGTTCCGGCCAGATCGGCCGTGTGACATTATCACGATTCCACTCATATTCACGGTAAAGAAAGGTTAAGCGAACGATCTAACCGAGCACCGCAGCCAGTCCCTGGACGGGGTATTAACTTGCTTTTCGCCATCCGACCTTGTCGATCTTGAAGCTGGCTCTACTACTTCCTGCGTTCGCTCAAGACGCGGGATGAAACTTCGGGATCGCGCGGATGCAAGGCGTCCGCATGCAGGCGGGCAAGCACTGCCCTGCCCCAGCTATAGCAACTGATAAGGATCGACATCGACTGTCACGGTGACGTCTTCGGGGAATGGGAGTTTGTCCAGCGTCTCGCGGACGAGCCGGCTTAGGCGCATAATTGCTTCTCCGCGGATCAGAATGTGAAAACGGAATTGACCCTGTAATTTTTCGAGGGGCGCAGGCGTTGCGTCGCCTAGAATGAATTCTTCCGGCAGCGCTTCTTTCAAACGGCGTCTTAACGTTTCAGCCGATAATTTTGCGCGGCCTTCGTGCGCAGAGCGGACGGTGATCAAGATTGCGTGTTTGAATGGCGGGAAATCGCAGCGCTCGCGAAACTCGAGTTCCTGCTGGAAATAGCCGGCGAAATCGTGATGCCGCGCAAACTGAATGGATGGAGAAAACGGGGTATAAGTTTGCACGAACACTTCGCCTGACGTTTCGCCGCGTCCGGCGCGCCCTGCAACCTGCGTCAGAAGCTGAAACGTTCGTTCGCCCGCGCGGAAATCGGGCAGATGCAACGAGAGATCGGCGTTGATGATTCCGACGAGCGTCACATTCGGGAAATGCAAGCCTTTCGCGATCATTTGTGTGCCGACCAGGATGTCGATCTTGCCGGTGCGAAAATTGCGCAGCGTTTCACGATAAGCCTCTTTGCGCGTCATCGAGTCCGCGTCCATCCGGCGGACGGTCGCCTTCGGAAAAATTTGCGCCACGGTTGACTCGACTTTCTCCGTGCCGAAACCGGCGTAAATCAGCGCGTCTTTGCCGCAAGCCGGACATTTCCTGGGCACGGCTGCGGTATGCCCGCATAAGTGACAGCTCAACCGTCCGGCGACCGCCGGATGCCGATGAAAAGTGAGCGCCACGCTGCAATTCGGACAATTGCGCGCTTCGCCGCAATTGCTGCAAAGCAGCGACGTGGAAAAACCGCGCCGATTTAGAAACAGAATTGTCTGCTCGCGTTTTTCCAGACGATCGGCAATGGCGGCGCGCAATCTTTCCGACAGAATGGCGGCGGCCTTTTCTTTCCGGCGTTCCTGGCGAAGGTCGACAATGCGCATGAGTGGCATCTGCTTTTCGTCGATGCGCTGAGTCAGCGTGGAGAGCCGATATTTTCCGGTAGTCGCGTTGTGATAACTCTCGAGCGACGGCGTGGCACTGCCCAGAATCACCACGCATTTTTCTATCTTCGCCCGCACGACTGCGAGATCGCGCGCATGATACCGGGGCGCTTCCTCCTGCTTGTAAGTTGTCTCGTGTTCTTCATCGACAACGATCAGCCCGAGGTTTTTCAGCGGTGCGAACACTGCGCTGCGGGCGCCGATCACAATATGGGCGCGGCCGGAATGAATTTTGTGCCATTCATCGTGGCGTTCGCCTTCGGATAAATGGCTGTGCAATACCGCGACCGCATCCTGGGCTTCGGCAAACCGGCCTTTGAAACGTTCAACCGTTTGGGGCGTAAGCGAAATTTCCGGGACCAGCACAATCGCGGTGCGTCCGCGGTCGAGCGCGGCGCGAATCGCCTGCAAATAAATCTCAGTCTTGCCGGAGCCGGTCACGCCGTGCAGCAAAATCGGGCGCGCATCTTTCGGCGAATCAAGCGCCTGAGTAATTTCGTTGAGCGCGCTCGATTGCTCCTGGTTCAAAATGAGATTCGAAGTTGCGATGAACTGCTCATCAGCATGCGGATCGCGGACGACCGCTTCTTCCCGCAACTCCGCGAGGCCGCGTTTGACCAGAGCGCGCAAGGTCTGGTTATCGAGAGAGGTCTGGCGCAGAAGGTGTGTCGCTCGAATAGGTGCGTCCAATCGCGAGATTGCTTCCAGGAGTTCGGCCTGGCGCGGTGCGCGCTTTCGCAGCTTCTCGAGTTCGGCATTTTCGATCTTTCGGCCCGGCTGGACAAAGAGCTGTTTCTTCCAGCCGACTTCGGCGCGCCGGATCACCTGAGGCAGCAAACTGCGCATCACGGTTTCGATCGGGCAGCAGTAGTAGGTGCTGATCCACCGCGCCAACTCGAGCATGGGCTCGCTCACGATGGGCGCTTCGCCCACGACCGATTCGATCGGCCGGATGCCTTTTGCTTCGCTGTGCTCGAGGAGAGCAACGACGGTGGCCAGACCGGATTTGTCGCGAAATGGAACGCGCACGCGGGATCCCACGCCGACTCGCTCGACCAATGTTCCCGGAACAAGATAATCGAGTTCCCGATGGATCGCGCGATCAATAACTACCCGGGCGTAAGCAGGCTTCGTCATACAGCGCTCATAATTCGTGCTCGTGCTCGTGCTCGTAATCGTAATCGTTTATGGTAGCGGGAAGATGAAGCAGCATATGGTTCTTCGGCCGAGCGCGAGCACGATTAGGAGCACTAGCACGAACTGAATGATACGATTCCTCTTCAAGCTTGTCCTCTGCGTACTACTTGCACTCGCGGCGGGCTTTGCTTATCTGGCCGCGCGCTCGGGCGATCCAGTTTATGCATTTTACGAATGGATGAGTCCGGCCAGATTTCATCAGTACGACCCTCTGATACGTTCGGTAGCGATAGAACATCATCTCGATCCGATGGTGGTGAAGGCGGTCGTTTGGCGCGAAAGCCGGTTCGATCCGAGGAAACATGGCAGCGCCGGCGAGCGCGGGCTGATGCAGGTAAGCGAAAAAGCAGCCGACGAATGGGCGCGCGAAAATAAGATCGACAACTTCCGGGTCGAGCAGCTTTTCGATCCAAAAACGAATCTCGAAGCCGGCGCTTGGTATTTGCGCCGGGCGTTGGAACGCTGGAAGGCGCAATCGGACCCGATGCCCTTTGCGTTAGCGGAATACAATGCCGGCGCCAGTCGCGCGCAGCGCTGGAGCGGTGGAGATACGGTCGATACAATTCCGGTGCAAAAGTTTCTCCAAAGCATCGATTTTCCCGCAACGCGAAAGTATGTTGAATCAATTATCGCGCGCTACGAATTCTACCAGCGCCGCGGGCGCATGTGACGAATACGTGCGGGCTCATTGCCCTTGGTCTTTTCCGCTTGTTCGATAAGAATTATCATCTAAACTGGCAACTTTCTTTGCGAGACAATGCAACGGCGTGGCTTTCCAATAACGGGTTCACTCATTTTTGCTGCTGGTATCGCGGTGGCTCTCGTCGCGCTCGGCGGCGACACAAGTTTGACAGGGCCAGATCATATTTCGACCACATCGCGTGTGTTCGAAGCCCGGGCGGCAACGCACGAGACGCGGATGGATCCGCAAACCGCGCTCGAGTTTCCGAACGCGAACGAAATTGCGCCGAAAATTGAACCTGTTTCGTGGACACCGGCGACGCGGAGCAGTTTTATGGCGACGTGGGACAACATGGCCGGCGCCACCGGCTACCTGCTGGATGTTTCCACGAGCAGCTTGTTCAGCAGTTACGTGGATGGTTACCACGACTTCGATGTTGGCAACGTAACAGGGCGAGTCGTCACCGGACTGAATCCAGGTACCGCCTACTATTACCGGGTGCGTCCGTATACTGCCATTGGGCCGGCCAGTTACTCGAAAGCAATGATGGCCACGACGGTGCCTACCACCGGGCTGATCATTCACGCGACGTTCGACAGCTCCATCACCGGCAACCAAAACGCAGCGGCCATCGAAGCGATGATCAACAGAGCCATCGCGATTTACGAGTCGCTGTTCAGCGATCCAATCACAATCCAGATTCGTTTCCGCTACGCAACGACTGCGCCAGACGGCACTCCTTTTTCTGGACAGCTCTCGCGAAGTGACTTTGTCTTGTACATCGTCCCATGGAACGCTTACATTGACGCCTTGAGAGCGGATGCGGAGACCAGTAACGACACCCTCGCCAACGCGAGCCTGCCAGGAACTGCATTATCCAGTAACATCAAGCCGCACAGCGCGGACGGGCGGGCAGTGGGGTTGAACACACCGCCTGCGATGTTTTCAAACGGAACAGTCGGCAACGGCGGGCCGTATGATGGAATCGTTACGCTTAATTCCGCAAAACCGTTTCAGTTCACCCGACCTCCGAGCGGTAGCAATTTCGATGCGCAGCAGGCAACCGAGCATGAAATGGACGAAGTTATCGGCCTTGGTTCGCGCCTCGGCCACAGTGGTAGCGATCTTCAGCCGCAAGACTTGTTCAGTTGGTCGTCGGCTGGCATCCGAAATCTCACTTCAAGCGGTGTGCGTTATTTCTCGATCAACGACGGCGTCACGAACATCGTCAATTTTAATCAGACGGCGAACTTTGACTTTGGTGATTGGTTGAGCACGGCCTGCCCTCAGGCGCATCCGTACGTGCAGAATGCGTTTGGTTGTCCGGGACAATTTTCAGATATTGCAGCAACCTCGCCTGAGGGCATTAATCTCGACGTAATTGGTTATGACTTGGTTGGTGCCCCACCCGTTTCCCAACCAACTGACTTTAACGTTGACGGTCATCCTGACTACCTGCTTTTCAATTCCAGTAATGGAAGAACAGTGATCTGGTATCTAAACAACTATACTCACATTGCTTCTGCGGCTGCGCCAACTCTTCCGGCTGGCTGGAGCGAGGCGGGGACGGCTGATTTTAACCTGGATGGTCATCCCGATTACCTGCTGTTCAACTCCAGTAATGGAAGAACGGTGATCTGGTATATGAATAACTACACGCACATCGCTTCGGCCGCCGGGCCGACTATTCCGATGTGGACGGGGTGGAGCGTGGTCGGGCTGGCTGATTTTAACGGAGATGGTTATCCCGACTACCTGCTATCCAACACCTACGGGGATACGTTGATAGCCTACCTGAACAACTACACGCTCCTCTATTTGGACTCTGGGCCGAGTCCTCCAACTGGCTGGAGGGCGGTGGCAGCAGCTGATTTTGACGGGGATGGTCATGCCGATTACCTGCTGTTCAACTTCAGCAACCGGGGAACGGTAATCTGGTATATGAACGGCTCCAATCACATCGGTTCGGCAGCAGGACCGATTCTTCCGGCGGGGTGGACCGTGGTCGGCGCGGCTGATTTTAACGGGGACAGTCATCCCGACTACCTGCTTTTCAATTCCAGTAATGGAAGAACAGTGATCTGGTATATGAACAACAATGTTCACATTGGCGGCGCTTACGGTCCAACTCTGCTCGCTGGCTGGGCCGTAGCCGCGCCTTAAGAAGTCTCCGCCGCGCAGCTTATTTCGGGCGTGCCAGCTCTGTCCCGACTGTTCCGGATTTTCGATTTGCGCGATGCGATCGTCCGCGTAAACTGGCGGTTCTCATTGGGGGAAATGATGCAAGGCCGCGGCTTTCCGATAACGGGTTCAATTATTTTTTCTGCTGGTATCGCGGTGGCACTCGCCGCGCTCGGCGGCGGCACAAGCTTAACCGGGCCTGCTAATATTCCGGCCGCCTCGCCTGTATTCGAAGCGGCTGCCGGAGCGCATGGGACGCGGATGGAGTCGCAAACGGCGCTCGAGTTTCCGAACGCCGGGGAAATTCCAGCACAAGCTGAGACTGGTTTACCGCAAGGACCAGCGCCGACGCGCAGCAGTTTTATAGCGAGCTGGCAGAGTATAGACGGCGCCACCGGCTACCGGTTGGACGTTTCCACGACCAGCTCGTTTAACAGCTACGTGAACGGGTACCACGACTTGAACGTGGGGAACGTGACAGGATGGGCTGTCACCGGGTTGGACCGGGGCACCACTTATTACTATCGGGTGCGCGCCTATGATGCGACCGGTGCCAGCGAAAACTCGGAAGTCATGACGGCCACGACGGTGGCTACTACCGGGTTGATCATTCACCCAACGTTCCACAGCTCGATTACCGGCCACCCGAATGCGGCGGCAATCCAGGCGATGATCAACCGAGCCATATCGATCTACGAGTCACGGTTCAGCGATCCGATCACGATCGAGATTCTTTTTCGCTACACAGACACTTTTCCAAACGGCATTTCTTTCCCGTCGGGACAGATCTCGCAAAGTGACTGGGTGTATTACGAAGTTCTGTGGAACGATTACATCCACGCGCTGAGAGAGGATGCAAAGACGAACAACGACATTCTTGCGATCGCGAGTCTGCCCGAGACTGCATTATCTAACTTCATCTACCCGACGAGCGCGAACGGGCGAGCAGTGGGGCTGAACACGCGGCCGGCAATGTTTGGAAACGGCACAGTCGGCAACGGCGGCCCGTATGACGGAATTGTCACGCTTAATTCAGGGGTCGCGTTTCAGTTCAGCCGGCCTCCCAGCGGGAGCAACTACGACGCGCAGTATTTCACTGAACACGAAATTGACGAGGTCATTGGTTTTGGTTCGCGCTTAAATCTCCCTGGCACCACCGTCCGGCCGCAGGACCTGTTCAGTTGGTCCGCCCATAACGCTAGAAATTTCAGTTCGAGCGGTCAGCGCTATTTTTCGATCGACAGCGGCAGCACCAACATCGTCAATTTCAATCAGAATCCCAATTTCGAGTTTGGTGATTGGTCGAGCGGCGCGTGCCCTCAAGCGCACCCGTACGTGCAAAATGCATCTGGTTGTGCCGGACAATTTTCCGACGTCACGCCTGCATCGCCCGAAGGGATCAATCTCGACGTTATTGGTTACGACTTGCTGAATTTTCCAACCGATTTCAACGATGACGGCCACCCAGATTACGTGCTTTACAAGGCGGGCACGCAGCAAACCGCCGTGTGGTATTTGGATAACAACGTTTTTATCGGCGGGGCCTTCACTCCGACTTTGCCTGCAGGCTGGATAGTGGTCAGTACGGCGGATTTCAATCGCGACGGCCACCCAGATTACGCACTGTTCAGGCCCAGTACGCGCCAGACGGTGATCTGGTATTTCTCTGGAGTGACGCGGATCGGCAGTACCTACGGTCCGACGCCGCCCAGTGGCTGGGCGCTGGTGGCGACCGGGGATTTTAACAGCGACGGGAAGCCCGATTACGTCCTTTACAATGCGAGCACCCACAAAACGGTGGTTTGGTACCTGAACAACAATGTTTATGTCTCGGGGAATTATGGACCAACTCTTCCTGCGGGCTGGAACGTGGCGGGGGTGGCGGATTTTAACAGGGACGGAAAATCAGATTACCTGCTGTTCAATGCGAGCACCCGTCAAACAGTGATCTATTATTTGTCTGGAACCACCCGCATCGGCAGCCTGTATGGGCCAACTTCTCCTGCGGGCTGGAGCGTAGTGGGAGCTGAGGATTTTAACAGGGACTACAAACCTGATTACCTGTTGTTCAATGCGAGCACCCTTCAAACAGTGATCTGGTATATGAACGACAATGTTCGCATTGCCAGCGCTTACGGTCCGAGTCTGCTCCCTGGCTGGACCATAGCCGCACCTTGAGGAATCTCTTCGGTCGGGCAACGGCCGGGCTTGATCGTCGCGCGGATTCGCGTCAAAGCCGTAATCGCGCACGCTTCAGTGCGATGACGATCTAAGGAATTCTGCGATCGCGCGCTGGTCAGCTCCGGTGAGATTGAGCGCACGCGCATGTGACGGAACAATGACGTCCCACTGCGCGGGCTGTACATCGCTGGCGATTGAAGGCAACGAAGGAAAGTAACAACGCTGTTACTCTTTGTTGCTTCCAAAAGAGATCAGGCACGATAGGTGAATGGAGGATCCGCTCCTAACAGCGAGGACAAGAATATGGCTACACGCCCATCAAATTCGAAATGGGAGAACAAAGAAGAAGCTGCGTCCAGGGCCAGTGCGTTGGCACGTGCACTTAGCTTTCTTGTCTTGCTGGCCCTTTCTCTAAACGCAGCGTCCGCCACCACGGTCAACGTGATGGTTGGCAACGGCGGATTCAACTTCTCGCCGGCGACCGTCAACATTCATCCGGGTGACACCGTGCGATGGACTTGGAGCTCAGGTGGCCACAGTAGCACGTCTGGTACCCCAGGATTTCCGAACGGCATCTGGGATTCTACAGTTCTCAACCAGGGAGCGGTCTTCACGCACACGTTCAACACCGTGGGAACGTTCCCCTACTTCTGTACTCCCCATGGCGCCTGTTGTGGAATGACAGGCACGGTGAACGTTACAGCGGGAACGCCAACGCCAACTCCAATGCCTACACCGACAGCCACACCGGCACCCAGCCCTACTCCAACTGCAACACCCGGCGGGCCACGAACCGACTTCAACGGTGACGGCCACCCAGATTACGTGCTTTACAACGCTAGCACACAGCAAACAGCCGTGTGGTATTTGAATAACAACGTTTATATCGGCGGGGCCTTCACTCCGACTCTGCCTGCGGGTTGGATAGTGGTCAGTGCGGCGGATTTCAATCGCGATGGCCACCCAGATTACGCACTGTTCAGACCCAGTACGCGCCAAACGGTGATCTGGTATTTTTCTGGAGTGACGCGTATCGGCAGTACCTACGGTCCGACGCCGCCCAGTGGCTGGGCCCTGGTGGCGACCGGCGGCGATTTTAACAACGACGGGAAGCCCGATTACGTCCTTTACAATGCGAGCACCCACAAAACAGTGGTTTGGTACCTGAACAACAATGTTTATGTGGGAGGGGCCTACGGGCCAACTCTTCCTGCGGGCTGGAGCGTGGTGGGGGTTGCGGATTTTAACGGGGATGGCAAATCTGATTACCTGCTGTTCAATGCGAGCACCCGTCAAACAGCGATCTTTTATTTGTCTGGAATCACCTGGATCGGCACCGCGGCTGGGCCAACTCCTCCTGCGGGCTGGAACGTGGTGGGGGTTGCGGACTTTAACAGGGACGGAAAACCTGATTACCTGCTGTTCAATGCGAGCACCCGTCAAACAGTGATCTGGTATATGAACAACAATGTTCGCATTGCCAGCGCTTACGGTCCAACTCTCCCCGCTGGGTGGACCGTAGCCGCACCTTGAGGAGTCTCTCTCCGTCGCGCCGCTGATTTCAGCATGCCAGCGCCGAGGGCGCATTGTGTCCGCACGAGGCAAGGCATCGGCAGTTCACTAGGATTTCTTCCGGCTTGAGCATCGACGCCGCGACAATCTGGGCTAACGGTTTGGTTAATGACCAAAAGCGAAATCGCGACTGTTCTGGAAGAAGTTGCGGCACTGCTCGAGTTGAAGGGGGAAAACCCATTCAAAATTCGCGCTTACACGAATGCCGCGCGATCGCTCGAAACCTTTGGTGGCAATGTCTCCAATCTCCAGGATGAGGAAGAGCTCTCGAAAATTCCCGGGATCGGGAAAAGCATCGCGGAGAAGATCAAGGAGCTCGCTGCCAACGGCTCATTAAAATACCTCGAAGAACTGCGCACGGAATTTCCGGCGGCGATTTTGGAGTTGTTCTCGATTTCTGGCCTGGGCGCGAAAAAGATCAAGGCGCTTTACGAGCAACTGCAGGTCAGCTCGATCGAGCAATTGCGCCAGGCATGCGAAACGGGGCGCGTCGCGCAATTGCCCGGCTTTGGCGAAACCACCCAAACCAGGATCTGTAAAGCGATCGAGGAACGAGCAAAACATTCCGGTTACTTTCAATTCGGACAGATCGCCGGCGAAGCCGAAACAATCCGAAGCGATCTCGCCGGGCATCCCGATGCTCTCCAGGTGGATGCCGCGGGGAGTTATCGGCGCCGAAAAGAAATTGTGCACGATCTCGATCTGGTGGTGGCTACAAAAAAGCCGGAAGCGATCACGAAATTTTTCGTCGGCCATCCACTGGTGGAATCGATCATCGCGCAGGGCCCGACGAAATCGAGTGTCCGGCTTCGCTCCGGAGTTCAATGCGATCTGCGAGTGGTGAGCTCGGCGGAATATCCTTTTGCCCTGGCCTATTTTACCGGAAATAAGGAGCACAACATCGAGCTGCGCAGCCGCGCGCTCGAACGCGGCTGGACGCTTAACGAGTATCGGCTCGCCCCGCTTCCCGTCGAAGGTAGGGGCGGTTCACCCGAACCGCCTGCTCTGCAGGTGCGACGCGGGCGATTGAGGTCAATCGCCCCCAACACGGTGTCCAAAGCGAAAAAGAAAAGGCCGGTGAAGCAAATTCCAAAGGTGCGCGATGAAGCGGATTTATACCGGGCGCTGGATCTCGATTTCATCGCGCCGGAATTACGGGAAGATACCGGCGAATTCGAAGCCGCCGGGAAGCATGCGCTGCCGAAATTGATCGAACAGGAAAATTTGCGGGGCACTTTTCACTGCCACACGATCGCGAGCGACGGCCACAACTCGCTCGATGAAATGGCGGAAGCCGCGCAGGCGCTCGGCCTGGAGTATCTCGGAATTGCCGATCACAGCCGGAGCTCGATTCAAGCGCATGGAATCGATGAGGCGCGGCTGCGCGCACAAGTTGCAGCGATTCGAGAGCTGAACAAAAAGTTCGATGGCTTCCGCCTGTTTGCGGGAGTCGAATGCGACATTTTGCGCGATGGTTCGCTCGATTTTCCGGACAACGTTTTGTCGCAGCTCGACTATGTGGTCGTCTCCGTCCATTCCGTTTTTAACCTGAGCGAAGCAGACATGACCGCGCGCGTGATTCGCGCGATGGAGAATCCGTTCGTCACCATGCTGGCGCATCCGACTGGTCGTTTGCTTCTGAAACGCGAGCCCTATCCGATCGACATCCCAGCCATTCTCGACGCCGCGGCGCGCACCGGCACCTGGATTGAGCTCAACGCCGCGCCGAAACGGCTCGATCTCGACTGGCGCTGGTGGCCATTGTCGAAACAAAAAGGGGTTAAGTGCGTAATCAATCCCGACGCCCATCGCACCGAACGTCTCCAGGATTTGTGGTTCGGGATCGGCATCGCGCGCAAAGGTTGGCTGACGAAAGAGGACGTCGTGAACTGTTTGCCGCTGGGGAAAATCGAGCGCGCGCTTCGCCTGAAGCGAGGAAGTGAATAGTGGCAGGTCTTGGCAGATTGGCGAATTGTTTCCAAACTCGAAGTGACGAATTGATCTGAACGGGGCAGAGGATGCCGCAAACAGTGCTCAACGATCGGTGAAGAGGGAAGCCGTGATCCGTAATTCGGGACCGATGTCCTGACTGCGCCACCGCACCATTCACCGATCGCCGATCTTTTTCCGCTGTGGCAAAAGACCGCGTAACACAGGCATCTTGCCTGTTGGTCGAGCAGGCTTCCAGCCTGTTTCGCCGCCTGCGGGCAGGATGCCCGCGCGACGGACAGCCAGGATGGCTGTGTTACGCGTTTTCGCGCTGCGGCATAAACATGGTGAGACACTTGCACGCGCCGCCGGCTTTGATGAATTCGCTCATCGGCAATTCGTGACAACGATAGTCACGGTCACCTAACGTAGCCACGAGCTTGGGCGCGCCTTCGGGCAGAACGATGTCGCGGTCGATCACCACGGCGTTGCACGAAAAATGCATCGCCTCTTCCGGCAAGACATCGATCAATTCAGGCACATGTTCGCGGATGGCGCGCTGCCCGTATTCATCGAAGGCTTCCGGAAACCAAACCGCTGCGCCGTCGGGCAGCGGGCAAAAGCAGGTATCGAGATGATAAAAGCGCGGATCGACTAGTTCGACCGAGATCACGAGACAGCCGAGCATTTCCCCAACGGCGCGATGCGATTGGATATCGGAGCGAAACTTGTATCCGCAAAAAAGTGCGTCGCCGGTGAAGAGAGCGTCGCCTTCGCCCTCGAAGAAGAGATCATCGGGTAACCACGAGATCTCGTAGCCATGTTCTTCCATCCAGCGCGCAAAATGCGGTGCTTCGCCGGCGCGCTCTTTGTGCCGAAAATTGCTCGGAATGAATCTGCGACCGACGGTCAGCCCTGCATTGGCTGTGAAAACCATGTCGGGAAGGTTTGGTTGCGGCGCAACCAAATGGATCTTGCAATCCAATTTCGAGAGCGTGGCGTGCAATGCTTTCCATTGCTTCTGGGCGAGCGCCGCTTCTGCGCCGCGGGCGCGGCTCATCCAGGGATTGATCTCGTATTCGATGCCGTAGTAGTCCGGTGGGCAAAGGAGCAGCTCGCGCATAAGATGCAAATTTACCCGTGGATCATTGTTTTTTGCGATCGCCCGGTTTCGCTTCGCTCTTCGCGATACACTCGGCCAGTTCGCGCAGGAACGGTTCCACATCTGTGACCAGACCGATCGATTGCAAGGGCTGGTGTTCTACCGCTCGCTCCACTGCCGACGGATCGATATCGACACAGACTGTCTTCACAGTGGGCGCCAGCATGCTGGCCACGGCGAGCGAATGTTGGAGGGCCGCGAGAAGCAGCACATGGCTTACATCGGCCAGTTTTCGTCGCATCACTTTTTGAGCTTCCAGTGCGTCTGTAGTTACTTCGGGAATCGGTCCCTCGTCGCGGATTGTGCCGGTCAGCACGATATCGACGTTGTGGCGGACGCAGGCGTGCATGACGCCGTGGTTCAGAACCTTTTTTTGGACGGCTGCGGCGATGCTGCCCGCCTCGCGAATCGCATTAATCGCACGCAGATGGTTCTCGTGGCCGCCCCGGGCAAAGGCAAGATCGGGATTCATTCCCAACGAGGTTCCGAAGAGCGCCCGTTCCACATCGTAAACGGCAAATGCGTTTCCGGCGAAGAGACGATCGACATATCGCAACTCGATGAGGCGGACTAAATGCTGGCCAGCGCCCGTCCGCACGATTGCAGGTCCGCCAACGACTGCGATTTTGCCTTTTGCCTTCCGCGCACGCTCCAGTTCGTGAGCGAGCTCGCGGATCACCGCCGACTTCGGTTCGTCCGCATCAACGATTGCGTTGATGAACTGAAAGAGGTCGGTACCCGACGTCGAGCGCTGAACCGGAACAACACGAATCCCCTCATGCCCGACCACAATCTCATCGCCTTTACTGAGGTCGAAAAACTTGACCGCCCGGGCAGTGCGTTTTTTTCGGTCAACCGCAATTGCGCTGTCCATCATGGCGGGCCGGACTTCGATGTCTTTGTCCTCAAATCGAACAAATGTTTGCTGGTTGGTGGTCACGTAAAAATCGGGCGGAAAAACTCCGTCCGCCGGCGCCTTCGCCAGTTGCGCATCGGCAGGTTTGGCGACCTCGGCCCCGTGCTGTCGCAGGCGCAGGACCAGTTCGTCGAGCGCTTCGCTCGTTTCGGCAGAAACCTCGATTCGCGCGAAGCTTTGGTCCGCCCGCTTTTTGCCAATCTTGATTTCGGCAATCTTGAAATTGGCGCCGTGGGTCAGAATTTGATCCAGCACCTTGGGCAAAATGAGCGAATCGATAATGTGCCCGCGTAGCTCGATCGTTTCCGAAAACATTTGCAGAACTTAGCCGTCGGAAGCGACCGCGCCAGTGCGGGACTGCTCTCCAATTCACCGGAGTAAAACTCCGTTGGCCGCACAGACCGGGAGGTCTATGTTCCCAACCACGATCAACATGGAAAAGCCAAATGCACGCGGACCGTCCCCGGGCCGCAAAGCGCATCTTGCCTTGCGAGAAAGATTAAATCGAAAATCGAAGCTACCGCCTGTGCCGGTGAAGAAAAATCTCTCGACCGCCCGTCGCACTACCGGCCGGTAGATCGCGTTATGCACGAGCATCTGCCAGCCCTCGCGGCAAAGGTTGCGGCGGTACTTTCGGATAAGCCAGAGTATTTTGTAACTCAGCCGTCGGAGCTAAGAATCCTCCAAGGAATGTCCGAAGCGGACATTGGAAATTTTGCGGCGAGCCACGGCTGGCGCGTGGTGCGGCGCCTCGGGGGCCGGCAAATTGAATTTTATAATGACGCCAGCGTGCGCCCGCTGTAGCTGTAGCCGGGATCGATGATCCCGGCCTGATTGCGGCGCCCGTTCTTCTGCCGGGATCGACGATCCCCGCTACAACCGGGCCGCTGGACAGCGTCAACGTATTGGCTTACGAATGCGCCAGCCACAATCGATGGAAGTGACAAAGATTTATTTTATTCTTTTCGGCGTTCTGACGATTGCCGGAGGGATCGTTGGCTACGTTAAAGCGGGCAGCGCAGCGTCAATCATTGCCGGTTCAATCACGGGAGTCTTGCTGCTGGTGGCGGCGTTTCTTCTACCGGAGCACCGCGGAGCGGGACTGGCGACGGCGTTGGTGATTTCTCTGCTCCTCGCTTTGCAATTCGTTCCCAAATTTTTGCAGACCGGGAGAGCGATGCCGGCAGGTATGATGTCCATCTTGAGCGTGATTGGGGTCATCGCGGCAATTGTCGCCTGGATAAAAAAGTAATCGCGTGGCAAGAATTCGTCTCCGGACGTGGCGGCGTCTCGTGCTGGTCTTATTCGGCGCGATCTTCACCGCCATTGTTTATCGCTGGATCTCGCTCGAGCGACTCCAGCACGTCGCGCCCGTGGAGGTGACCGCAACTCCACTACCCGAGCCAACACCTACGCGGCCGCCGGTCATCACCGGGAAATTGGACACGGGCAAATTGTTCAACGGGATCACGCTCCACTCCACGATCGAGACGCTGCCGGGCGCCGACGCCAGCACGGAACGTGTCGAGCCGGACAGTTACGTCCTCGATCTGAAATTGCAGGCGCGCGTGCCTTCGCCAAACAAGACGATCGAAGAGCTGGCCAAAATTAGTCCCCAACTACCAGGCCTGTTGCCGGGTTTGGCTGCGATGTTAGGTCCTGATCCGGTTTCACCCCTTTACGCTCAGCTTTACGACACAAAAGTAAGAGTCTTGCGAGAGAATCTTGCGCGTCTCGAGCGACTCCCTTCCCGCCACAATTTTTTCGATTGCCAGACCGTGCTGCAATTGGAGCACCCGCAGAGTCATCGCAAGGCGCTCCTGGTCCAAGCTGACATGGACGTGGACGCCGACGGTTCCGATGCCGATCGTATGCCAATCGGCTCCGGTTCGCCGGTCAATTTCAAACCGGCCACCAGTTATCGCTGGCCAAAGACGACGTCAGCGCCCAATCCCTATCTTCCCTCGATGGAGAGCAAGTTGAAACATGCGGAGGACGAGTACGCACTCAAGACGACCGCGCCGGAACGCAAACGCGAATTGCGCGATGCCATTGCGCAACTGCGCGCCGAAGTTGGCACACTCAAAAAATTTAGTTTCCTCATCGGCGCGACCGATCCGTACATCGTCATTCCGGGTGCTTTCGCGCACGGGAACGACGCTCCCAAAGTGGGAGATTATGCCCTGGTCGTTTTTGCTGACGCAGTTTATCCCGCGATCGTGGGCGACGTTGGGCCAAATGACAAGGCAGGCGAAGCCTCGCTGAGGATCGCAAAGCAAATCAATGCCTTGGCCACGCCTTACAATCGGCCGGTGAGCGATCTCAAAGTGACATATCTGATCTTCCCCGGGACGGCCGAGAAGCCGTTTGGCCCACCGGATCTGGATAAACTTCAGGCGCGTTGCGAAGCGTTGGTAAAAGAAATCGGCGGCGCGAATGTGCCGCTGCATCATTGGGAAAATATCATCCCGCCTCCACCGACTCCTACTCCTACTCCGAGTCCATCCCTTTCTCCGACTGCGACACCGACTGCTTCTCTGTCGCCAACTGCATCGACGACGCCATCCGCCTCGCCAACACCAACATTCGCATTTCCGATTACGAGTCCCGCTGGCAACGCACCAGTAAGTCCGACGCCTGCGCCAAGAAGTTCGCGTCGTGCGTCTCCAAGGCGCTGAGGAATCGCACTCCGGCAAATCTTGACCGTGAGGCGTCTTCATTCGTTGCAGGCGAAGTGAGCGCGTCCGCATCGCCAATTTTGAATTTAGCGCAAAGGGTTGGCATCGCTGGCGTCTCGTGAGGGGTTATCGCCTTTGCAACGGCGATATCAGTTTTTTTTGAATCCACGGACGGCTTTGGGCGCATCTCATTTCAAAGATCGAACCATGCAACAGATGACCACAACCGCACTCATTTCAGATCAGCCGACGCGAACGCCAGCCAGAAATGGATCGACTCCTTTGATTTGCCTCACCGATGTCAGAAAAATTTTCCTTACCGACGAGGTGGAGACGCATGCGGTTTCCGGAGTTCATCTCGACATCCGCGACGGCGAATATGTTTCCATCGCCGGGCCGTCAGGCTGCGGCAAGACTACGTTGCTCTCGATCCTGGGACTGCTCGATACGCCTTCGGCTGGCAGTTACGCGCTCAAGGGCACAGAGGTCGCAAACCTGTCGTTTGCCGATCGGGCCCGCATTCGCAATCGCCAGATTGGTTTCATTTTCCAGAGTTTTAATTTGATCGGCGATCTGACAGTTTATGAAAACGTCGAGCTGCCGCTGACATATCGCGGATTGAGCGCGAGCGAGCGAAAACCTGCTGTCGTTGGCGCGCTCGAGCGTGTGGGCATGGCGCACCGGGCCAAACACTTGCCCTCTCAGCTTTCCGGCGGACAACAGCAACGGGTCGCCGTTGCCCGGGCGCTTGCTGGTAAACCGGCGATTCTCCTTGCCGACGAACCAACCGGAAACCTCGACTCACGGAACGGTGAAGCGGTGATGGATCTGCTAAAGGAACTGCACACCGGTGGCGCAACGATTTGCACGGTTACGCACGACGAACGTTTCGCAGGCCACGCTGAACGCGCAGTGCATTTGCTTGATGGCCGGGTCGTGGAGGATCGACTCGCTGCCTGAGTGAGATCGACAACCAAGGATTACGCATCACATGAACGACTTTCGATTCGCACTGCGTCAGCTTCGTAAATCGCCGGGATTTACTTCGGTCGCGATTGTAACTCTAGCCCTCGGGATCGGCGTTAACTCAGCCATTTTCGCGCTCGTCAATGGCGTCGTGTTGCGGCCGATGATTCCACTGCGGGCCGAGGAAGTTGTAAACGTTTTCACAGCGCGCCAAAACGCGACTCACGATTATCGCCAGTTCTCGCATAGCGAATATCGCGACCTGCGCGAGAACGGCGGCGATTTGTTTGTCGATCTTGCCGCGCTTGAGTTCGCTGTCGCCGGAATCGGTCGCGATCACGAGATGCGGCGGAGTTTCGCGTTTTTGACTTCAGAGAATTTTTTCTCGCTCATGGGCGTGCGACCCGCGCGAGGCCGGTTTTATAACGCCGAGGAATGCCAGCCGAACGCGAACATGCCCGTGGTTGTGGCCAGTTATGCATTTTGGAAACGGATGGGCGGCCGTGACGATTTTGTCGGGAGCAATCTCCAGATCAATGGGCAGCCGTACACTGTGATCGGCATCACTCCAGATGGATTTAGCGGCGTGAGCGCGCTCGTCGCGCCCGATATCTGGTTGCCGCTCGGCGTCCATTCGCACCTCGGCTCCGTGTTCGCCGACTCCGAAAATCTGCACGATCTCGCAGAGCCAAGGAACTACGCGCTCAATCTCACCGCCCGCCTGCAACCGGGTCTCATGATCGACGCCGCAAAGTCGCGCCTGCCGTCGCTCACTCAGCGATTCAACGCCATTCAGCCGTCCAATGCAGAAGGCGCCCGAGACTTGCAGATTCAGACACCGTCTCGGTTCAGTATTAGCACGTCGCCGCAAGACGACGGCCCGGTCACGCTCATCGGCACGCTACTGATGGGGATGGCCGGCGCGGTGCTGCTCATCGCCAGCCTCAATCTGGCGAACATGTTGCTGGCTCGCGGCACTGCGCGCTCCAGGGAAATCGCGCTGCGTCTCGCAGTTGGCGCGTCGCGTTGGCGGATCGTGCGCCAGTTACTCTGCGAAGGTTTGCTGCTCGCCATCTGCGGCGGCTTGGTCGGGCTCGTCGTCAGCGTTTGGTGCAACGATCTCCTGCTCCATTCGCTCGCGCGGCTGCTCGGCTCGATGAATTTTTCCTTTGTCGTCAAATTGCGGCCTGACGCGACCGTCCTCGCCGTCACATTTCTGTTCTGCCTACTCGCGACCGTTCTTTTCAGTCTCGGACCAGCCTTGAAAGCGACAAAGGCAGATCTTGTGAACGACCTCAAGCAGCAAATCGGCGAACCCGCGCATGTCGGCCGTTTCAGCCGCTTCTTTGCGCCTCGCCACATCTCGGTCATGGCGCAAATTGCGCTTTCGTTCATGCTGTTGTTCAGCGCCGGATTATTTTTCCGAGGCGCGCTGAAGGCGAGCGGTCTTAATCCCGGTTTTGTTGCCGCGGGCGATCTTGTTAGCGAGATGGATTTCTCGCTGATCAAAAAAGATCCGACTGAAGCGCGCCGCGTGATGTTCGCCGCTGTGCAACGCGCGCGCGATCTTCCGGGAGTCCAGACCGCGGCGCTCGGAACGATGTTGCCCTATGGCAATTTTACGAACAGCCGTCGGATCATGTCAATGCGTGAAGCGCTGCCGACCGACCCGAAAGCGCCCGATCCCGGCGCAGGCGCGCTTTTCGCTGCGATAACACCGGGTTACTTCGATGCCATCGGCGTAAAGCTCTTGCGGGGCCGCGATTTCACCCAGGCCGAAGCGGAAAACAAGGATACGCCTCGCGTCGCGATTATTGACGACGAGATGGCAAAGAAGATTTTCCCGAATACCGAAGCAGTCGGTCAGCACATTCGTTACACCCAACCTCCGAAAGATGGCTCCCCTAACGACTTGCTCGTCGTGGGTGTCGCCGGCAGCCATCGCCACGATGTGCAAAACGACACCCTCAATCGGCGACTGTTTGTGCCGCTCGCGCAAGGTTACAACGGCAACGTTTACCTGCATGTGCGTCTTGCCACGAAGGACCGGGATGTTGTCGCCGCGTTCATTCCCACCATGCGTCAGACATTGCGCAGCGTCGATCCCGACCTGCCACTTCTAAGTATTGCGCCCTTCGTCGATCTTACTGAAAAAAGCGTTGGCCTCTGGATCGTGCGTCTCGGCGCGCTGCTCTTCGGAGCCTTTGGCGGAATCGCGTT
>WNGB01002586.1_pt1 | contig 29603 bp, 5 predicted proteins | sample 5400681 | NCBI WGS metagenome assembly WNGB01 (sample SAMN13153367, study PRJNA577476) | soil metagenome | isolation source: 115 cm soil or saprolite under grassland replicate 2 | place: USA:California | collected 2016-06-15
CCCGGGTGGCCGAGCTGATTCGCCAGATCGAGGCGACCGCGGCTGCCGATCGGGCTAAGAAGGGGATTGAACCTCTCGGCGTGGAGAAGATCCTGGCGGCGGAGCCGGAGACCCGTCCCGAGAGCTTGGACCGCTCGCCGACGCCCTTCGTCCACGCCGCTACGCGGAAGATCCGCAAAGAGCTCTGGGAGGCGTACGGCCGGGAAACCGCACTGTGCGGGGCGCTTGCGGGCCGCCTGGCAGGTAAATATTTAGCGATTTCTGGGCGTTCTCGGGCTCTGACGGGACATCGCAGCCCCTCCAAATCGCGATGCGACAGGACGAACGAGCCAGCGGCCGTCCCCACGAGGCACACTTCAACCATCGACCGGCGAAGCTCGCCGGTCCAACCAAGTCCATCTGTCGTGCCCCATCTCCTGGAATGGGCTCAGGCCGGCACGAACGGCAGATGGGGCGGGAAGCTCCCCGGCGGAAAGGCGGCGTTCCGGTCCCCCTGTCTGAGCCGTTCCGCCGCTTCCCGGTAGGCGGCCACAAACCAGGTACGCTTCCGGAGTCAGGTGCTTCCAGCAAGGAAGGGGGCTCAGGACCACTGTCTGCCGGATGTCGACCTGGCCCGGCTCCGGGATCTTGCGCTGCAACCGAAGGCTGCGCGCCAGGGTCCGGTCATACCAGGTCCCCACGACCGGCTCTCCCGTGAGCAGGGCATGGGCACTGTGCACTCCCGGCCACTCCTCGACCCGAGCCACCAGATTCTCCTTGACCCGAACCGAGGAAGCGGAACGCGGTCCTGGCCGTGGCGTTCCCCCAAACGAGCCATCTGGCTCGAGAGCCAGGTGGTCGGGCCCGGGAGGAGAGGTCATGCTCCTCTCGGGCCGAACGACTGGGCCCGAGAGACGAGCCACCGGGCCCGGGAGGAGAGGGCCCCCGTCTCGGGAGACCGGTGATCGCGCTCGCGAGGAGATGACTCCGTCTGGGGAGACAGGCGGCCCGTCTGGGGAGGAGGAGTCATCGGTCCCGCGAGGAGATCCACCTGTCCCGCGAGCCGAACGGCCTGGCTCGCGGGCCGAATGGCCCGGCGGTCGAGAGACTCCGGGGCGGGCCAGAGACCGGCGGCGGCCAACTCAGGCAGATGGTGGGAGCCGTGCGCGAAGGGAAGCGGGCCGGCCGTGCAGGGAGTGGCCGTTGGGGATCTCGGGCGAGGGGGCGAGCCCTGCGGTCCAGGAGGTCGCCCGGGAGGGACGCGCGGCCGTCACTGGCACGTGACATGCAAGGAGACGGCGATCGTGTCGGAACGCAGTACTTAGGTTCATGAATACAGACATATTCTGAATCGGCAAAGCATTTTTAGCCTCGGAGGGACCATCCATGAGCCGTCCCGTCTCTTCCCTCGGGTCTCCGTGGCGCCTTTCGGCCGTGCTCTCTGCGGCGCTCGGCGCAATCCTCTGCGGTCTCGTGCCGTCGTCGTCGGATGCGGCCTCGCCCGCGTCCGGCACCGTGTCGCAGGCCAATCCGGTGGTGAGCTGGACGGGCGGACCGGTGGTGCCCAGCGCGGCGCAGTGCGCGGGGCCCGACGATCCCACGTGCGATCATTTCCAGCTTACGATCGTGCCTCCTCCCGGCGGTGCAGGTTTTACGGTGCGCATCACGCTGACGCCGGTCGATGACTGGGATCTGAACGTCTATGATCCCAGCGGCTCGGGGGAGGGGAGCTCGGGCAACCCGCCGGGGATCCCGGAGGTCGTGGTGCTCGCCAATCCCGTGGCGGGCGTCCACACGGTGAGCGGCGCCCCCTTTGCCGTGGGAGCGCCCTACAGCGCCACCGCGGTCTTCGAGCTGGGCGCACCGCCTCCGCCCCCGCCCCCGCCAGGCAGCCAGGGGATCGGTTTGTTCCAGTACGACCCGCCGTCGGCCATCGGGGGCAGCGCCGGCGAGCCCTCGATCGGCGTCGGTCGGATGGGTGCGCAGCACATCCCGAACGCGGCGATGTACATCGCCGGCCTGGAGGTGCTGCGGGTGACCCGCGACGAGTGTCTGTCGGACAGCCGCCAGGAGACCGATGACTGGGTGGACAAGACGGCGCCGAACAACGGCCTCGCCACCCTCGATCCGATCCTGGCCGTCGATTACCGGACCGGCCGCACCTTCGCTTCACAGCTCTCGGCGAAGTGCAGCCTGATGTCCTTTTCCGACGACGACGGGGAGAGCTGGACCCCGAGCCAGGGCTGCGGCGTCAATGCCGGTGTGGATCATCAGACGGTCGGCTCCGGTCCCTTCCCGGCGAGCGATCCGATCGGCGGTATCGGCTATCCCAACGCGACCTATTACTGCTCGCAGGATGCGGCGATCGCCCAGTGCGCCCTCTCCCGGGACGGTGGGGTGACCTTCGGTCCGGCGGTGCCAATTTACAACGCCACCCAGTGCGGAGGCATCCACGGCCACGTCAAGATCGGGCCGGACGGCACGGTCTACGTCCCCAACAAGAGCTGCCAGGGGCTCCAGGGGGTCGCGGTGTCGACGAATTCAGGCGTGACCTGGACCGTCCGGACCGTGCCGGGCAGCGCCTCCGGCGAGACCGATCCGCACCTGGACATCGGGCCGGACAACAAGGTCTACTTCGCCTTCTCCGCCGGCTCCACCCGGGTCGCGACGTCGACGGACGACGGCCAGACCTGGAGCACGCCGATCGACCTCGGAGCGGCGTTCGGGATCGCCAACAGCGTCTTCCCCGAGGTGGTGGCCGGGGACACGGGCCGCGCCGCCGTGGCCTTCCTCGGCACTCCGTCGACCGGCCCGGTCTACGGCACCGATACGACCCTGCCCGTCGAGTGGCATCTCTATGTGGCCACCACCTACAACGGAGGGCAGACCTGGACCACGGTCGATGCCACGCCCCACGACCCGGTGCAGCGCGGCGCCGTCTGCACCCAGGGGACCACCTGCTCCGAGGGGCGCAACCTCCTCGACTTCAATGACATTACGATCGACGACGAGGGCCGCGTCCTGGTCGCCTATGCGGACGGCTGCGTGGGCGCGTGCGCGGGAGGCGGTCCGCAGAGCGGTACGGCGCTCGCCCGCATCGCCGGCCAGGTGGGCGGCAAGCGCCTCCTCACGGCGTTCGACAACCAGCCCCCGGGCAAGGTCGGCGTCAACGCCACCGCGGTCAACGACGACGTGGTGATCGAATGGTTCGCGGCCGACGACCTCGGCACGCCGGTCACCGGCTACGTGATCGAGCGCTCGGCGGACGGCACCAACTTCACCCAGGTCAGTACCGTCTCTGCCACGACCTTCCGCGCTGTCGATTCGCCGGTGCCGCCGCCTTCGCAGCAGGGGTATTTCTATCGCGTGCACGCGGTCAGCGCCGCCGGCCAGGGGAGCCTGTGTCCGGCGGTGCCGGTGGGCATCCCGCCCGTCATCATCCCCGGGGATCCCTGCCAGGCTCCGGGCGTGCAGGTGGCGACAGACCCCGCGGGCGATCAGACCGGCGCTCCCGGCAACGGCGGCCTCGACCTCAAGGATGCGTTCATCGCCGAGCCCTGGCATTCGGAGGAGCCCGACAACGACGAGCTGGAGATCCGCATCCGCACCCACGAGAGCCTCGATCCGGTGCCGCCGCCGAACGGCTTCTGGTATGTCTACCTGACCTATCGCGGGGTCAAGTACTACGCGGCGATGACGACGGGAAACACGCCGATCCCGTCGTTCGAGTACGGCCGCGTGGACTTGAACCCGACGACCGGGATCAACGACCAGACCTCGCTCGGGACGATCGACGGCAGTGTCAGCGGCGACACGATCCTGATACGTCTCCCGCGCAGCTTGTTGACGCAGCCGGTGACGATCGGCGGCCCGGCGCAGCCGGCGCCGGTCGAGGGGAACGTCTTCACCACCGTCAGTGGCGAGACGCGCCTCCTGGTCGGCGGCGGCGGCACGGGTGTGATCGCGGTGATCGACAGCTCGACGCCCAGCGACTACACGGTCCGCACCAACCAGGCCTGCTCGCCCAACCTGGCGCCGATCGCGCGGCTCACGGCCCTGCCGCTGGCCGGTACCGCGCCGCTGACGGTGGAGCTCAACGGCTCGGCCTCCTCCGATCCGGACGCGGGGGACGGAGTCGTCGAGTACACCTTCGACTTCGGCGACGGCAGTGCGCCGGTCCCCCAGAGCTCGCCGGAGATCGAGCACACCTATACGGAGGTGGGCAATTATCACGCCTTCCTGACGGTGAAGGACAGCCGCGGCACCGCGAGCGTCAACACCGCGGATGTGGTCATCCAGGTCTTGCCGGATGGTGATTTCTACACGACCCTGCCCTGCCGGCTGCTCGATACGCGCAAGCAGCAGGACGGCGCCGCGCCGGTCCCGAACGGTACCGACCGGATTCTCGACGTCGTCGGGGTGACCCGCTGCGGCGTCTCACCGCTCGCCACCACCATCGTGGTCAACGTCACGGTCACCCAGACGACCGGCAGCGGCTATCTGCAGGTGTATCCGGCAGACCTCGCCCAGCCGCCGGCCACCAGCACTCTCAACTTCTCCGCCAACATGACACGCTCGAACAACGCCATCGTGAGGTTGTCGGGTGACGGCCGGATCAAGCTGCGGCCGTTCATCCCTCCCGCGGGCACGGTCCACCTGGTGGTGGACGTCGTGGGCTTCTTCATCACTCCTTGAGGGTGGGTTGAGGGAAGATCGGGCGGGGAGCGCGAAGCTCCCCGCCCGGAGGGATGAGAACCAGTACAGCGAGCAGTCAGCGCCTCTCTCAGGACAGCAACGACACCCGTGTATTATAGCATATATCAAGGAGTACTGCGTTCCACTAGAAGCTGGTCGACAGGCTGAGAATCCAGTAGCGCGTCTCGAGCGGGGGCGCGAAGATGTCCGGCAGCGGGTTTTCCAGATAGTAGCCCTTGTTCCAGTGGTGCTCGGCCTTGAGCACGAGGTCGGGGTGGAAGGCGTAATTGACCCCGAGCACCTTGTCGTTGTCAGCTTCGTTGTCGTACGAGACATCTCTGACGGCGAGGTTTGCCATGTCCACCTGGCCGTTGACGGTAATCTTCTCGGTGGCTGCGTACCCCAGCTGGACGTAGGTCGTCTCCCAGGCCCACTTTCCCTCGTCCCAGTAGGAATATTCGGCGTTCGCGGCGAGCCGGCCGAGCTTCCCCGCCAGGGAGAGATGGTAGACCGACCACGTCACGTAGGGATTCGAGGACCGGCGCGTGTCCTGGACCGCGAAGCGCATCCCACCGGCGCCGATCCGGAGGCCGGGGACCGGCGTCTGGAGCCAGAGCTCGATGCCGCGAGAATTCCTGACCTTGTTCATGAAGAACTCGGTATCCGAGCCGACGAAGTCGAAGTTGCCGTAGTAGACGTCGCCGTCGAGGCCCCAGGAGCCCCAGGGATCGAAGGTGTGGGAGAGGACGACGCCGTCGACCGTTTCGCTGTTGAACGAGCCCTCGCCGTAGAAGTCGAGGGACGGCCGGAAGAAGGGAAGGAGGGTCCCCACGTCCCGAACCTCGTTGTAGATTCCGAAGGGGATCTGGACCCGGCCGACCCTGATGTCGCTGTCGCCGAAGCGGTGTTGGTAGAAGAGCCAGTCGAGCTCCACGTCGTCGCGGTACGCCATGAGCGGGCTCTCGCCGAGCCGCTCGTGGCTGAGCTGCACGACGAACGAATCCTCCTCCGTCAGATCGGCCCGGATCTGCAGCGCTGCCGATCGATAATCCGCCGTGCCATCCTTCGTGATCCCGATCATCTGGTGACCGTTGCTCTGGGCATAGGCCTGGCTGAGATACCCGTGAATGGTGATCTTGGGCTCCGTGTCCTCGGCATCGGCCGATTCCGCGGATGGCGACGAGGGTGGATCCGCCTCCTGAGCACCGGTCCTCCCGGTTGCCAGGAGAGCCAGCAGGCCGCCGAGCAGCAGCAGGAGCTTGAGATCTCGCATGTTTCCTCCCCGTGGCCGGCCGAGGCACGCCGTGCCTGAAGTCGTGGACCGCTCTTGTTCAGATCTTGAGATTGTGAGAGTGCAAGAGGAGTGCCGTGAGCCGAGAGGCTCGTGCCGGAGGGAAGCTCCTCGCCCGGCTGTCCAGGTTTCGGATCGGCGTCCGGTTCCTGGCCGGGGGATTAGACTCTCCCGGTGTCCACGCCTCTCCGCTGGTCGCGCCGCTTCGCCTGGGAATCCGGAACCAACCGCCTGGCCCGGGCGCGGGAGGAGCGGATGGCGAGGGGGCTGCCGACGGTCGATCTGACGGAGACGAATCCGACGCAGGTCGGTCTCGCCTATCCGGAGGGAGAGCTGGCCGAGCTCCTCCGCCGCGCCGCGGGTCCGGCCTATGAGCCGCACCCGCGCGGCCTCCCCGCGGCCCGCGAGGCGCTCGCCGCCGTCCTCTCGACACCGGAGGACCCGGTCTCGGCCGACGACCTCGTTCTCACGGCTTCGACGAGCGAGGCCTGGTCATACCTGTTCAAGCTCTTCGGCGATCCCGGGGACGAGGTGCTGACGACGGCGCCCTCGTATCCGCTGCTCGACAGCCTGGCGGCGTTGGAGGGGCTCGCGCTCTCCCAGGTCCATCTCGCGCCCGGCCGGCGCTTCGCCCTGGACCCGGAGATGGTGGAGCTCCTCCTGACTCCCCGCACCTGCCTCCTCGCCCTGATCCATCCGGGAAATCCGACCGGCGCCTTCCTCTCGCCGGGCGAGCAGTCCGCCGCGGCCGCGCTGTGCGCCTCGCGGGGGCTGCCGCTGGTCTCGGACGAAGTGTTCGCCGACTACCTTCTGGAACCCTCATCCCCTGACCACCGAGCCGGTCCGGCGGCTGCCTCTGGAGAGGCCCTGGCGTTTTCTCTCGGCGGCCTTTCCAAGAGCGCCGGTCTGCCCTCCTGGAAGCTGGGTTGGATCCGCATCGGCGGTCCCGCCGGTCTCCGCCGGCAGGCGCGCGCCGCCCTGGAGCTGATCGCCGACAGCTACCTCTCGGTGGCGACGCCGGTCCAGCGGGCGCTTCCCGGCATCCTGGAGCTCGCGCCGGGCATCCGGTCCGCGATTCTCGGCCGGCTCCAGGGCAACCTCGCCGTGCTCCGCGCGGCGCTGGCCGGCCGGCCGGAGATCGAGCTGATCGAGCCCGCGGGCGGCTGGTCGGCGGTGCTCCGGGTCTCCGATCCGCGCCCGGACGAGGAGATCGCGCTGGAGCTCCTCGACGCCGGCGTGCTCGTCCACCCCGGCTATCTCTTCGACTTCGCGACCGACGATTTCCTGGTCCTCTCGCTCCTTCCCGAGCCCGGGCTGTTCGCGGAGGGGGTCCGCCGGCTCTGCGCGGTACTACAATGTCCGGCTTCCAAGGAGTGATGCGTGGCAACCTGGCCGAAGATCGCGAATCCGACCTCCGCTCTGCGCGCGGCGAGCTTCCCCGAGCTGTTCGAGGGGGCGGCGTGCGCCTTTCCCGAAGAGCCGGCGGTGATCTCCGCCGGCGGGGAGGTCTGGAGCTACCGGTGGCTGGATGAAGCGTCCAACCGGCTGGCCCGGCGGCTGCGGGCTCTCGGCGTCGGACCGGAGGTTGCGGTGGGTCTCTGCATGGAGCGCCGCCCGGAGCTGATCCTGGGCGTCGTCGCCATCCTCAAGGCCGGAGGCGTCTACCTTCCCTTGAACCCCGCCCATCCCGACGAGCGCCTGCTCTTCCAGATCGAGGACGCCGGCGCGCAGGTCGTGCTCGTCCATGCCGGCACCCGCGAACGGCTTCCGGGGCATCCCCGGCTGGAGGTGGACCCCGCGGCCTGCGAGGGAGACGGCAGTCCCCTGGGGGTGGAGGTGCCGGCCGCGAGCCTGTGCTACGTCATCTACACCTCGGGGTCGACCGGCGTACCGAAAGGGGTGGGCGTCCCGCACGGAGAGGTGATGCTCCATTCCACGGTGATCGCAGAGGACGACGGGCTCGGCCCCGGCGAACGGGTGGTGCAGTTCTCCTCGCTCTCCTTCGACGTGTCGCTGGAGCAGATGCTCCCCACCCTGATCTCGGGAGCGGCCGTGGTGCTGCGCGGGGAGGATCTGGCCGACCCGGGAAACCTCCTCTCCGGCTTCGCCCGGCTGGGGATCACCAGCGCCAACCTGCCGACCGCGTACTGGCACCAGGCGGTCCAGGGGTGGCCGGCGGAGGCGAGCCCCCTCCCCTTGCGCCTGCGCGTCCAGTGCGTCGGCGGCGAGGCCATGCTGCCCGAGGCGGCGCGGCGCTGGGTTGCGTTGGCCGGCCCACTGGGGCTCGGCGGCGTGCGCCTGATCAATGGCTACGGCCCCACCGAGACGGTGGTCACGGCCACGCGCTACACGGTCGACTCCGTCCCGCCGGGAGCCTCCTCGGTCCCGATCGGCCGGACCCTGCCCTACCGCACCGGGTATGTGCTCGATCAGGATGGCGCTCGGCAGCCGGCGGGCGACCTGGGGGAGCTGTGCCTGGGCGGAATCCTGGCGCGGGGTTATGTGAACCGGCCCGATCTGACCGCCGAGCGCTTCGTGCCGAATCCGTTCAGCGAGGAGCCGGGAGCGCGGATGTACCGCACGGGCGACCTGGTCCGCGAGCTGCCGGACGGCAATCTGGATTATGCCGGCCGCATCGACCGGCAGGTGAAGGTGCGGGGCTTCCGCATCGAGCCGGGCGAGATCGAGGCCGTGCTCTCCGCTCATCCCGCGGTGCGGGGCTGCGCCGTCGTGGCAAGGCAGGACACCCCCGGAGAGACGCAGCTGGTGGCCTACGTGGTGCCGGGTGCGGGCCTCACCGCGGGCGCGGTCAGGGAGTTTCTGCGGGCGAAGCTGCCGGACTACATGGTGCCCGGAGCGACCATGTTTCTCGACGCCCTGCCGTTGACTCCCAACGGCAAGGTGGACAGGAAGGCCCTGCCGCGGCCGGACCGGGTCCTCGTGCCGGGGGAGGGCTTCGTGCCGCCCCGCGACGAGGTCGAGCTGCAGCTGGCGCGGATCTGGGAGGAGCTCCTGGACGTCCGGCCGGTCGGCGTCCACGACGACTTCTTCACCCTGGGAGGTCACTCCCTGCTGGCCACCCGGGTGATCGCGCGCCTGCGCGATCTCCTTCAGGTGGAGCTCGCGTTTTCCACGCTGTTCGAACGCCCGACCGTGGCCGCGCTCGCCCGGGCCATCCGGGAAGAACAGCGCGCGGCACGCCTGCCGGCTCTCACGCCCGGCTTGGGTGGCGAGCGCCCACCCCTCTCGTTCGACCAGCAGCGCCTCTGGTTCCTGGAGCGGCTCGATCCGGGCACGGCAGTGTTCAACATCCCCGCTCCTTACCGCGTGCGCGGTCCGCTGCGCATCGCGGCTCTTACGAGGGCTCTCGCCGGGATCGTGCGCCGGCACGCGGTGCTGCGCACCACGATCGCCGAGACGGACAGCGAGCCGTTCCAGCTCATCCATCCACCGTCGTCACCGCAGCTGCCGCTCGTCGACCTTTCCGCGCTTCCGGCGGAGCGCCGGGAGCGCGCTGCGGACCGGGTCATCGCCCGCGAAAGCCGCAGACCCTTCGACTCCGAGCGGGGACCCCTCGTCCGCTTCCTGCTGCTGCGCTGCGAGGCCGGCGACCACCGGTTCCTGGCCGTCTTCCACCACCTCGTCGCCGACGGTGGCTCGCTGACCCTCTTCGAGAAGGAGCTGGTGGCGCTCTATGCGGACTTCTCCGCCGGGCGCCCGCCGCGGCTCCCGACTCTGCCCGTGCAGTACGCCGACTATGCGGCCTGGCAACGCCGGTGCCTCACCGGCGATCGCCTCGCGGAGCAGATGTCGTTCTGGCGCGAGCGCCTGGCCGCGCCTCTCCCCGCGCTGCCGCTGCCCACGGACCGGCCACGGCCCGCGGTCCCCACCTTGCGCGGCGCCGTGCTCTATACCACCCTGCCCGCAGAGCTGACGGCTGCGGTCCGCGAGCTGGCGCGCCGCGAGGGCTCGACCCTCTACGTCACCCTGCTCGCGGCGTTCCTGGGCCTGCTGCACCGCGCCACGGGAGCGCGCGACCTGTTGCTCGGCACTCCGATTGCGCACCGCGACCACTCCCAGGTCGAGAGCTTGATCGGCATGTTCGTCAACACGCTCGTCATCCGCGCCGGCGCGGCGCCCGCCGCGAGCTTCCGCGCCCATCTGGGGCACGTCCGCGAGCGGGTGCTGGAAGCCTTCTCCCACCAGGACGTCCCTTTCGAGCGGCTGGTCGAGGAGCTGCAGCCGGAGCGCGGCCCGCACGACACGCCGTTTTTCCAGCTCATGTTTGCCTTGCACAATGAGATCCCCTCGTTGCAGGCAGGGGATCTGGAGCTGCACCCCATCCGGCCGGACAACGGCACGGCGCAGTTCGAGCTGACGCTCAACGTGTTCGACAGCGGACGCGATCTGGTGACCCTCGTCGAATACCGGACCGAGCTCTTCGACGGACCGACGATCGAGCGGATGCTCGCCGCCTTCCAGTCGCTCCTCGCGGCGGCGGTTGGCGATCCCGATCTGCCTCTCTCCGCGCTTCCCCTCCAAGGGTGGCCGGCCGCGGCCCCGCAGCCGGCCGCAGAGGCCGTGTCCCGGGAGCCATCACCGGCACAACCCTCGATCGAGGAAGCCGATGCTGCGCGCGAAGCCAGGCTCGTCATCCTGCGGGGCCGGCTCGACGAGGCACAGCGGGAGCTGCTGCGGCAGAGGCTGCGTCGGCGGCGATGAGGGCCGGCGGCCTCTGGAGGATCTCCTCGATGACGAGCTCCTCGACCCGTTTGGCCAGAGCGGCGACCGTGCGCTCCTCGTAGACGCTGCGCAGTGGGATCTCCAGGTCGAACGCCTCGCGCAGACGCCGCATCACCTGGAGCAGCAGGAGCGAGTGCCCGCCGAGCTCGAAGAAGCCGTCGTAGACGCTCAACCGTTCGAGCCCCAGGGCCTCGCACCAGATCTCCGCGATGACCTCCTCGACCTCGTTGCGCGGCGCCAGGTAGCGCCGGTCCGAGCCCGGGCGGACCGCGTCCGGCGCCGGCAGCGCCCGGCGGTCGATCTTGCCGGTCGGCGTCCGCGGCAGGACGGCGAGGAGCACGAACGCCGCGGGCACCATCCAGGCGGGCAGACGGCTCTCCAGGAAGGCGCGGAGGTCCGCGGCTTCCAGCTTCCTGCCGGGGGCCGGCACCACGTAGGCGACCAGCTGCAGGTCGCCCTGCCGCGGGCCTTGTGGGAAGTCATTGCGGGCGACCACCGCGCACTCCGCGACCTCGGGGATGGCCACCAGCACGGACTCGATCTCTCCCGGCTCGACGCGGAAGCCGCGGATCTTGACCTGGTGGTCCACCCGGCCGGCGAACTCCAGCTCGCCGCCGGCCCGGCGGCGCGCCAGGTCGCCGGTGCGATAGAGCCGGGCCCCGGCCATCCCGGAGAACGGGTCGGGGACGAACCGCTCGGCGGTCAGGTCCGGCCGGGCGAGATAGCCGCGCGCCACCCCGAGCCCGCCGAGGAAGAGCTCGCCGGGGACTCCCACCGGCACCGGTTGCCCGGCGCGGTCGAGCAGATGCGCCTGGACGCCCGCGAGCGGCCGGCCCATCGGAACCTCGCGCCAGCTCTCCGCGGCGAGAGCCGGCGGCAGCTCGGCCGCCGTGGCCACCACCGTGGCCTCGGTGGGGCCGTAGGTGTTGAACAGCCGCACCGGCGGTCTCCGCGAATCCATGCGGCGCAGCCAGGCGGCCACCCGCTCCGGCAGCGGCCGCTCGCCGCCCAGGATCACCAGCCGCACCGCCGCGGGCAGGCCGCGCCCGGCGAGCTCGGGGCTCGCCACCAGCTCGTGCCAGAAGGCGGTCGGCAGGTCGAGCAGCGTGATCCCCTGCTCCTCGCAACCGCCGAGAAAGCCGGAGAGCGTGGCGGCCATTTCATCCGTGCGCAGCACCAGCGTTGCGCCGGCGGTGAGGCAGGGATAGATCTCTTCCACGCTGGCGTCGAACCCGATGGAGGCGAGCTGCAGGACGCGGTCCTGCGGGCCGATCGCGTAGAGCCCGCGCGCCGCGGCCACGAAGGCGGAGAGCGCGCCGTGGGAGACCACCACGCCCTTGGGCCTGCCCGTCGAGCCTGAGGTGTAGATCACATAGGCGGCCTGCTCAAGAGCCGGCGCTGGCAGGGCACGGCCCATGGGGGCCCGGTCCTCATCCACCAGGAGGACCTCTCCAGTCCAGGAGATCCTTCGGGCGAGTGAGCGGTCGCTCACCAGGACGGCGGGAGCCAGGTCGGTGAGGATCCAGGCCAGGCGCTCCGCCGGAAACGCCGGATCGAGCGGCGCGTAGACGCCGCCGGCGCGCAGCACGCCGAGCAGCGCGGCGATCAGCTCGGGAGAGCGCTCGAGGAACACGGCGACCGGGACCTCGGGGCCGACGCCCGCGGCGCGCAGCCGCTCGGCGATGGCGCGCGAGAGGCGGTCGAGCTCGCCATAGGTCACGCTTCGATCTCCGTGGCGCAGCGCCTCGGCCGCGGGGGTGTGCGCAGCCTGGGCCGCGAACAGCGCGGGAACCGCTTCGCCGTCCAGGGCTCCGTCGACCGGCGCATTCCAGGTCAGCACCTCGCTCTGCTCGGCGAGGGACAGCAACGGCAGCTCGGACAGAGGGATGCCTGGATCCGCCACGACACCCTGCAACAGGGTCCCTATCTGGGTGAGCAGCCGGCGGGCCGTCGCGGCCTCGAACAGCAGGGCGTTGTACTCCAGCGAGGCCCGCAGCGTGTCGCCGACCTCCTCGACGGTGAGGCCGAGATCGAGCATCGACGTGCCGAGGTCCACCTGCCAGCCCGACGCAGACAGCGGGCTCAGGATCAGCCCCGGCACCTCGATCCGCGCCGGCGGCCGCAGGTTCTGCAGCAGGAGCATCGCCTGGAAGGGACCGCGGGCGCCGCGCTCGATGCGCAGCTCGTGGAGCAGCATCTCCAGCGGCAGGTCCTGGTGCGCGAACGCCCCGAGAGCCGTCTGGACTGCCCGCGCCAGGAGGTCGCCGAAGCCCGGATCGCCGTCCAGGTCGACGCGCATCACCAACGTGTTCAGGAAGAAGCCGATCAGCTCTTCGACCTCTACGCGGGTGCGCCCGGCCACCGGCGTGCCGACCAGGATGCGGTCGTCGCCGGTCGAGCGCTTCAGGGCGGCGGTCAGACCGGCGAGCAGGACCATGAAGAGCGAGGCGCCGCGCGCGTTGCCGAAAGCGCGCAGATCCGCGGCCAGGCCGGAGGCGAAGGAGAGCTGCTCGGTCCCCAGGCGGAAGGGCTGGGGTGTCTCGCGCGGCCGGTCCGTGGGGAACCGCAGGACCGGCAACGGCGGCTCGAGCTGCCGCCGCCAGTAGCCGATCTGGGCCTCCAGCACCTCGCCTCGCAGCCAGCGGCGCTGCCAGACGGCGAAGTCCGCGTACTGGAGGCGCGGCGCGGGAAGCGGCGAGGGCTCGCCGGCCGCGAGAGCGGAGTACAGGATCCCCAGCTCGCGCAGCAGGATGCTGCCGGACCAGCCGTCCGTGGCGACGTGATGGATGGTGAGGAAGAGAGCGTGCCCGGCCGGCGCCAGATGGATCAGGGTGGCGCGCATCACCGGCCCGCGGAGGAGGTCGAACGGGAGGCCCGCATCCTCGGCCTGCAGGCGGGAGAGCTCCCGGCTCCGCCGCTCCGCCGGCAGGCCGGAGAGGTCGATCTGTGGCAGGCGGAATGACCAGCCGGTGTCGACCACCTGCACCGGCGTGCTTCCGGCAAGCTCATACCGTGTGGCGAGCGTCTGATGGCGGCGGGTGAGCTCAGCAAAGCAGGCCGCCAGGACGTCGGGCCGCAGCGCACCGTCGAGGCGCACGCCCAGCGGGATGTTGTAGGCGGCCGACTGCGGATCGAGGAGGTGGAAGAACCACATCCGCTCCTGGGAGAACGACAACGGCGCGGGACCTTCCGCGCCCCGCGGCCGGATGCTCGCCTCGGTCGCCGCCTCGGCGCGCCGCTCCCGGAGCACAGTCGCGAGCAATCCGCGCTTTTCCGCCGAGAGCGCAGCCAGCCGAGCCCGGGTGTCCTGGCTGTCCTGGTCGTCCCTTACGTCCCGGCTCAGCACCGCGGCCACCGCCGCCACCTGCGGCGCCCTGAGCAGCGAATAGTGGTCTCCCGGCAGCACGTGGACCTCGGCCCCCGCGCGCGCAAGCTCGCTCCACCCCTGGTTCGCATCCGGCGGGAGCCCGGGGATCGGGTCCGCGGCGCGGATCAGGACCAGCCGTCCTTCCCAGGTGCCTGGGCAGTAGGCGCACAGGGCGCGGTAATTGGTGACGAAAAGCGCATACAGCTCGCGGATCTGGTCCTCGCCCACCTCGGGCGGCAGCAGGGCCCGGGCCTCCACTCGCGCCAGCAGGTCATCGAGCATCAGGACCTCCGCCGGGAGAGCCAGAGGGCTGGACGCTTCGAGGCCGGCCAGCCCGCGCAGGTCGCCGAGGAACTGAGCCAGCTCGAGCCGCGGGTCCGGGACCTCCGGGGCCTGTCGCGGCGGGCTGGGATCGATCAGCGCCAAGAGCGCGACCGCGCTCCCCTGCGCCCTGAGCTGGCGCGCCATCTCGAAGGCCACGACGCCGCCCAGCGACCAGCCTCCGATCCGGTACGGCCCCGCAGGCTGGACCTCCTGCAGCGCCTGGACATAGCGCGCCGCCATGGCCTCGATCGTCCATTCGGAGGTCGTTGCGGGCAGCTCCTCGGGCGCCGGCGCCTGGAGCCCTGAGACCGAGCCGGCCAGAGCCCCGGAACGTGCCAGCGGCAGGTAGCAGAAGACGTTGCCCCCCACCGGGTGGACGAGGTAGAGCGGCGACTCCTCGGAGGCCGGTTCCGCGGCTTTTCCAAGGGGGACCACCAGCGAGCGTGGCAGGCGCACATCGCGGCGCACCAGACGCGCCATCTGCTCGACATTCGGCGCCGCCATCAGGGCGGAGACCGGCAACCGCCGGCCAAGCTGCCGCTCGATGCTCCCCATCAGGCGAACCACCAGCAGGGAGTGGCCTCCCAGGGCGAAGAAATCGTCGCGGACACCGACCGGCCGGACGTTCAGGAGCTCCTCCCAGATCCGCACCAGCTGCAGCTCCACCTCGTCGCGTGGCGGTACGAAGCCCTGCCCCGGTGCGAGGGTCCGGCCGGGGTCCGGCAGTGCCCGCCGGTCCACCTTGCCGTTGGGCGTCAGCGGCAGCGCGGCGAGGACCACGAGGGCCGCGGGCAGCATGAAATCGGGCAGCCTCTCGCGAAGCCAGGAGAAAAGGCGAGCTCTTGGATCGGTCGGATCGGAAGGATCGGTCGGATCGGTCGGATGAAGGACGACCCAGGCCACGAGGTGCGCGTCGCCGCCGTCGTCCCGCCGCGCCAGCACGACCGCCTCGCGGACCGCCGGGTGCCCCGCGAGGACCGCTTCGATCTCGCCGAGCTCGATGCGGAAGCCGCGGATCTTGACCTGGGCGTCGAGGCGGCCGAGGAAGTCGATGGCTCCGCCGGTCCGCTGGCGCACCAGGTCGCCGGTGCGGTACAAGCGCTCGCCCGGCTTCCACGGGTGCGGCACGAACCTCTCCGCGGTGAGCTCCGGCCGGCCCAGGTACCCATGCGCCAGGCCGTCGCCGCCGATGTAGAGCTCCCCGGCCACGCCCGGCGGCACCAGAGCTTGCGCGCGATCGAGCACGTAGAGCGACGTGTTGCCCAGCGGGAGCCCGATCGGCACGCTCACCGCCTCCGGCGCCACCTCCCGGATCGGGTGCCACGCCGCGAAAGTGGTGCTCTCGGTGGGGCCGTAGCCGTTGAGCAGGCGCCGCGGCGGCCGGCTCGCCAGCACCGTCCGGGCGGCGTCCGGATCGACCGCCTCGCCTCCCACCAGCAGCTCGCTCATCCCGGCGAAGGCATCCGGCACCTCCCGGGCCATCCGGGTGAACAGCGCCGAGGTCAGGAACATGGAGGTCACCCGGAGATCGCGCAGGCAGGCGGCGAAATCCGCCGGTGAGAGCACCACCTGCCGCGGGATCACGACGATGGCGGCGCCGGTGAGCAGAGCGCCCCAGATCTCGTAGGTGGCCGCGTCGAAGCTGACGTTCGCCACGTGCCCGGTGCGCTCCCCGGGTCCCAGGCGCACGTAGTTGGTCGCACGCACCAGCCGCACGACCGCGCGGTGCGGCACCGCCACGGCCTTGGGCCGGCCGGTCGAGCCCGAGGTGTAGATCGCGTAGGCCAGGCTCTCGGCCGGCACCCGCAGGTCCAGCGGACCGGCCTCCTCCCCGGCCCAGTCCGCCTGGTCCACCGGGACCAGCCGCACCTCTGCCAGCCTCGGCAGGCGCTCCCGCGTCGTCTCCTGCGCCAGGACGACGCGCGCCCCGGTCTCCGCCAGCATGAATGCCAGCCGCTCTTGCGGGTAGCTCGCGTCCAGCGGCACGTAGAAGCCGCCCGCCTTGACGATGGCGAGGGTACCCAGGATGAGCTCCGGCGAGCGCTCCATGGCGATCCCCACGGCGATCCCCGGGCCGACGCCGAGCCGCTGGAGATGGCGGGCCAGGCGGTTCGAGGCCTCGTCCAGGCGGCGGTAGCTCCAAGTCTCCTCTCCGGTCACGATGGCGGGAGCGTCCGGCAGCTCCCGGGCGAGGGCCGCGAACAGCTCGGACAGGCTCGCATCCCGCGGATAGACGCTCCGCGTGTCGTTCCACTCCCGGAGCGCCTGCTGCCCCTCTTGCGGGAGCAGCAGCGGCAGCTCCGCGACCGGCCTTGCCGGGTCGGCGACGGCGGCCGCCAGCAGGACCTCGAAGCGCGCCAGGAGGCGCTCCGCGGTGCTGCCGTCGAACAGATCCGTGTTGTGCTCCAGGCCTCCGGCGATCCCGTCCGGGCCTTCGCTCAGGATGAGCGAGAGATCGAACTTGGCGATCCGGCTCTCCACCTCCACCGGAGCGAGGACGAGCCCGGGCAGCCGGAGCGTTCCGGCGGGTGCGTTCTGCACGGCGAAGAGGACCTGGAACAAGGGAGAGCGGGAGAGATCCCGCTCGGTGACCACCACCTCGACGATCCGCTCGAAGGGCACGTCCTGATGCGCATAGGCGTCGAGCGCCGTGGCGCGCACCCGGGCCAGGAGCGTGGAGAAGGAGGGCTTTCCCGAGAGATCGGAGCGCAGGACGAGGGTGTTGACGAAGAACCCGATGAGGTCCTCGATCTCGCGGCGGTTGCGGCCGGCGATGGGGGAGCCGGTCAGCACGTCGTCCTGGCCGGCGTGGCGGCCGAGCAGCACGGCCCAGGCGGCGAGCAGGGCCATGAACGGCGTCGCCTCCTGGAGGCGGCAGAGCTCGCGGATCTCCTGCGACAGGGCAGGGGAAAGGGCGACCGGCCGCGAGGCGCCCCGGAAGGTCTGGACGGGCGGACGCGGGCGGTCCGTGGGCAGCTCGAGGACCGCCTGAGCTCCCGCGAGACGGTGCCTCCAGAACGCGAGCTGCCCCTCCAGCACATCGCCCTGCAGCCACTCGCGCTGCCAGCACGCGTAATCGGCGTACTGCACGGGAAGCTCCGGCAGCGGAGAGGGCTGTCCTTGGGAGAAGGCGGGATAGAGGGCCGCGATCTCGCGCAGGAGCACGCCCATGGACCAGCCGTCGGAGACGATGTGGTGCAGTGTCATGAGCAGCAGCCAGTCGCTCTCCGTCAGACGGACGAGAGCGAGGCGCAGCACGGGGCCGCGCTGGAGATCGAACGGCCGCCGCGCCTCCTCCACGGCGAGCGAGAGCGCCTGCGCCTCCCGCTCGGCCTCCGGCAGGTGCGACAGGTCGACGACCGGCAGATCCGGCCGCGAGATGGGGGAGATCACCTGCACCGGCCTGCCGTCGCGGGAGGCGAAGGTGGTGCGCAGCGCCTCGTGGCGGCGGGCCACCTCGGCGAAGATCCGCGCCAACAGAGCGGGCGCCACCTCGCCGGTGAGGCGCACGGCGAACGCGATGTTGTAGGCCGGGCTGCCCGGCTCGAGCTGGTCGAGGAACCAGAGCCGCTGCTGCGCGAACGACAGGGGCAGCTCCCCACCCGCGACGTTGCGGGGCACGGGAAGAATCGGAGGTTCCACGGCGCCCTCCGGGCGCGCCTTTCCGACGGCCCGGGCCAGCTCGGCGATGGTCGGCGCCTCGAACAGCGTGCGCAGCGGCAGCTCTAGATCGAACGCCGCACGAATGCGGGTCGCCACCCGGGTGGCCAGCAGCGAGTGCCCGCCCAGGACGAAGAAGTTGTCGCGGACACCGATCGGCCGGACGTCGAGGAGCTCCTCCCAGATGCGGGCCAGCCGCAGCTCGATCCCGTCGCGCGGCGCCACGAAGCCCTCTTCGGAAACAAGGGTCCGGTCGGGCCGCGGCAGGGCCTTCCTGTCCACCTTGCCGTTCGGCGTCAGCGGCAGGGCGTCCAGGAACACCGTCGCCCCAGGCACCATGTAGTCCGGCAGCTTCGCTCGCAGGAGATCCCTCACCGCGGCCGCGGTGAGGCTGCCTTCGGAGGACATCACGTAGGCCACCAGCTGCGTCTCCCCGGGGGTGTCCTGCCGTGCCACGACGGCACAGTCGCGCACCGCCGGATGAGCAGCGAGGACCGCCTCGATCTCGCCGGGCTCGATGCGGAAGCCCCGCACCTTCACCTGCCGGTCGATGCGGCCGAGATAGTCGAGATTGCCGTCCGGCAGGATGCGCACCAGATCGCCCGTCCGGTACATCCGCGCCCCCGGCTCGCCGCTGAACGGATTCGGCACGAACCGCTCCGCCGTCAGGTCCGGCCGGTTCACGTAACCGCGCGCCAGGATCCCGCCGAGACACAGCTCGCCCGGGACGCCCACCGGCTGCAGATCTCCGCGCGGATCGGTGACGGTGCCGCTGCGCAGCGGCAGGAGGCGGCCGATCGGCACCGAAGAGGCTCCCGGCGGGATGGAGTCAGGGACCGTGTAGCGTGTGGCCGTGACCACCGTCTCCGTCGGCCCGTAGCCGTTGATCAGGCGTACGCCGCCGAGCCCCAGCGGCCCGGCCAACGACACCCAGCGGCGGGCCGCCTCGGGCAGCATGGCCTCACCGCCGACGCACTGGACGCGCAGGCGCAAGGGGAGGGACCTCGCCTCTGCGGACCACCCCTGGACGGCCTGGTGCCAGTACGCGGTCGGCAGGTTGGCGCTGGTGATCCCCAGCCGCGCGAAGCCGGACAACATCTCCGCCGGATCGGCCAGATCCTCGCCGCGCAGCACCACGGCCGCTCCCGAGATCAGAGTGGGAAGCATCTGCTCCAGCGACACGTCGAAGGAGAGCGAGGCGAACTGCACCACCTGTTCTCCGGGAGCGAGCCCATCGTCGTCTGCGATCACCGCGGAATGGAGCATCGCCGCTCCGTGCGGGACGCCCACGCCTTTCGGTGTTCCCGTCGATCCCGAGGTGTAGATGACGTAGCACAGGCTCTCGGGCGGGACCCGTACTCCGACCGAAGTGCCGTCCCCCGTCTCGTACATTGTGGAGTCCACCTCCAGCCGGTGGTGCCCCGAAAGCCGCTCGCGGGTGCCGGCATGGACGAGCACCACCTGGGCCCCGGTATCCTCGACCTGGAAGAGAAGACGCTCGTCGGGATGGGCAGGATTGAGCGGCACGTAGACGCCGCCGGCCTTGAGAACGGCGACGACGCCGAGGATCAGCTCCGGCGAGCGCTCCATGCAGACGCCCACCGCATCCTCCAGCCCGACGCCGAGAGCGCGCAGCCGCCGGGCCAGCCGGTTCGAGGCCTCGTCGAGCCGGCGATAGCTCCAGACCTCCCCCTCGTCGTCGATCACCGCCGGAGCCTCGGGGAAGGCACGCGCCGCGGCCTCGAACAGCTCGGGGAAGCTCGCCTCGCGCGGCGCGATCCGCGGCAGGTCGTTCCATTCCCGGAGCATCTGCTGGCGCTCCGCCGGCGGCAGCAGATGCAGGTCCGCGATCGGCCGGCCGGGCTCGGCGACGGCCGCCGCGAGCAGGACCTCGAAGCGGGCCAGGATACGCTCTGCGGTGCTGCCGTCGAACAGGTCGGTGTTGTGCTCCAGCCCACCGTCGATCCCGTCCGGGGCCTCGCTCAGGGACAGCGTGAGGTCGAACTTCGCCACCCGGCTCTCCACCTCCACCGGCGCGAGGACGAGCCCGGGCAGCCGGAACGTTCCGGCCGGGGCGCTCTGCAGGGTGAAGGTGACCTGGAAGAGCGGCGCATGCGAGAGGTCCCGCTCGGCTACGACCTCCTCGACGATCCGCTCGAAGGGGAGGTCCTGGTGCGCATAGGCATCGAGCGCCACGGAGCGCACCTGGTCCAGGAAATCGCTGAAGCTCGGATTTCCGGAAAGGTCCGACCGCAGGACAAGCGTGTTGACGAAGAACCCGATCAGATCCTCGATCTCGCGGCGGTTGCGGCCGGCGATCGGTGAGCCGATCAGCACGTCGTCCTGGCCGGCGTGACGGCCCAGCAGGACCGCCCAGACGGCCAGCAGGGCCATGAACGGGGTCGCCTCCTGCCGCCGGCACAGCTCGCGGATCTCCTGCGACAGGGCGGCTGACAGAGCGATCGGACGCGAGGCGCCGCGGTAGGTCTGGACGGGTGGACGCGGGCGGTCCGTGGGGAGCTCGAGGACCGCCGGAGCCCCGGCGAGGCGGGTCTTCCAGAAGGCGAGCTGTCCCTCCAGCACACCGCCTTGCAGCCACTCGCGCTGCCAGCACGCGAAGTCGGCGTACTGCACGGGCAGCTCGGGCAGCGGCGAGTGCCGTCCCTGCGAGAACGCCTCGTACAGAGCGGCGACCTCGCGCAGGAGCACGCCGGTGGACCAGCCGTCCGAAACGATGTGGTGCAAAGTCATGAGCAGCAGCCAGTCCCGCTGCGCCAACCGGACCAGGCCGAGGCGCAGCAGCGGGCCGCGTCGCAGATCGAACGGCCGCACAGCCTCGGCCTGCGCAATCTCCCGGGCTTCGAGGTCGGACCGATTCGCCAGATCCGACAGATCCACCACCGGCAGCTCCACCTCGGCCTGTGGAGCGATCACCTGCACCGGCAGGTCCTCGCGGGAGGCGAAGGTGGTGCGCAGCGTCTCGTGGCGGCGGACGACCTCGGCGAAGATCCGCGCGAGCAGAGCGGGTGACACTTCGCCGGTGAGGCGTACGGCGAACGGCATGTTGTAGGCCGGGCTGTCCGGCTCGAGGCGGTCGAGGAACCAGAGCCGTTGCTGCGCGAAGGACAGGGGCAGCTCGCCACCTGGGATGTCGCGAGGCACCGGAAGGATCGGAGGGCCCGCGGCACCTTCCGGGCGCGCCTCGCGCACGGCCTGGGCGAGCTCGGCGATGGTCGGGGCCTCGAACAACGTGCGCAGTGGCAGCTCGACGCCGAGAGCCGTGCGGATGCGGCTCGCCACCCGGGTGGCCAGGAGCGAGTGTCCGCCCAAGGCGAAGAAGCTGTCGTGGACGCCGACCGGCCGGACGTCCAGAAGCTCCTCCCAGATGCGCGCCAGCCGCAGCTCCACCAAGTCGCGGGGGGGCACGAAATTCGCCCCTGAAGAGCCTTGCCGGACCCTCTCGGGCTCCGGCAGGGCGCGGCGGTCCACCTTGCCGTTGGGAGTGAGCGGCAGCGCGTCGAGGACGACGAACGCCGACGGCACCATGAAGTCCGGCAGTGCCTTGCGGAGCTCCTCCCGCAGGGTCACTGCGGCCGAGGCCGCGCCCACGGCAGGGACCACATAGGCGACCAGGCGGGTCTCCTCGCCGTCCCGCCGCGCCAGCACCGCGCAGGCCGACACACCCGGCAGAGCCCCCAGCGCGACCTCGACCTCGCCGGGCTCGATGCGGTAGCCGCGGATCTTGACCTGGCCGTCGATCCGCCCCTGGAACTCCAGCGCTCCGTCCGCACGGCTGGCGACCAGATCGCCGGTCCGGTACAGCCGGGCTCCCGGCTCGGCGCTCCACGGATCGGGCACGAACCGCTCCGCCGTCAGGTCGGGACGGCTCAGGTAGCCCCAGGCCAAGCCGTCGCCGCCCAGGAGCAGCTCGCCCGGCTGTCCCAGCGCGGCGAGCTCGCCGCGCTGGTCGAGCACATGCGCGGTGGTGTTGGCGAGCGGCCGGCCGATGGGGACCGTGTCGTTGCGCAGCGCGTGGGTCAGCGCGGAGAAGACCGCGAAGGTCGTGCACTCGGTGGGACCGTACATGTGGAGGAGCCGCTCCGGCCGCTCACCGGCCAGAGCCTGTGCCACGGCGCCCGGATCCGAGGCCTCGCCACCGAACAGAGCGCAGCGCAACGGCGCCAGGATCTCCGGAGCTTCGCGCACCACCCGGTTGAACACCGCCGTGGTCAGGTGCAGCACCGTCACCCGCTCGCGCCGCAGCACAACCGCCAGATCGGGAGGCGAGAGCAGGAGCTCCCGTGGGATCACCACCAGGGTCGCGCCGGAGAGCAGCGTCGCCCAGATCTCGAAGGTGGCGGCGTCGAAGCTGGTGTTGGCGTTGAAGGCCAGCCGGTCGCCGGGCGCGAGCGTCAGGTAGTTCGTTGCGCGCACCAGGCGCAGGATGGCGCGGTGGGGCACGGCCACGCCCTTGGGCCGGCCGGTCGAGCCGGAGGTGTAGATCACGTAGGCGAGGGCCTCGGCCCCCGGAGCCGAGGACTGCAAGGACGCCAAGGGCTGCCGGGACGTCGGTGAGGGCGGGTCCACAAGCACCGGCGAGCCGGCCAATCCCTCCATCCGCTCGCGGGTCCTCTCGTGTACCAGGATCACCTGGACACCCGCGTCCTCCAGTAGGAAGGCGAGGCGCTCGTCGGGATAGGCCGGATCGAGCGGCACATAGGCCGCTCCCGCCTTGAGAGTCGCCAGCAGGGCCACCACGAGGTCCGCCGAGCGCTCCATGGCCACCCCCACCCGCGCACCCGGCTCGACCCCCAGCGCCGCCAGGTGGCTGGCCAGGTGGTCCGACGCATCATCCAACCGGCGATAGCTCCACTCCTCGCCGTTTGCGTCCACCACGGCCGGAGCCTCCGGCGCGGCCTTGACCACAGCCGCGAACACCGCGGGGACGCTCGCCTCCCGCGGATATGCGCTCCGCGTGTCGTTGCGCTCGACCAGCAGCAGCTGCCGCTCGCCGGCCAGCAGGAACGGGAGGGAGGCGACCGGCAGGCCGGGGTCGCGGAGGACCGCCTGCAGCACCCCCTCGGAGCGGGCCAGCAGGCGCTCCGCCGTGCTGCCGTCGAACAGGTCGGCGTTGTGCACGATGGCTCCTGCGAGCCCGGCCGGGCCCTCGGAGAAGGTCGCGCTCAGCTCGAACGGGGAGGTCCCGGCGTCCAGCGACACGGGGCGCAACCGCAGTCCCGGGACCTCCCGGCCCGCCCCGAGGGCGTTCTGCACGGCGTTCTGCAGGGCGAACATCACCTGGACCAGGGGGGAGCGGGAGAGATCCCGCTCGGGCACGAGCTCCTCCACGAGCCGCTCGAAGGGGACGTCCTGGTGAACGAAGGCATCGAGAGCGACCTGACGCACACGGTCCAGGAGCTGCCCGAAGGTGGAGGCGCCCAGATCGACCCGCAGGACGAGGGTGCTGACGAAGAACCCGATCAGGTTTTCGGTCCCCTGCACGTGGCGGCCGGCGACCGGTGTGCCCACCAGCACCTCGTCCTGGCCGGCGAGGCGCCCCAGCAGCACGGCCCAGGCCGCCAGCAGGACCATGAAGGGGGTGACGTCCTCCCGGCGGCAGAGCTCCCGCAGCGCCGCGGACACCGCTTTATCCATCAGCCGGCCCGCTGCGGCGCCGCGAAAGGTCTGCACGGCCGGACGCGGCCGGTCCGTGGGCAGCTCCAGCACCTGAGGCGCTCCCGCGAGCTGGCGCTTCCAGAAGGCGAGCTGCTCGTCGAGAACCCTGCCCTGCAGCCACTGCCGCTGCCAGACGGCGAAATCGGCGTACTGGAACGGCAGCTCCGGAAGCGGCGACGGCCTGCCCTGGACAAAGGCCTCGGCCAGCGCCCCGACCTCGCGCAGCAGCACACCCATCGACCAGCCGTCCGAAACGATGTGGTGCATGGTCATCAGCAGGAAATGGTCGCGCGCCGCCAGCCGGACCAGGGCGAGGCGCAGCAGCGGACCGGCGTGCAGATCGAACGGGCGCGCCGCTTCCTCGCGGGCGATCTGCTGCGCCTGCTCCTCCCGCACGGCTTCCGGCAGAGCCGACAGATCGACGACCGGTGGAGCGGAGCACACGGCCGGACCCGACAGAACGATCTGCACCGGCTCGTCCGCGCGCATGCCGAAGGTGGTGCGCAGCGCCTCGTGCCGGCGCACCACCTCGGCGAAGATCCGCTCCAGCAGGGCTACCGGCAGATCCCCTTCCAAGCGCAGCGGCAGCGGGATGTTGTAAGCCGGGTTGCCCGGCTCCAGCTGGTCGATGAACCAGAGGCGCTGTTGCGCGAAGGAGAGCGGGAAGGCATCGCCCCGCGCCTGCCGCACGACGGCCGTCGGGGACCTGGCCGGAACAGTCTCCGGCGCGGGCTCCTGCGGCGCTTTCCGCCCGAGCCGGACCAGCGGCGCCAGCAGGGAGCGAGGTCCATCGAGGCGGCTCTGCGCCTCCTCGTCCGAAAGGCGATCCAGCGCATCGAGCAGCTCGACGAGCTCCGCCTCGTCGCTCGGCAGCGCCGCCTGCGCATCGATCAGCTCCGCCAGACCGGCGACGGTCGAGCGCCGGAATATCTCGATCAGGGGGATGTCGACCCCGAAGGTCTGGCGGACGCGGGCCAGGACCCGGGTGGCGAGGAGCGAGTGTCCCCCCAGCTCGAAGAACCCGTCCTCGACGCTCATCTGATCGACGTCGAGAAGCTCCTTCCACATCGCCGCCACGATCTCTTCGGTCCACGTCCGCGGCGCCACGATCGCTCCCCGGCCGTCGCCCCGGGAACGGTCCGGCGCGGGCAGCGCTTTGCGGTCGACCTTGCCGCTCGTGGTCAAGGGGAAGGCCCGCAGCCGGACGAAGGCCGACGGCACCATGTACTCCGGCAGCTGCGCCCGCAGGTGCTCCCGCAGGCCCTCGACGGGCAACGCCTCCCCATCGCTTCGCGGCACCACATAGGCCACCAGCCGCACGTTTCCCCCCTCCTGTCGCGCCACGGCCACGCACTCGCGCACTTCCCGGTGGCTCGCCAGGACCGCCTCGATCTCCCCGAGCTCGATGCGGAAGCCGCGGATCTTCACCTGATGGTCGATCCGGCCGAGGAAGTCCACGCTGCCGTCCGGCAGGAGCCGGGCCAGGTCGCCTGTGCGATAGAGCCTGCCACCGGCCTCCTCGCCGAAAGGATCGGGTACGAACGCCGCAGCCGTCAGCTCCGGCCGTTCCAGGTAGCCGCGCGCCAGACCCACACCGCCGATCAGCAGCTCGCCTGCAACGCCGATCGGCTGCGGCGCGAGCTCGCGGTCCGCCACGTGCAGGCGCAGGTTGGCGATCGGGCGGCCGATCGGCACCAGGGAGTGCGGCGGCTCGGGTGTGCAGGCCCAGAAGCTCACGTCCACCGAAGCCTCGGTCGGGCCGTACAGGTTGTGCAGCCCGGCGTGCCCGAGGCGCGTGAAGAAGCGGCGCACCAGCTCGACCGGCAGCGCTTCGCCGCTCGCCATCACCCGGCGCAGCGAGGTCAGGGATTCCAGCCCCGGCGCCTCCAGGAAGGCCTGCAGCATCGAGGGCACGAAGTGCAGGGTCGTGATCTTCTCCCGCGCGATCAGCTCGGCGAGATAAGTGGGGTCCTTGTGCCCCTCCGGCCGCGCGAAGACCAGGCGCGCGCCCACCAGCAAGGGCCAGAAGAATTCCCACAGCGAGACGTCGAAGCTGAACGGGGTCTTCTGCAGCACCCGGTCCTCGGGAGCGAGGCCATAGGCCTCCTGCATCCAGAGCAGCCGGTTGACGATCCCCTTGTGGGGGATCATCACGCCCTTGGGCGTCCCGGTGGAGCCCGAGGTGAACAGCACGTAGGCCAGGTTGTCCTCGTTGACCCGGACAGGCAGAGGGCCCTCACCCCCTCGATCCTCCGGCAGCAGGGGAAGAACGACGGTGGGGGGGCCCGGCAGCAGGCCAGTGAGCCCCTCCTGCGCCAGCACCACCTGTACCCCCGAGCTCTCGGCCAGCACCGACAGGCGTTCGACCGGCCAGGTGGGATCGAGCGGCACGTAGGCGGCGCCCGCCTTGAGAATGCCCAGGAGGCCCACGATCATCTCCGGGGAGCGCTCCAGCAGCACTCCGACCCGGTCATCCGGCTCGACGCCCAAGCGGATCAGATGGTGGGCGAGACGGCCGGCCTGGAGCTCCAGCTCCCGGTAAGTCAGCTCGCGGCCTTCGAACGCGGCGGCCACGGCCCCGGGTGTGCGCTGCGCCTGCCGGGCGACAAGCTCGTGGAGGCACTCTCCCGTCCCGTAGGGACGCAGCGTGTCGTTCCATTCCACGAGCGTCTGGTGCCGCTCGGCCGGCAGCAGCAGGGGCAGCTCGCCGAGCGACCGGCCCGGGTCCGCCACCGCTCCCTTCACGAGGGCCGTGAAGCGGGCGGCCAGGCGCTCCACCGTGCTGCCGTCGAACAGGTCCGTGTTGTGCTCCAGCGATCCGGCGATCCCCTCCGGGGTCTCGGTCAGATACAGCGAGAGGTCGAACTTCGCGATCTCGTTCGCCGTCTCCACCGGCGTCAGCGCGAGGCCGGGCAGGCGGAACGTTCCGGCCGGAGCGTTCTGCAGCGCAAACAGGACCTGGAAGAGCGGCGGGATCGCGAGGTCCCGCTGCACGACGAGCTCCTCGACGAGCCGCTCGAAGGGGAGGTCCTGATGCGCGAAGGCGTCGAGGCAGGCCTCGCGCACCCGCCGCAACAGCTCACCGAATGTGGGCGTGCCCGACAGATCGGACCGCAGGACGAGCGTGTCGACGAAGAACCCGATCAGGTCCTCGATCTCGCGCCGGTTGCGCCCGGCTACCGGCGTGCCCACCAGCACGTCGTCCTGGCCCGCGGTGCGCCCCAGCAGGAGCCCCCAGGCGGCGAGCAGGACCATGAAGGGGGTCACTCCCGCGGACCGGCAGAGCTCGCGGAGCGCTCCGGCCAGGGCGGGCGGCAGGAGCACCGGGTGCGACGCACCGTGGAACGTCTGCACCGCCGGGCGCGGCCGGTCGGCGGGCAGCTCGAGGAGCTGCGGAGCGCCCGCGAGCCGGTCTTTCCAGAAGGCGATCTGCGCCGCGAGCACCTCGCCCTGCAGCCACTCCCGCTGCCAGACGGCGAAGTCGGCGTACTGCACGGGGAGCTCCGGCAGGGGAGACGGCCTGTCCTGCGCGAGCGCCTCGTGGAGCGCCGCGATCTCGCGCAGCAGCACGCCGGTCGACCAGCCGTCGGAGACGATGTGGTGCATGGTCAGGAGCAGAATGTGGTCCCGCTCGCCGAGCCGCACCAGGACCAGGCGCAGCAGGGGACCGCGCCGGAGGTCGAACGGCCGCTGCGTCTCGGCCAGCGCGATCTCCCGTGCCAGCCGATCGGACTGATCCGTCAGGTCCGACAGATCGATCACCGGCAGCTCCACCGCGCAGTCGGCGTGGATCACCTGCACTGGCTTGTCGCCGCTCGCGGCGAACGTGGTGCGCAGCGCCTCGTGTCGGCGGACCACCTCGGCGAAGATCCGCTGCAGCAGATCGACCGACACCTCGCCGGAGAGGCGCACGGCCAGCGGGAGGTTGTAGGCCGCGCTGTTCGGCTCCAGCTGGTCGAGGAACCAGAGCCGTTGCTGGGCAAAGGACAGAGGCAGGTCACCCTCACGCGGCACCGCCAGGATCGGCGGCGCCGGCATGGCTCCCGCCTCACGAATGGCTTCGGCGAGCCCGGCGACCGTCGGGGTTTCAAACAGACTGCGCAGCGGCAGCTCCACGCCCAGGACGCTGCGAATACGCGACGCCACCTGGGTCGCGAGGAGGGAATGGCCGCCCAGGGCGAAGAAGTCATCGTGGGCTCCAACGCGGTCGAGCCCCAGCACCTCGGCCCAGATCCCGGCGAGCAGCTCCTCGACCGGGTCCGCCGGCGCTACGTAGTCTTCCGCCTCGCCGCGGACCCGCTCCGGCGCCGGCAGCGCCTTGCGGTCCACCTTGCCGTTCGGGGTCAGCGGCAGAGACTCCAGGAACACCCAGGCCGACGGCAGCATGTAGTCGGGGAGCTTCTCGCCAAGCCCCGCGACAAGGCGAGCCTTTTGATCGGACAGATCGGTCAGAACGACGTACGCCACCAGGCGGGCTTCCCGGACGGCGATCGCGCAAGCCTCGACTCCCGGAAGCTCGGCGAGCACCGCCTCCACCTCCCCGGGCTCGATGCGGAAGCCGCGGATCTTGACCTGGCTGTCGATCCGGCCCTGGAACTCCAGAGCTCCGTCCGGCTGCCGGCGCACCAGGTCGCCCGTGCGGTAGAGCCGGCCGCCCGGCTCGGCGCTCCACGGATCGGGCACGAAGCGCTCCGCGGTCAGCTCCGGACGGTTCCAGTACCCCCAGGCCAATCCCTCGCCGCCCAGGCACAGCTCGCCGGTCTGCTCCAGCGGCGCGAGCCCCTGCCAGCGGTCCAGCACGTAGGCGGTCGTGTTGGCCAGCGGCCGGCCGATCGGCACGGTCGCCGCTCCCGGCAGCACCCCGGTCACGTGCTGGAAGGTGGCGAAGGTGGTGCTCTCGGTGGGGCCGTACATCTGGAGCAGCCGCTGCGGCCGGCCGTCCTCCAGGGCACGGGCCACCGCGGCCGGAGCCGAGGCTTCGCCACCGAAGAGCACGACGCGCGGCCGGGCGAGGGCCACCGGTGCTTCGCGCGCCACTTGGGCGAAGAGAGCCGCGGTCAGGTGGAGCACCGTGACGCGTTCACGCTCCAGGCGCTCGGCCAGCGCGGCCGGAGCGAGCAGGAGGTCGCGCGGGATCACCACCAGGGTGGCGCCGGCTAGGAGCGTGGCCCAGATCTCGAAGGTGGCCGCGTCGAAGCTCGGATTGGCGTTGAAAGCCAGCCGGTCGCCCGGTGCGAGGGTCAGATAGTTGCTCTCCAGGACCAGGCGCAGGATCGCCCGGTGGGAGACAGCCACCCCCTTGGGCCGGCCGGTGGACCCCGAGGTGTAGATGATGTAGGCGAGGGCCTCCGCGGGGATGGGCAGCGCCAGGGGGACTGTGCTGCGGACCGCAACCTCTTCTCCGGCGAGCACCACCTCGGCGCCGGTGTCCTGCAGGATGAACGCGAGGCGCTCTTCCGGCAGGCCTGGATCGAGCGGCACGTAGGCCGCCCCAGTCTTGAGGATTGCCAGGAGCGCGACGATCAGCCCGGCCGAGCGCTCCATCGCCACTCCCACCCGTGCTCCCGGCTCGACACCCCGACCCACCAGGTGCCAGGCCAGGCGGCTCGACTCCTCGTCCAGCCGGCGGTAGGTCCAGACCTCGCCGTCCTCCGCCACCACCGCGGGCGCTTCCGGAGACGCGACCACCTGAGCGGCGAAGAGCGCCGGAAGGCTCGCCTCGCGGGGGAACTCGCTCCGCGTGTCGTTGTGCTCCCACAGGAGCTGGTGCCGCTCGCCTTCGAGCAGCAACGGCAGCTCGCCGATCGCGAGGTCCGGAGCCTCAGAAAGCGCCCGCAGAAGCATTTCCAGACGCTCCACCAGACGGGC
>WNGB01003677.1_pt1 | contig 29593 bp, 23 predicted proteins | sample 5400681 | NCBI WGS metagenome assembly WNGB01 (sample SAMN13153367, study PRJNA577476) | soil metagenome | isolation source: 115 cm soil or saprolite under grassland replicate 2 | place: USA:California | collected 2016-06-15
CCGGCTCGAAACAGCTGGAAGGCGTTCCGGCTCAGCGCGTCGCCCTGACCGAACGTCAGGAACCAGCTCACGTCGCTCGGAACGCCGAGATCGCCTGCTGCGGCGATGAGCGTTGGCGGCCCCCCGTCGCGCGTCGCGACCGTGACCACTGGCGACGCCCACGGGGGGAAGAGCCCTCGCGAGACGAGGAGCCGAGCGGCCCGCATCCGCGCCGTTTTCCAGCGGCGATCGACGACGCTCCAGCGCTCCAGCGCATACGAGGCCGGCGCCCGCTGGTCGAGCGGCAGCGCCAGCGTCGGCCGCTCCCGCGTCGGCCGGAGGAGGAGCTGCCCCGTCCGGTAGGCGTCGCGGCGGAACGGCCGCGCACGCGAGCCCTCGACGATGATCGACCGGGCGCCTGTCGACAGCGCCGCGGCCGCGAGCCGCGTGGGAATCACGACGACGTCCGGAGGCTCATCGGCGTTCGAGCTGTCCGACACCTCGATCCCTGCGGAGCGGAGCCCGGCTCTCCATTCCTCCAGCCCGCCCAGCACGACCGCGCGGCCGACGCGATGCGGCAGGACAAAACGAGGATCGACGCGATGCAGGCTCACCCGGGCAACTCATCGTAGGGCGCGCACGCGGAGCCTCCAGCGCTCGATCGACCATGGAACGAGCTCGCCCGTCAGCGCCTTCCAGGCGAACGCTGCGGCGCCGTCCCAGTCCTTCAGGCCGACTCGGCGGAGCCGGAAGCGATCCGTACCTGCCCCGTTGCGGCCGGGAAGGGTCGAGAAGGCGGCGCGATATCCGGCGGCCGCGGCGGCCGCGCGTACAGCCTCGTTGTTTCGGCCATGTGGATAGGCGAGTAGCGGTGCTGCACGCGGAACGTGCGCCCGGAGGTCCCACAGCGACTCGCCCAGCTCCACGGCAAGAGCCTTCGCGTCGAGCTCGGGCAGCGAGGCATGCGACCGCGTGTGGGATGCGACCTCGCCGCCGTTCGACGCGAACTCCTGCAGCTCCGGCCATGACGCTATCGCCTCACCGTCGGCCCATGGCCAGGGAGCGCTCCCTCCGACTGCGTCCGTCGTGACGAAGACGATGGGGCGCAGGTCGGTTCGCCGGCGGAGCTCGAGTACGGCGTCGCGGAACCCGTCGTCTGCGCACACGACGACGGCCCGCGGCGGCAGTGTCGCCTCCGGACTGCTGTGGAACGCCAGCAACTCGTCGACTGCGAGCGGCTGGAGCCGGAGCCGGCGCAGCCACCGCATGTGCCGCTCGAAGACCTCCGGCGAGACGTCGAGCCGTTCCTGGCTCGGCTTTCCGTCGCCGGCGATGCGGTGGTAGAAGAGCACCACGTAGGAGCTCCGCGTGAGCCGCTCCCATTCGCGTGCTGTGGCGACGCTGCGCACGCCGCCCCAGAACGCCGCGTCGGCGGCGAGCGCCGGAGGGGCTCGCACCGGCAGCCGGGCCGCGAGCAACGCCCGTCGCAGCAGCCTCCGGAAGACGTGGGCCTCGAAGTACGAGCCAAGTCCGAGATCCGGCAGGAGCGAGGGATCGGCCCTCACCAGCGCAACCGACGACGCTCCACGCGCGCGGCAGAAGCGCAGGCGCGAAGCTCCATCCGGTGCCGGCGCCGGGTCACCCCACACGAGCTCGCCTCCGGCACGCCGGACGCGCGCCGCGATTGCCTCCGGGGTCGCGGCGCCGTCCGGCAGGCCGGCGGCCGCTTCCCGCAGCACCTCCGGATCGCCGGAGACGCGAGCGACGACCGGCGGTTGTACGCCCTCGAGCGGGTGGAGGACGATTCGTGTCACGGTCGTCGGAGGATAGAATCGGCCGTCGGATGTGGCGTTTCCTCGCGCCGACGGCGACACGGAAGGTGGAGCCGGGCCCGGCGCCGAGCTTCTCCGTCGTCATCGCCGCCTACCAGGTCGCCGACGTGATCGGAGATGCGCTCGAGTCCGCCCGGCGTCAGACGCTCCCGCCGCTCGAGGTGATCGTGTGCGACGACGGCTCGACCGACAGTCTCGAGGAGGCGCTCGGCCCCTACCGCGACGAGATCGTGTCGGTGCAGAAGGAGAACGGAGGCGAGGCGTCTGCGAAGAACGCCGCCGCCGCGCGGGCCCGCGGCGACTTCGTCGCGATCCTCGATGCGGACGACGTCTATCTGCCCGAGCGCCTCGCGGCGCTCGCCGAGCTCGCGCAGGTGCGGCCCGATCTCGACATCCTGACCACCGACGCGCTGCTCGTCGCGAACGGCGTCACCGTTCGCCACAACTACGACCGTACCTGGCACTTCGAGGTGGCCGACCAGCGGCGTGCGATTCTCCAGCGGAACTTCGTCTTCGGGCATGCCGCTGTCCGGCGGACGCGATTCCTCGAGCACGGCGGCTTCGACGAGTCGATCCGCTGGACGACGGACTGGGACCTTTGGCTTCGGATGATCCTCGCCGGGTCGGCGGCCGGCTGCGTCGACGAGCCGCTGGCGCTCTACCGGTTGCGCGAGAAGAGCCTCACGGCGCAGCGGCGCCCGCTCGTCCTCGGCAAGCTCGCGACACTCGAGAAAGCGCGGGATAACCCGCACCTGCGGGAGGACGAGGGTCACGTTCTCGAGTCGTCGCTTCGCTCGTATCGCCGCGACCTTTCACTGCTCGATCTACGAGCCGCCGCCGCGGCCGGCGAAGCGGACGTCAGCCGCCGCGCGCTCGCGCTGCTGCGAACACAGGGACTCGCGGCGCGCCCGAGGCTCGAGACCGCGGCGATTGCCGTGGCACCGCGCATCGCCGGTCGCCTCCTGCGCCGACGGGCCGCACAGTCTTGGGTCGGCGCAGGAGGAACGCGCGTCGGTCGCGTTCAGTAGCGCCCTCTAGGCTGAGACGTCGTGGCCTTCACGTCACCTGCGTCACCGGCGGTGTCGGTCGTCTTGGCCGTCCACAACGGCGAGCGCTACCTCCGAGAGGCCGTGGAGAGTGTCCTCGCCCAGTCCCTCTCCGACTTCGAGCTCGTCGCGATCGACGACGGCTCGACCGACGCGACCGGCGCGATCCTGGGGGACTACGCGGCCAACGACTTGCGGATCGTCGTCCACCGGCAGGCGAACGCGGGCGTTGCCGAGGCGCGGAACCGCGGTTTCACACTGGCATCCGCGCCGCTCGTCGCGAGTCTGGACGCCGACGACGTCATGCTCCCGACGCGGCTCGAGCAGCAGCGCGAGTTCATGACGCACCACCCCGAGGTGGCTGTGGTGGGAGGCGCTGTCTCGTTCATCGATGCGGACGGGCGGGAATTCGGCGAGTGGCGCTACCCGTCGACAGACGCAGCGATTCGGAGCGCCCTCGCTCACACGACGCCGCTTGCGCACTCCGCGACGACGATCCGGAAGGACGCCTTCTTCGCGGTCGGCGGCTACCGGCGTTTGCTCGCTCCGGCCGAGGACCTCGACCTCTGGCTGCGGATAGCCGAGCGGCAGGAGCTTGCCAACCTCGCGGTCGTGATGGTGCGCTACCGCGTCCACCGGGAGCAGGCGACCGTCCGGAGGTGCGAGGCACAGGCGCTCGGCTCCCTTGGCGCCCGCATCGCGGCGCGGGCCCGCGCGGAGGGACGTCCCGATCCGCTCGACACGATTGACAGGATCGACCGCGGGACGCTGCTGGGGATCGGGGCGACCGAGGAGGACGTCGCGGCGGCCGTCGTCCACACTCTGACGTGGGTGGCGAGGACCCTCGGCAAGGCCGGCTACGTTCCCGACTCGGAGCGGCTGTTCCTCGAGGCAAAGCGGCGGGCCCGGGCGGAGGCCTTCCCGGAGCTCGTCGTCCACGTCCACCGGCAGCACGCACGCCTCCACCGGGAACAGGGGCGGCGGGTGCCGTTCGCGCTCGAGTCGCTGCGTGCCATCCGCGCCGGCCGTGGAGCACGCGAACCGCGCGGCTAGCTCAAACGGCCTTCGTCGCGCGCACGGTCACCACGACCGAGAAGAAGGGATCGTCGTCTTCCAGCTCGCGCTCGGATAGCTCCTCCGCCGCCATCCCGACGAGGAAGGCGACTGCCGCGAGCACATTCCCCCGCGCTCGGACGACGACGTTGTTCGGCGCGAATACGTCTCCGAACAGCCGTGAGCACGCCGCCGCCGTCAGCCGCCAATACTCGGACTCGAGCTCCGAGCGGTCGAGGCGACTGACGACCGGAACTGTGCAGAGAAGCGTGCCGCCGGGGCCGAGAATCCGGTGGGCGTGGCCTACGGCCGCCTTCAGTTCGTAGATGTACTGGAGCGTCTGCGTGAGGATGAAGCAGTCGAAGCCGGCCGTTGGCACGCTGTCGGCGGCGGCGAGATCGGCGAAGATCGTCGCGTCCGGGTTGTTGCGATCGATGTCCAGGACGTCGCTGCTGTCGACGGCAGCGCCGAAGCGTTCGGTGTAATCGCGGTTCAGCACTTCGAGGACCCGGCCGCGGATTGCCGCGCGCTCGGCGGCGAGGAACTGCTCGATGTAGTAACGGTCGACCGGCGTGCCGCGGTCGCGTCCGTAGTGATCGCTGAGCGGTCTGGTCCGGCGGATCGTTCCGAGCCACGCAGGATGCCGCAGCCGCTGCACTCGCTTCCGCCAACGCAGCGGATCTGGCGCCGCGCCGAGCTCCCCCATCGTCGGGCGCGTGCTCACGACGCAGACGTTACCGCGTCCGTTGCAGCGGCTCGCGTTCGGGGGCATGATCAGCGAGTGACCGTGAGAACGGGGCGACGCGTCTTTCGGGTGCCGCCTGCGACCCGCAAGCTCGAGTCCGGCGCGCAGGCGACGTTCGCCGTTGTCATCCCCGCGTACAACGCCGCCGGAACGATCGCCGAGGCGATCGAGTCCGCGCTCGCGCAGACGTTGCCGCCGCTCGAGGTGATCGTCGTCGACGACGGCTCGACGGACGGCACCATGAGTGCGCTGGAGCCGTACCTCGATCGCGTCGTTTACATCCGCAAGTCGCAGGGAGGAGCTGCATCGGCGCTGAACGCGGCGGTCGAGCGGGCGCACGGCGACTTCCTCGCCGTCCTCGACGCCGACGACTCATACCTGCCTGAGCGCCTCGAGGCGCTGACCGAGCTCGCAGTGGCGCGGCCCGACCTCGACATCCTCTGCACCGACGCGTTCCTGGAGGTCGAGGGACAACCGTCTGCGACCTTCGGCGACGGGTGCGCGTTCGAGGTCGTCGACCAGCGCGCCGCGATCCTCGAGCGGTGCTTCTGCATCGCGCCGGCTTACCGGCGCACGATGCTCGCAGACGTCGGCGGATTCGACGAGTCGATGCTCACGTGCTCAGACTGGGAGTGTGTGATCCGGCTTCTGTACAACGGCGCCACCGCCGGCGCTGTCGACGAGCCGTTGTATCGCTACCGCTTCCACGACCGGAGCCTGACGTCCGACCGCCTTCGAACGCTCCGCGAGCGGATCGCGCTTCTCGAGCACGTCGGGCGGACGGCCGCCCTGGAGGATAGTGAGCGCGTCGTGCTTTCGCGCTCGCTGGCGGCCCAGGGGGCCTATCTCACGCTCACGGAGGCCGAGGCAGCCCTTCGCTCGCGGTCGCCCGACGCCCGGAGACGCGCCCTCGCGGCGGCGCGGGCTCCTGCCGTGGCGTTTCGCTCGCGCGCGGCGGCTCTCGCTGCCGCCTTCGTGCCTGAGGCGGCGGCCCGGGCGCTCGAGCGTCGGGAAGTCCGTCGCGGCCGCAGCCGGCTCAGGCGCACCCTGCCGCCGCAATCGCCCTGAAAAGCGCGCAGCTGTCGGTTCAGGGCTCCGCGGACGGGAACGGACGGGAACTGCGGCGGGTGGTACGTGTGGGGCGGCTCGAACCAGCCGTGGCGCTCGTTCAGCGCGGCGACGAACGGTGCACGGAGCAGGACGCGCTTGACGAAGTCCTTCCGGGCGTTCACGCGCGCTTGCCGCTCGTGAAACGCGATCTTGCCGGGCGACGTCATCGAGTAGTACGGGCTCCCCGCATGCCAGACGCTGAGATCCTGCAGCACGGCGGAGCGGTACCCGAGCCGCTGGAGGTCGCGGACGTACGCCGCGTCCTCGTGCCAGAAGACGAGCTTCTCGTGTTGGCGGAACCCGCCGATCCGTTCGTAGAGCTCCCGCGAGGTCATCGTGCAGCCGCCTCCCGTCGGCCCCTCGAGGATCGCGACGCCCTCGATCTCCCGGCGCGTGTAGGCGTTCCGCTCCTCGCGCAGGTACTTGACGTACTGAGACGCGGAGTCGTTCGGATCGTCGACGAGGCCGGCTGAGAGATAGCCCATCTTCGGAATCCGGACGAAGGCGTCGAGCATCTGCTCGTCCCAGCCGTGTGGCGCCTCGATCACGTCGTCGTCGAGCTCGACCAGGTAGTCCTGCGTCGTCAGCGCGAAAGCGGGCGCATATGCGTTCGTGCCGATGTTCTCGGGGTGATGGACGATGCGCAGCCGCGGGTCGTCGAGCGCGTCGAGGTACTCCCGCGTCCCGTCGTCCGACGCGTTGTCCCAGACGACGATCTCACGCGTCTTCTCGGATGTGCGCCCAAGCACATCGTCGACGCAGCGACGCAGGAGATGGAGCCGGTTGTACGTCACCACCACGACGGCGATCACGACACGCCTCGAATAGCGAGATCATAGGCGAACGCTGCCGCTTCCACGGCGTCGCTCGCCGACGGAGCGCATGAACCGTCTGACGTCTCGCCGGGTGCGCAGGATGACGGTCTTCTCGGCGACCGACGGCTCTTCGAGCTGCGCGAGCAGAGAGGGTCGACTCTGGCTCGGGAACGCCCAGATCCAGCGGAAGAGTTGAGCGTTGAACATCGGGCGTGCCCCGCCGGGCATGCCCGGCGCTCGACGCCACCGGTGCACGATCCGGCGCCGGGTCGCACGGATCGTCGATGTCAACGGGGGGACGTCGAGGTAGATCACCGTGTCCGCAGCCGCGAGCCGCTGCGGCAGGCTGCTGGTGAAGTTCCCGTCGATGATCCACGACTCGCCCGCAACGATGCGATCGAGCAGCGCCTGCCACTCCTCCGGCGGCGTCGGCGTCCACGTGTCTCCCCAGTAGAGCCAGTCCAGATGATGGACTTCGATTCCGAGCAGCCGCCCGAGCTTCAACGCGAGCGTCGACTTGCCTGCTCCGAGCGGGCCGATGATCGCGATCCTGCGCATGACCCGACGGGGCTCCATCTCGGACTATGCGAACGGCACGAAGCGCGAGGTGTGAATACCCCAGTTGAAGCTCCGCAGCGGAGGGCACGACGGTCGCCGAGTCGTCGCAAGATACCGTCGCGCCGCAGCGGCGTCGGGGAGGAGAGTGGTCGACCGTTTGCGCCGGTCGTACACCAGGAGGCGAGGCCGGTAGGGATAGAGATGCGGCGATCCGGTCCTGCCGAAGAGGACCGTGGAGATGGCGAGCCCGCGTGCTTCGGCGGCGACGACCGCCGTGGTGACCGGCGCCCGGATCGTCGGATCGTGGTAACGGACGCGCAACGCACCGGCCAGGTCGTACGACGCGGCGAACACGACGCCGGGCCCGATCTCCGGGCACACTCCGTCGAGAACCACAGTCGTGCCCGTGAGCTTCGGCGGTAACGCAACGCGCACGTCCGCGACCACCTCGCGCTGACGGGTGCTCGCGGCGATCCAGTAGTCCGCGAGCGTGTTCGTGATCAGGGTGCCCGTCGCCGCGAGCAGCGCGACTCCGACCGCGAACCCGAGCGCCTGTCGCCGCGCCGGGAGCAGCTGAATCGCCCGCAGAACCAGCCCGACGGCGAGCACCGCAACGCCGATGGCCGCGACGATGTTGACACGGTTGTCGATGCCGGCACTCGTGAAGTAGACGGCCCCGGTGACCAGAAAGCTGCTGTACCCGATGGCGATGAGCGCGATTCCGGCCGCAGCAAGCAGGCGCCAGGGGCGCATCCCGTGCCCGGTCGGTGCAGGCAGCTCGAGATCGCGGCCTCTTCGAGCGAGATACGCGAGGACCAGGACGCCGACGAGAAGGCTCGCCGCCACGGCGGCCGCCGTCGGGCGGTGCGTGAAGATCCAGAAGGCGAGATAGGGGAGAGCGAGCCCGTAGGTGCCGAAATTCACCTTGACGGAGCCGCTGACCAGATAGCCGATGTGGTGGGCGAACCCGCCCTCGTATCCGAGCTTATAGCTCGACTCCCCGCCGTCCAGCCTTGTCGTCGCAATCGCCTTGTAGACGAGTACGCCGGCCAGCGCGAGCGACATGGAGATCGCTGCGACTCGCGGGCGGCCGAGGCCGAAGCCGATACGCCTCCGGTACCAGAAGACGACGACGACGACGATCACGAGCGGCACGACGACCTCGTAGAAGAGGACGCTGAGGACGACGGCCGCTTCGCCCGCGACGAGCCAGCATGCGAAGCGCCGGCCGCGGGCCTCGGAGGCGCGGAGCAGGGCGTAGACGCCTGCGAACGCGAGAGCGACACTGGCGGGCCCCGCGTACGCTGACAGCCAGAATCGATCGGTCGAGTAGTGAGGTGCAGCCGCGAATACGACCGGCACTCCCACGGCGACGAATCTCGGGGCGCGAACACGGTCGAGGATGAGGTAGAGGAGCACGGCGCAGACCGGTACGAGCGCTGCGACGAACAGGTGGTAGGGGAGCGGGTTCGTTCCGAAGAGGCGGAAGAGAATCGCCAGGCCGGCGTACATGCCCGGACGGAGCCGCGCTTTCGGATCGTCCCTTGCGAGAGCGTCGAAGAGACCCGGAATCGAGCGGTCGCGCGAGGTGCTCATGACGCCGAGGAAGAGGTGGTCGTCGAGATAGAACCCGAGCCCCGCGACATAGAACGCTGCGGGAATCGCGGCGACCGCCGCCACGACGAGCGCTGCGGACAGTCTCGAGTCGGCTCGCCGGCTGATCGCCGCCGGAAGATCCAGTAGGCGCGTGAACGGCGCGAAGCGCACCGGATCTGCTCGGGGCACATTCGGACTATGACGAATGCGCCGCCTGGCGCCGAGGCTACTCTACGGCTCGTGACGAGCGAGCTCGAGACGGTCGATCGAGCGCCCGTCTCGCTCCGGCCCGGGCGCCGGCTGATCGATACGGCTCGAGGCCTGCCGAGAGCACTGGATCTTCTGCGGGCGCTGACCGAGGCCGACCTCCGATTCCGTTACGGGCGCGGGGCGTGGCGTTTCCCCCGCTGGCTCCTCGAGCCGTTTGCTCTGGTCGGCGTCTACCTGATCCTCATGACATTCGTCATTCGCCGGCCGGGCGAGGCACCGGGGCTCAGCCTCGCCGCTGCCATCGTCCCGTTTCAACTGGTGTTCGCGACGGTGGCGAACGCGATGGTCGCGCTCGAGGTCCGGCGCCCGATCCTGCTCAACATGAGCTTCAGGCGGGACCTGATCCCCGTCTCGTCGGCGCTGACGGAGAGCATGGCCTTCAGCGCAAGCTTCTTGCTCATCGCCGTCATGATGATCGCTTACCGAGTTCCCCCCACATCCGCGTTTCTGTGGCTGCCTCTCGTGCTCATCGTGAACCTCTACGTCGCGGTGTCAGCTGCGTATGCCGGATGCCTCCTCGCTGTCTGGTTGCACGAGCTCAAGCCGTTCCTCCTGAGCTTCGTGCGGATGCTCTTCTTCCTCGGGCCTGGGCTCGTGCCGCTGTCGCAAGCGAGCGCCGGCGTCAGGAAGGTTCTGGAGTTCAATCCATTCACCGGTCTGTTCGAGCTCTACCGGGACGTGTTCCTCAACGGCCAGACTCCGGCCCTCTGGGAGTTCCTGTACCCGATCGGGATCGCGTCCCTCGTTCTGGCCGTATTCGTGCCGCTCTTCCGGTCCGAGCAGCGTCAATTCGCGAAGGTGCTATGACGAGGGTGTTGTAGTTGGTCACGCTCGAGGGTGTCGGAATCCGTTTTTGCTTCGACCGACACCGTCGCGTCGTCACTCCGAATGCGTCACGGTTGAGGAGGGGCTGCTCGACGACGTGGGGCCTTCGTCACGTCACCTCGTCGTTCTTCGCCGGCGAGGGCGTCGCGCTCATCGGCCCGAGTGGCTCGGGCAAGACGACACTGCTTCGAGCCCTCGCCGGCGTTTACACCCCCGACGAGGGAAACGTCCTCGTGCGTGGTCGCGTCGCGTCGCTGCTGTCGATCGACGCTGGACTACTCGCGCTTCTCACCGGGCGGGAGAATGCGATGCTGCTCGGCGTCCTCGGCGGACTCTCGCGGGCGGAATCGAGGCGGGCGCTCGAATCGGTCAAGGAGCGGAGCGGGCTCGGGGACGCATTCGAGTATCCCGTGTCTGCGTACTCCCAGGGCATGCGCGCGAGGCTCGGCTTCGCAGTCGCCGAAGAGGTGGAACCGAACGTTCTCCTCCTCGACGAGGTACACGAGGCGCTCGACGAAGAGTTTCGCGCCGTCGTTCAGGAGCGGGCACGCGCGATCATCGACTCCGGTGGCGTGGTGGTCGCCGCCGGACATGACCACCCGCTATTGCAGCGTCTTTGCCGCCGCGCAATCTACCTCCGCGACGGCTCAATCCGGACTGAGGGACCATTCACGGACGTGCAGCGTGTGTACCTCGACGACGTGCACGCCGGAATACACGCCTGACTGGCTCCTGACGCTCAGGCGAGTGCGCGGATGGCCCCGGCCGGCAGCGGCCAGCGCATCACGCCCAGGTGACAAGCCGCGGGCAGGGCGAGGTGTGAGGTCGCGGCGGCGCCGAATGCGCCGAAGGATGGATCTGTCACCGTCAGCGTGCCGCGGGTGCCGACACGGCAGCCGGGGGTTGCCGCGCTGCTCGTTATGCGGAGCTTGAGGACCGCCACGGCGCGTCCGCGGGAGAGTGACAGCCGGAACGCGTACGGGCGAAGGACGATCGCGTGTGCTTGCCTCGACTTGACGGTGAACCGGCCTTGCCGCTGCGGTCCGGCCGCCGTTGCTGCCGTCTGTGCCGTCGTCGGAAAGATGAGCGTCGCGCCACCGGCAATACTCACCCGATGCGTGGTCGCCTTCGCCGCGACGGCTATCTGCCGGGTCACGAACAACGAAAGCTGCCCGCCGGTCGTGAATGCGTCTCCGGCTCCGAGCTGGTAGGCGCCGGTCGCGGAGATCGTTGCCCGCGCGCTGCGGGAGCCTGCTCTCAGGGTCAATCGCACCTTCGTCGAGCCGCCGGGTTCGAGGGTCTGCGGCGTGTCCCAGATCAGCCGGCCGCCGTTCTCGGTCGAAGGCGCCGGATCGGCGATTGCGCTTTCGAAGCCGCCCGGGACGTCGATCGTGAGACTGTTGACCTGCAGTGGGAATGTGTTCGGGTTTGCGAGCGTCGCCGTCACGATCGCCGACGCCCCCGGCAGGACGACGGGGAGCGATGCGGTGAGCTCGAGCGGGGCCACCGCCCCATGCACGAGGTCGACGAGCGGTGTGACGAGGTCGGCTGCATTTCCGTCGCGGGTAGCTCCGCCGGGAAACGCGCCTGCGACCAGCGACTGGTAGCACTGGGAAGAGGCCGTCGGGTGCGATACCTCGCGGATCATCACGAGGGTGCGACCACTCGCACGCATGCCGGCGAGCTCTGCCTTGCTATTCAGGCCGTCAGGATCGACATGGGCGTCGGAACAGCCGGCAAATCCCCCGGACGCAGCCCCGTAGGGCTCCGCGTCGCCGATCACGATGACGATCTTCCGTGCGTCCGGCCGCCAGCGGAGCGCGTTATCGGCATAGCTCCGGTGGAAGACCAGGTTGTAGGACTCCACAGGGAGGTTCCCGGGCGAGGTGTTGTGGACGGCCTTCAGGCGGGAAAGCGCGGCCTTGACGGCGGACGACGACGACGTCAACGGCTGGAGGGTCTGGTACTCGCCGCCCGGATTCCCGTGGTCACGGAACGAGACGACGCCGAAGCGCGCGTTCGGCACGATTGCCAGCACGCCGTTGAGAATCCGGTCCGCGTTCTGACGCGCAGTCGCGAGTGAGCGAGCCATGCTGCCGGTCGTGTCGAAGGCCAACTCGACGTCGACCGCCGGTTCGGGCCCTCCCGCCCTCGACGGGACCGCTCCGACTCCACCCAGCGCGAGCACGACAAAGGCCACTCCGACCCACGCGCCTGTTCTCAAGGTCTCTCCCCTCCCTCGAAAATGCGGCTGCTCGTGTTATGGACCCGTTTCCCGCGGTACGCAAGAGGGACGCGGTGTGGGCCTCGGCAGGTAAGCCTTAAGACGCTTGAGTGAGGCGGTGCACTCCACCTCTCCGCGCGCGGCGGCTGCGATTGCGGCCGCCGGCGTGGCCGTCCTGCTCGCCTGCTCGCTGGCGCCGCCCTCGCGCGTATTTTCGCTCCCGGACCACGGCGACATCCGTCACTACTTCGTCTATGCGCAGCGCACGTTCGACGGGCAGGTTCCGTACCGAGACTTCACCCTGGAGTACCCGCCGGGAGCACTGCCGGTGTTGCTCGCCGCCGGGCCCGCGGACCACGGCTACTTCGACCGGTTCCGTGCGCTCATGCTCGCACTCGACGCGGGGGCGATCGTCCTTCTCGTCGTCGCCCTGTCCCGAGCGGCCGCCCACGCCCGCGACCTCGCAGCCGGTGTGCTCGTCCTCGGGACGCTGCCGCTCACGTTGCCGCCGGATCTGGTCACCCAGCGCTTCGATCTCTGGCCGGCCTTCTTGGTGCTGCTCGCGCTCCTCGGCCTGCTGTACGGGCGTCGAACGCTCGGCCTCGCGGCCCTGAGCCTGGGTGCGGTCGCGAAGCTGTACCCGCTCGCCCTCGTTCCGCTCGCGCTCCTGACTCGGCGGGGACGCGAGCATGTGCGGCGGGACGTCGCCGTCGTCGCGGGGGTCGCGCTCGCGCTCGTGCTGCCCTTCGCGCTCGTGGCGCCGCGCGGCGTCGGCCACGTCGGTTGGCTGCTCGTGCGGCGCCCGCTCCATGTCGAGAGCCTCGGCGGCTCGATCCTGCTCGTCGCGCACCGGCTCGGCGTCTACAAGCCGACGATCTACCTCAGCTTCGCGGGCTCGTGGGACCTTGCGGGACCGGCCGCGAAGGCCGTCGCGGTCGTCGGATCGCTGGCGGAGGCCGCTGCGCTCGTCGGGGTGTGGTTCCTCTTCGCTCGTGGGCCGCGTGGGCCCCGCCAGCTGCTGCTCGCGTTCGCGGCAGTCGTCGTGGGCTTCGTCACGTTCGGAAAGGTCCTCTCGCCGCAGTACCTCGTGTGGGTCGCCGCGGCCGCGCCGCTCGCGCTCGGCCGCGTGAGGTTGTTCGCCCTGGCGGCGACGGTCGCCGCCGCGCTCCTGACCCGCTACATCTACGTCGACGGCTACGACGACCTGCTTCGTGCCGGCGGGGTGAGCTGGGTGATGCTCGCGCGGAACCTCGTCCTTGTTGCGCTCTTCTGCTCGCTGGCGGTCGAGCTTGCCGCTGCCGGGCGCAAGCGAGCGCCCGCCTCGCCGTAGGGTCGGCTCAGGCGCTCTGCCTGCGTTCCCGCCACCACAGCCAGATCGTCCGTCCATCGGGCAGCGTGAACGACTTCACCGGCGTGAATCCGAGTGTGCGCGCTGCCGCCTCCACCTTCCAGCGCGTGATCGTGGCCCCACCGGGGGGCGGATCGCCGGTGACGAGCGCGTTTCTGGGCTCCAAGACCAGTTGACGGCGATATGCGGCGACCGAGTCGCCGTCGGTGAACGAGCGCAGATAGTGGACCGGCAGGTATCGGTGGAACCAGAGCTGTGCCGCGAGGATGAGCCGCGAGTTGCCGAAGATCCGGTCGTCCAGACCGAGCGTCAGGTTCAGCGCCTCTCCTCGTCGTTCCGCGTGTTGCAGCGACCAACCAACCACGTCGCGGGCAACCGGGAGCCACCGGCGATGGATAGCGGGGAGCGGCTGCGTCAGCGGGCGGACGTCGTAGCCGTCACCCGCGACCTCGCGCTGGATGAGCCCTCGCCCGTCCGTGACAACCACGGAGCCGAAGCCGGGGATCGCGACGATCCGGACTTTCGCCAGCGGCTCGAACCAGCCGCTTTTCGAAACGATCGCGCCGACGCTCAGCACGACCAGCACGGCTGCCAGAGCTGCTCTGACGGCCCGCGGGCGAATGCTCGCCGCGGCGGTCACGGCGAGGACGACGAGCGCGGGAAGCCAGGGAAGCGGGAAGCCGGTGCCCTCGTTGCGCGAAGACGTCAACGCGAGATAGCCCTCGAGGAGGACGAGCGCCAGCGCCAAGACACCGGCTGCGCGCACGCTCCACGGACGTCTGAGTCGGATCAGCCGCGGCTGACGTGCGATGAGATACGCCGCAGCGAGACAAAAGCAAAGCAGCAGAGCGGCCGCGAGCGGAAGCGCGAGATAGGAGAGATCGAGGCGTAGCTCTTTCGTCCAGTAGCCCCAAGAGGCGATCGGATAGTGACGGCCGTACGGCGCGGCGCCCTCGCCGTATCCAGAGCCCCCGAACAGGTCGTAGACGCTGCGGGCGTTTCGGATGTACCACGGCCCCGCGACGATCGCTGCCGTGCCGGCGGCGATCATGAGGCTGCGCACCTTGACGCGGAGCTCCGGTTGCCCGACGAGGAACTGCGTTCCGGCGGCGAGGGCGAACCCGGGCACGTATGCCACGGTCATCGTCCGTGCGAGCAACGTCAGCGCGACGAACAATCCGAAGGCGGCCGCCCATCGGGCTCGCCGAAGCCCGTCCGAGCGCACGAGAGACCAGAGCGCGGCCGTCATGCACGCCGTTGCCGGAAGCGCAAAATGGAAGAGCCGCGTGTAATCGGTGACCGCCGGCATTGCCGCTACGGCGAGTGCCGCTACTACGGCCCACGAATCGGAGACGAGCCGGCGGGCGAGGGCAAAGGTTGCCGCCACGAGTCCCGCGAAGAAGAGCGGCAGAACGAGCAGGCTGCCGAAGATGCCCCGGCCGACGATCGGATACGCGAGCGACGTTACGAAAGGAAGCAGCGGGCCGAACGTTCCTCGCCCTCCGACGGTCTTCGCGAACGTCCAGAGTCCCTGATCGTGGAGGGCGTCGAAGTTGCTCAACGCGAACTGGAGGTAGCCGGACTCGTCCCACTCGGTGACGTAGCCGCGTCGGAAGCGGACCAGCCAGACGATGTGGAGCACCAGCATCGCGCAAGCGATTGCGGCGACGAGCACGCCGGCTGTCCGAGCCCAGGCGAGGCGTCGGGGCGCCACGTCGGGACGGGCCTCGACCGTGACGTCGCTCATCAGGGTCCTCGGCTCGGCAGCTGCAGCAGCCCGTTCACGTCGCCTGATCGCAACCATGCGGCGGCGTCGACCGAGAGCGTCGTTCGGTCGCGGCGGCCGAGCGTGGCGAAGACGACGGCCCGGACGCGCATGGCCGCGGCGAGCTGTCGGCGGGCTCGCTCCGCCACCCGTACACCGCGGTGTTTCGCGAGGAAGCGCAGGTGCGAACGGAGCTGCTCGCGGTACATGTCTGCGGCAACGTGTTGAGTGGATGCTCCGCCGACGTGGATGAACTCTGCCTGGGGCGTGAACACGACGTTCCAACCCGCCTTCCTCGCCCGGTAGCAGAGGTCGACCTCCTCGTTGAACATGAAGAAGCTCGGGTCGAAGCGACCGATCTCGTCCAGCATCCGACGGCGCACGAGCAGCACGGCGCCGACGAGGAACTCAGCCTCGCGCCGCGAGCCGTGATCGAAGCGGCAGCCGTAGAACGCGTTGAACGCGCGGCTACGCGGCGCGAGCCGGCGCAGAAAGAGATACTCGGTGGCGAGCCGCCAGAGCGTCGGAAAGCCGCGAACGGACGGCTGCAGCGTCCCGTCCGGGTTCAGCAATCGCGGGCCGACGATCCCCGCACGCGGCTCGCCCTCGGCGAACTCGACGAGCCGCTCGACGGCGTGAGGCAGCGGCCACGCGTCGGCGTTCATCAACAGGAGGTACGCACCGTGCGCGCGGGTGATCCCCTCGTTCAGCGCACCGCCGTAGCCGGGGTTGCCGTCGAGTGCGACGAGCTGCGCGTGCGGAAAGCGGGCGCGGACGAGGTCCTGCGATCCGTCGACCGAGCCGGCGTCGACGACGACTACCTCATGCTCACTTCCGAGCTCGGTCAGGCATCGCTCGAGATGGCCGCGCGTATTGTGCGAGGCGACGATGAGCGAGACGTCCGGCGGCACGCGGCTCAGTATGACTTCGGCTTCGACCGCCTCCGAGCGGCGCATTCTCGTATGCACGCCGTTCGCCCCGCGCCTCGACGCGCGCCACGGCGGCAAGCCGACGGCACAGCTCCTGCGTCGTCTGGCGGAACGAAACGAGGTGGGCGTGCTCGCGCTGCAACTGACTCACGACGACCACGTGGATCCGGCGATCGCCGAACGGTGCGCGTACGTGTACGAGGTCCCGCCCGTCGAGCGCTCACCGCTCGGGCGGCGGGTCGGCTGGAGCATCGGGCTTCTGCGCGGCCTGCCGCCGTGGGCGGCCGACTGCTACAGCCGCGAATACGCGGCGGCGCTCGAGCGCGCGCTCGGCGAGTGGCGGCCCGACGTCGTCGAGATCCACCTGCAGGCGATGGCGCAGTACGTCACGGCGGTCGAGCGGCTCGGCTTCCCGCGGATCCTCGTCGACTACGATCCGGGCTCCGCGTGGGCGGACGAGCTTCGCCGCGCCACGGGCGGCCCGCGAGGCCTGGCGCGCCGGCTCGAAGTTGCTGCGTGGAGGCGATACGAGCGCGCGACGCGGCCGCGCTTCACGGCGATCGTCGTCTTCGCCGAACGCGACCTGGCCGCCGTCCGTCCGACCGCCGCCGGCGCCGCCGTGACGCGGATCCCGCTCGCCGTCGAGGTGCCGGCGCGGCCGCTCGACCCCGAGGGCGCCGATCCGCCGACCGTCCTCTTCGTCGGCAGCTTCGGCCACCCGCCGAACGTCGACGGTGCCAGATGGCTCGCGGGGACGATCTTCCCGCGCGTGACCGCCCGCGTGCCGGAGGCCCGGCTCGAGCTCGTCGGGCAGGCCCCGGGGGCGGAGGTGCGCGCGCTCGCCGGCGGGGCGGTTTCCGTGCACGCCTCCGTGCCCGACGTGACGCCGTACCTCGACCGCGCCGCCGTCGTCGTCGCGCCGATCCGCATCGGCGGGAGCATGCGCGGGAAGGTCCTCGAGGCGCTCGCGGCCGGCAAGGCGCTCGTGGCGACGCCACGGGCGGCAGAGGGCGTCGAGGCGGTCGACGGGGACCACCTGGTCGTCGCGGACGGTGAGGACGAGCTGGTCGAGGCCGTCGTCGGGCTCCTGCTCGATCGCGCGCGCCGCCGGCGCCTCGGTGAGAGCGCGCGGCGGTGGGCGGAGTCGAACCTCGGCTGGCAAGACGGCGTCGCCGCCTTCGAGAAGCTCTACGACGCGGTCGCCGCGCCACGCGAGCGGTGCGGTTAGTCGCCTACACCGACAACGTCGAGCTCGGAGGTGCCGACCTCAGCCTGGCGCACATGCTGTCGTGCCTCGACGCAGCCGTCGAGGTCACGGTGCTCGGCGTCGCGCGGCGGATCGTCGAGCGGGTCGCGGCGGCGCGTCCGTCGGCCGCCACGCGCGTCGTGCCGCGCCCGGTGAGCGGTCACGACCGGCGGAGCCTCGCCGCTCATCTCGCCGCGCTCCGTGACCTTCGCCCCGACGTGTTCCACGCGAACCTCTCGAGCCCGTGGTCGTGCCAGTACGGGATCGCCGCGGCCGCGCTTCTCCGCCGGCCTCGCGTCGTCGCCGTCTACCAGCTCGCGGTGCCGCCGATCAGCGGCCGGCAGCGCCGGGCGAAGCGGCTGACGTCCCGCGGCGTCCACCGGCACGTCGGCGTGGGCGAGCGGGTCTCGCGCGAGGTCGAGGCGCTCGTCGGGCTTCCTGCCGGCTCCGTGCAGACGATCCACAACGGCGTCCCGGACGAGCAGCCCGCGCCGGTTCGCCGGCCGCGGCCCGGCCGCCTCGTCGGGGCGATCGGCCGGCTCGAGCACCAGAAGGGCTTCGACATCCTCCTCCGCGCGCTCGCCGAGGTACCGGGTGCCGACCTCTGCGTCGTCGGCGAGGGCAGCGAGCGCTTCCGACTCGAGCAGCTCGCGGTCGAGCTGGGGATTGCCGAACGCGTCGCGTGGGAGGGCTGGAGCGACAGTCCGCGGAGCTACCTGGCCGCGTTCGACGTTCTCGCCCTCCCCTCCCGCTTCGAGGGCTTCCCGCTCGCCGTGCTCGAGGCGCTGCTGGCCTGCTCCGCCGTCGCGGCCGCGGACGTCGGGAGCGTCGCGGAAGCTGTTCTCGGCGGCGAGACCGGCCTGCTCGTTCCGCCCGAGGACCCAGCCGCGCTCGCGGCGGCGCTCCGGCGCCTGCTCGCGGATCCGCTGCTCCGGGAGCGGCTCGGCGGACAGGGCAGGCAGCTCGTCCTCGAACGGTTCACCGCCGGCCACATGACGCGGGCCTTCGAGTCGCTCTACGCCGAGCTCCTGCGCTGAGCCTGCGCGGCTCTGCGATCGGGGTACGGTGAGGGTTGATGGCGCGGCGCATCCTCGTCACCGGCGGTGCCGGCTTCATCGGCAGCCACCTGGTCGAGCGGCTGGCCGCGACCGGCGACCGGGTAGCCGTGGTCGATGACCTCTCGCGTGGCCGGCGGGGGTGGCTGCCCGCGGCGGCCGAGCTCCACGAGGTCGACATTCGTGACCGGGACGGCCTCCGAGCCGCCGTCGCCGCAACGGTTCCGGACGTCGTCGTACACCTCGCTGCGATGCACTTCATCCCCGCCGTCGACGGGGCGCCCGACCTCGCGCGGGGAGTGAACGTCGACGGCACGCGCGCGCTCGTCGACGCGCTCTTGCACCATCCGCCGGCACTGCTGCTGTTCGCATCGACGGCGGCGGTCTACCCCGATCGTCGGGGCCCGATCGACGAGAGCTGCCCGCTCGAGCCACGCGACCTCTACGGCACGACGAAGCTCGAAGGCGAACGACTGGTGCGCGAGCTCGGGGGCGTGACCGCGACGCGCTGCGTCGTCGCACGGGTCTTCAACGTCATCGGCCCGCGCGAGACGAACGAGCACGTCGTGCCCGAGCTCGTCGAGCAGCTACGGCTCGGCAGAACGTCCGTCCGGCTCGGGAACCTCGAGCCGAGACGCGACTACACGGATGTTCGCGACGTCGCCACGGCGCTGCATCGTCTGCTCTCCGTGCCGACCGAGGGTCCGGCGACGTTCAACGTCGGGTCCGGCCGCTCCGTCTCTGTCGGCGAGCTCGTGGGCGTGTGCGAGCAGATCCTCGGCAGGCCGGTCGACATCGAGAGCGACCCGCAGCGCCGGCGCGTGCAGGACCGCGCCGAGCTCGTCGCCGACTCACGCCTCCTGCGCGACACGACGGGCTGGGAGCCGTCGCGATCGCTGCGCGAGACGCTGGCGGAGCTCTTGACGGCGCCCGACGCTATTCATCGTTCGCAGTGACGGACGACACGACCGCGCGCTTCAGCGTCGTCGTGCCGACGAGGCGCCGGCCCGCGGCGCTCCGCCGCTGTCTCGAGTCCCTCGCGCGGCTCGATTATCCGGTTGACGCGTACGAAGTGGTGGTCGTGGATGACGGCGGCGGGCTCGATGGAGAGCTCGTAACGTCCCCACGCGAGAACGTGCGGCTTCTCGAACAGGAGCCGGCCGGTCCCGCGCGCGCACGAAACCGCGGCGCGGCCGCCGCGTCGGCGCCGTACCTCGCGTTCGTCGATGACGATTGCGTCGTCGACTCGGGCTGGCTTCACGCTCTCGGCGCCGAGCTTCGCGCGCGACCCGACGCCGCAGTCGGCGGCCGCGTCATGAACGACCTTCCTGAGAACGCCTGCGCGACGGCGACGCAGATGCTGATCGACTACGTGAGCCGGTGGTACGCCTCGAATCGGCCGGAGAGGCAATTCGCGACGTCGAACAACCTCGCCGTCTCTCGCGCGGCGTTCCTCGAGGTCGGCGGTTTTGACGAGCGGTTCCAGCTCGCTGCAGCGGAGGACCGCGACTTCGCCGCGCGCTGGGCTGCGGCCGGGCGAGAGCTCGTCACGGCGCCGGCCGCCGTCGTTCGCCACGCGCACGACCTCACGCTCGCCCGCTTCCTGCGACAGCACTTCAACTACGGCCGCGGCTCGCACGTTCTTCGCTCGCCTGAGAGTGCCGATGTTGCGGGCTTCGAGCCGCTCGGGTTCTACTTCCGGCTCGTCACCGAGCCGCTGCGGCAGCAGCGGCTCGCAAGACGCCGGGCGCTTGTCCTCGTTGCGCTGCTCGTGCTGAGCCAGGCCGCCACCGCGCTCGGCTTCGTCTATGAAGCGACCCGCTCGCGTCAGGGTGCGAGCACGAGCTTGCGGGCGCGGAAGCCCTCGGCGTAGGTGCTCGGGGAGCCCGCCTCCATCCCGCGGAGACGCAGAAGCGCGCGGAAGAGGTCCTCGGTGAACCAGTGCCGGTCTCGCTGCGACTGAAAGTGCTCGAGCAGCAGCTCGATCTTCCGCTCTGCGACCGGCTCCGAGATCGGGACGTAGACGTTGGGCGAGGCGAGGTCGGCGTCCCACTTCGGGATCTCGTACTCGAGGATCAGATGATCCCGGAACGTGTTCCACGTCAGCTCGCAGGCGAGCTTGTGGTCCTGATGGAGATCCGTGGCGGCATGGGTGAAGACGACGTCGGGGGAGACCTCGGACTTCAACTGCTCGAACCGCTCCTTCAGCGCAGTGCCGAGATACGGGAAGAAGCTGTCGCGAAAGCTCTCGACGAAGACCTGCGGCTCCGCGGTGAGGCCGGCGAGGAAGCCGGCGGCGCTGGCCCGCGCCTCCGCTGCCCGCTCGCCGTCGGCACTCAGCACGAGCCAGGTCACCTCGAGCTCGGGGCGGCGCCCGGCGAGCTCGAGCAGCGTTCCGCCGCAGCCGATCTCGATGTCGTCCGGGTGGCAGCCGATCGCGAGCACCCGTGTCGGCTCGCGACCCTGAAGTGACGCCGCGAGCACTACGCCAAGGGGTCCGTGCCGAAGGGCTCGACACCGCGCGGGCGGCTCCACGGCGGATCGCCGGCGTCGAGGAGTGACTCGAGCATCTGCTTGTCCTTCAACGTGTCCATCGGGCCCCAGAATCCTTCGTAGCGGTACGCGATCACCCGGCTGTCCGCGATCATCCGGTTCAGCGCGTCGTCGACGAGATCCTCTCCCGGGCGGAGGTAGTCGAAGATCTCCTGTCGGAACGCGAAGTAGCCACCGTTCAGCCACAGATCGGCGTCCTCGGCCGCGCGTATGCCGCTTACGCCGCCGCCGCCGTCGACGTCTACGAGGTGGAACTGCTGTTTCGGCCGGACGCACATGAACAGTGCTCCCTTGTCGCTCGCGGCGAGCATGTCGACCATCTCGTGAAGCGGCGCGTCCGTGAGGCCGTCCCCGTAGGTGGCGAGGAAGATGTCGTCTTCCCCCACGTAGGGTCGGACGCGTTGGAGCCGCTCGCCGATCGTCGCGTTCAGCCCGGTATTGACGAAGGTGATCGACCAGTCGTGCGCATCCGTGGACAGCAGCTCGATCTGCTTTCCTCCGTCACGCAACACGAAGTCGTTCGAGAGCGCTTCGTTATAGCCGAGGAAGTACTCCTTGATCACCTCGCCTCGGTAGCCGAGGCAGAGCACGAAGTCGGTGCAGCCAAAGCGCGAGTAGTACTTCATGATGTGCCAGAGGATCGGCCGCGGACCGAGCGGCACCATCGGCTTCGGCAAAAGCGGCGAGGCCTCGCGCATCCGCAGTCCGAGCCCGCCGCAGAAGAGGACGACCTTCACGCAAGCACCTCCGGCTGGGGAATCGGCACGATCATGCGCGCGCCCCATTCGTGCACGTACTCGAGCTGCGCCATGATCTCCCGCTGGAGGTTCCAGGGCAAGATCACGATGAAGTCCGGCTGGGTCTCGGCGAGATGCTCCGGCGGATAGATCGGTATGTGGCTGCCGGGGAGGAACATGCCGTGCTTCCCCGGATTTCGGTCGACGGTGTACTCGATCAGGTCCGGTCCGATGCCGCAGTAGTTGAGGAGTGTGTTGCCCTTTCCCGGCGCGCCGTACGCCGCGACCGAGCTCCCGTCGCGACGCACGTCGATCAGGAGCTGGAGCAACGACCATTTCGCCTCGGCGACGCGTTCGTCGAATCCCCGGTAGCCGGCGACCGTGTCGAAGCCGGCGTCGGCCTCACGGTCGAGCAACTCGCGGACCGTGTCGCGTGGAGTGCCCGCCGGGTGCCGCACGAAGACGCGTAATGAGCCGCCGTGAGAGCGGAGCTCCTCGACGTCGAACACCTCGAGCCCGTGCTCGGCGAACAGGTGGACGAGCGTGTGGAACGAGAAGTAGGAGTAGTGCTCGTGGTAGATCGTGTCGAACTGCAGGCCCTCGACGAGTCGCATGAGATGCGGCACCTCGACGCTCGCGATGCCGTTCGGGGCCAGAAGGATCCTCATGCCCTCCACGAAGTCGTTGAGCTCGGGGACCTGTGCGAGGACGTTGTTGGCGACGACCAGGTCCGCGTGCCCGCGCTCGCCCACGAGCCGCGTGGCCAACCTCGAGTCGAAGAAGTCGACGATGGTGTTCACACCGGCGCGTTCAGCAGCCTCGGCGACGTTCGCCGCTGGATCGATGCCGAGGGAGGTCACCCCGCTCTGAACGAAGTGCCGGAGCAGGTAGCCGTCGTTCGACGCCAGCTCGACGACGAGGCTCGAAGCGCCGAGCGAGAGCTCCTCGATCATCCGCTCGGCGAAGACGCGGGCGTGCTCGACCCAGCTCGTGGAGTACGACGAGAAGTACGCATAGTCGCGGAAGATCGCCTCCGCCTCGACGTACGCCTCGAGCTGCACGAGGAGACACTCCTCGCAGGCCCGGACGTGGAGGGGATAGTACGGCTCCATCTGGTTGAGCTGGTCGGCGCGGAGGAACCGCTCGCAGAGCGGCGACATGCCGAGGTCGACGAAGGTCACGCGTAGGCCGCGGCCGCACAGGCGGCAGCGCGGTGAAGGCGTCGTCACCGTCGTCCCACCACCCGACCGCCGGTTACCGAGGCCCCCACGTCTCTCGTAATACCACCTTCCTGCGCGCACGTCGCGCTCTACCTGAAGGACGGGTTCGGACCAGCCTCATGGCGGGAGACGTCGGCGCGGTTGCGACGGAGAGTTAAGGCGTGGCGAACGCTGGCGGAGGGAGGTGAGGAGAGGAGCAGGTCGAGGAGCCCGCTGTAGGGACTGACCGTGCGACCTACTGCGGCCGCTGAGGTCAAGGGGTCGATTCACAGCACCGGTGGCTCGGCCGCCAATTCGTGCGCTCTCGGCGTTGCCGACTGGGTGGACGGAGCGATGTTTCGGGGGAGAGGGGAGATGGTCATTCGAGCTTCAGCCGCCTGCAGGGCGGCGCTTATCGCTGTAGACACTGCGGCCCCGGTGGGCGGCTCTTGACCGTGCAGGATCACGATTTGCCGCTCGATGCGGTCACCGACGTACGCTCGACGCCCTCCGAGCGGGTGCGGCCGCGGCGGCGCCGCGGCTGGCTCGTCCGGCGCCTGCTCGCGGCGGCGGACGTCGTCGGCCTGACCTCGGCGTTTCTCGTCACCGAGCTGGCCTTCTCCGGCAGAAGCCCGCTGATCGACCGGGTGAGCGTCGGCGACGAGCTGATCGTCTTCTTCGGGACGCTGCCGCTGTGGATCGTCGCGGCCAAGCTCTACGGGCTGTACGACAAGGACGAGGAACGTCCGGTCCACACAACCGCGGACGAGCTCGTCACCGTCTTTCACCTGATTACGGTGGCCGTCTCGCTCTTCTACGCCTTCTCGTGGCTCACCGGCCTGACGAGCCCGGATCAGGCGAAGCTCGTGACCTTCTGGGCGCTTGGAATCGCCTGCGTCACGGGAGCCCGCGCGGTCGCGCGCGGGGTCGCGCGCCGTCAACCCTCATACATCCAGAACACGATCATCGTCGGCGCCGGCGATGTCGGGCAGCTCGTCGGACGCAAGCTCCTCCAGCATCCGGAGTACGGGCTCAATCTCGTGGGCTTCGTCGACACGGAGCCGAAGCATGCGCGCCTCGATCTGGGCGATCTCGCGCTGCTCGGCGACCCGAATGACCTCGACGCGATCATCGCTCGCGACGAGATCGATCGAGTGATCATCGCCTTCTCCAGGGAGAGTCACGAGGACCTCGTCGAGGTTGTTCGCGCACTGCGCGACCGCAATGTCCAGATCGACATCGTTCCGCGTCTGTTCGACGTCGTGAACCCGGGCGCTGCGGTGCACCTGATCGAAGGTCTCCCGCTCGTCGGTCTCACGCCTGCGCGACTGCCGCGTTCCTCGCGCCTGCTGAAGCGTTGTTTCGATCTCGTCTGTGCGTCGCTCCTGCTCGCCGCAGCCGCCCCGCTGATGGCGGTCTTCGCGCTCCTGATCCGTCGCGACTCGCCGGGGCCGGTTCTGTTCAAACAGGTCCGCCTCGGGATGGACAAGCGGCCGTTCAGGCTCCTCAAGTTCCGGACGATGTACGTCGGCACCGACGAAGCGCCCCACCGCGAGTACGTCCGGAACATCATGGATCCGAGCGCGCCGCCGGGCGCTCAGTTGCTGTACAAGCTGGAGCGGCCCGAGTCGGTGACACGGATCGGCTGGTGGCTTCGCAAGACGAGCCTGGACGAGCTGCCACAGCTGCTCAACGTCGTTCGTGGGGACATGTCGCTTGTGGGGCCGCGGCCGTGCCTCCCCTACGAGGTCGAGCTGTTCAAGCCGCACCACTACGAGCGCTTCCTCGTTCCGGCAGGCATCACCGGGCTCTGGCAGGTCGAGGCCAGAGCGCATTCGACCTTCGGCGAGGCGCTGGATCTCGACGTCGCCTATGCACGCGGCTGGTCGTTCGGGCTCGACCTCCGTCTGCTCGCGCGCACCCCGATCCTGATGTTCCGAATGCGGGGGACGAGCTGATGAGGCGTCGGCCCCAGGGCGGCGGCGAGACAGCGGTCCCGGTCGGCGCGGCGATCCGCGTCGCCGTCGTCGGCCTCGGCTACTGGGGCCCCAACCTCGTCCGCAACCTCGCCGAGCTGCCGCAGTTCGAGCTCGCGGCTCTGTGCGACACTCGGTCCTCCGCGCTCGCGACGATCGGGCGCCGCTACCCCGACGTTCCCTGCACCGAGTCGATCGACGAGGTTCTGGCGGACCCGAGCATCGACGCGGTGTTGATCGCCACGTCGATCTCGACGCACTACGCGCTTGCCAGGCGGGCCCTCGAGGCGGGAAAGCACACGTTCGTCGAGAAGCCGCTCGCCGGATCGTCCGAGCAGGTGCAGGAGCTCACCGAGCTCGCCTCGCGCAAAGGGCTCGTCCTCATGCCCGGGCACACGTTTCTCTACAGCCCACCTGTCCGGGCGATCAAGACGCTGATCGACGCCGGCGACCTCGGCGAGATCTACTTCATCTCGACGAGCCGGGTGAATCTCGGTCTCCACCAGCCGGATGCGAGCGTCGTCTGGGACCTCGGTCCGCACGACTTTTCGATCCTCCGGTACTGGCTCGGAGAGCTCCCTTTGCGGGTCTCCGCGCTCAGCCGGAGTTGCATCATCCCCGGAAGTCCCGACGTCGCCTTCGTCACACTCTCGTACGCCTCCGGCACGATCGCCAACGTCGAGCTCTCGTGGTTGGCCCCGAGCAAGCTGCGGAGGACGGCGATCGTGGGGTCCGAGCGGATGGTCGTCTATGACGACAGCTCGACCGAGCCGGTGCGCATCTTCGATGCGGGTGCCGCCATTCCGGACCCGGGCAGCTTCAGCGAGTACCAGCTCAGCTACCGGACGGGTGAGATCGTCTCGCCGCGCGTCGATGCGACGGAGCCGTTGTCGATCGAGCTCGCAGAGTTCGCGTCGGCGATCCTCGACGATGCGCCCCTCGTCTCGTCGCCGGCGGTCGGGCTCGACGTCGTCCGCACGATCGAGGCGGTTGATCGCTCGCTGGCCGCGGACGGAATACCCGTGCCGCTCGACGAGCAGCCCGTGGGCGGGCTCGAGGACGCGCTTCGGGCGCGCGTCGAGGAGTTGAGGCCCGCCGCGGCTCGGGAGCCCGCCGCACCGGAGACCCTCGGCGACGGCGACTCCCTCGGCACGGCGATCCTCGGCGGAGGGCCGGCGGGGTTGACGGCGGCCTATGTTCACGCGCGCCGAGGCGCGCCCGCAGCGGTGTTCGAGGCAAACGGCACGGTCGGGGGCATCGCAAAGACCGTGGACTTCAACGGCTACCGCTTCGACCTCGGCGGCCATCGCTTCTTTACGAAGCTGGCACCGATCGCACGCCTGTGGGAATCGATGCTCGGCGACGAGTTCCTGACCCGGCCGCGTCTCTCCAGGATCTACTACAACGGCAAGTACTTCTCCTATCCGATCACCGCAAAGGATGTCGTCGGCAGGCTCGGCCTGCTCGAGTCCACGCGCTGCGCCTTGTCCTATCTGCTCGCCGTGCGGCATCGCCGGGTCGAGGCCGATACGTTCGAGAGCTGGGTCACGGCGCGCTTCGGCCGGCGCCTCTATGACGCCTTCTTCCGTTCGTACACGGAGAAGGTCTGGGGCATTCCCGGTTCCGAGATCCGGTCCCTGTGGGCGGCGCAGCGGATCAAGAACTTCTCCCTCTCAAAGGCGATCCTGTCGATCCTCGGCCTCCGGCGCGAGCACGTGACGACCCTGATCGAGGAGTTCCGGTATCCGCGCCTCGGGCCGGGACAGATGTGGGAGGCATTCGCGGCGTATGCCGAGCGCAGGGGGATCCCGGTTCGCCTCAAGCAGGAGTGCACCTCGATCGTGCATGCGGACGGACATGTTCAGAGCATCGTCGTCCGCTCGAACGGCGACATGTATGAGCACGACGTCGACGCCGTGATCTCGTCGCTCGCCCTCAGCGATCTCGTTCGGGCACTCGACCCGCCGGCGCCGGTCGCAGTGCAGGAGGCCGCCGGGCGACTCCGCTACCGAGACCTCGTTGTCGTGGCGTTGATCACGACGGAGGGCGAGCCGTTCCCCGACAACTGGATCTATCTCCACGACCCGGATACTCGCGCGGGACGCGTTCAGAATTTCGGTGCCTGGAGCCCGGCGATGGTCCAGCCGGGGACGGCGTGCCTCGGTGTCGAGTACTTCTGCTTCCGCAACGACGAGATCTGGGAGATGAGCGACACGGAGGCGGTCGCCCTCGCCACGCAGGAGCTGGCGCGAATCGGTCTCATCGATCCGGCAAAGGTCGTGGACGGCGTGAAGGTGCTGGCGCCCAAGGCGTACCCGATGTATGACGCCAACTACGAGGAAGCGGTCGCCGTGATCCGCGCGTACCTGGCCGGCTTCGACAACCTCCAGACCTGCGGACGTAACGGTCTCCATCGCTACAACAACCAGGACCACTCGATGTGGACGGCCGTCCTCGCGAGCCTGAACGTGCTCGACGGCGCCGACCACAACGTCTGGGACGTGAATGTGGAAGAGGAGTACCTCGAGGAAGGCCCTCTCGTCGAGGCCGTGCTCGAGCCCGGAGCCGCGATTCCCGTTCCGCACGCGGACGAAGCGGCTTAGCGGCCTATCTGCGGTCGCCGAGCCTCCGGCGGAGGTGGGCAAGCACTCCGAGGGGCACCGCCGCGGCCGCGGAGACATGATGTACCGCGTGGAGGGCGACGCCCACCGCGGCGTGGAGCCGGCCGCGACGGTGGAGTAGGAGCCGGTAGAAAGACCAGTTGAGCGCCCCGAGCATTACGAGTCCGAGCAACGTCCCGCGCGGGCGCCGCCTGGCGATCGACCGGAGAAGAATCAGGCTCGCGAGCGTGCTCGACCGGTGACGCCACCCGAGGTTGAGTGCCGTGGCTTCGGCGCGGCGAGACAGAATCAGCTCGACCCACGGCATTCCGCGGCCGAGGAGATCCGTCTGCACCATCGTCCGGAGCGTCCACCGCTTGAGGTGCGTACCCTGGATGCGCGGATCGAGGGTAATCCGTCTACCGGCGGCGTGGAGACGTGCGCCGAGATCGATGTCCTCGATCGAGGCGCGCGGAAAGCGACTCTCGTCGAAGCCGCCGACGTCGACGAACGCGTCGCGACGAACGGCGCCGAGGCCAGCCCAGAAGGTCGCAGCCGGACCCGCGCCCGCGTGATGGACGTGGTGGTGCAGGAGATTGCGGAAATCGGACACGATGCCGCCGGCCCGCGGATCGTCGTCGTACGAGCCGAAGATCGCGGCCAGGTCGGGCTCGGCCTCGAAGGCCCGACGGATTCGCGTGAACGCGTCCGCGTGCACCTCGACATCGGAGTCGACAAAGACGAGGATCTCGCCGCTCGACCGCTGCGCTCCGTCGTTACGCGCGCCGGCCGGCCCGCGACCGGCAGGCTCGTCGACGACGATGATCTCCTCCGGGGGCTCGGCAGCGGCGCGAATTGCAGCGAGCGCGCCGTCGAGCGTCGCAGGCCGATTCGTGGCGGGGATGATCGTGCTGATCCGCTCGATGGCGACGATCATAGGAGGCGACCCGCAGCCGGTAGACGAAATCCCCCGCCTGGGTGAGCGAGGGTCTCGAGGGAGGGACGATGAGAGAGGTGCATGTCTCGCCGCCTCGTTTCGCCGCTGCTCTTCGTCGTGCTCGCACTTGCCGTCACCGGAAGTGCCGGGTCGGCATCGCAGTCGCCCGGGCAGTCGCCTCCGCAGAACCTCTCGCGGCCGGCCGTGAGCGGGAGCGCGGTGCAGGGGCAGGGCCTTTCGACGAGCCTCGGCAGCTGGGGCAGCGGCCCGAGCACGACGTACTCGTTCCAGTGGCAGCGCTGTGACGCCTCCGGCGGCGCGTGCGCTCCTGTCGGTAGCGGCGAAGGGAGCTACGGCCTCGGCGCAGCCGACGCCGGCTCGACGATCCGCGTCAGCGTGACCGCATCGAACAAGAACGGCTCGACGGTCGCCACGTCCGACCCGACGGCTGTCGTCAAAGCGCTCGTCGCGGCCCCGACGCCGACGACGACAACCACGCCGACGACTACGACGACGCCGACGACGACAACCACGCCGACGACTACGACGACGCCGACCACGACGACTACGACTACGACGACGCCCACTACGACGACGACGCCGACGACGACGACGGCGCCGGCGCCGGCTGCGCCGACCGGGACGGTGTATTTCGATGGTCGGGCGAAGAACATGACGCAGCTCTTCTCGTACGAGACGACGCAGTGGGATCTGACCACGTTGAAGACGGGCCAGTCGCCGTATGTGTGGGATTGCCTCTGCTTCTTGAACAACGACATGCAGCTCGCTGCCGACGCCCGCTACGGCAAGGTCTACGCGACCCAGGCCGGGCCGGGGTCGCGCAACCCCTGGAACGGCGCGGCGCCGGCCAGCTACGCCTCGGCGCAGACATCGACTCGGCGCTTGTCATACGACCTCGGCAAGACGTTCTGGTACGCCGATGCCTTCAAGATCGACTCGACCTGGACGCAGCCCGACTTCACCAGCCTGGTCACCTTCGGCTACCCGACGCTTTCGTCGGGGCCGATCGAGATCCAGGTCTACCCGACCAACGGCGTGCTCAGCTACGCGCTGCTGATGAACTCGGGCCTGCTGACCAAGAACGCGTCCGGCTTCTACGCGGGAAGCGTCTTGAGCTTGACTCAGATCGCCCCGATCAACTTCGGCAAGTGGGTCGAGCTGATCATCGGCATCA
>WNGB01002505.1_pt1 | contig 29585 bp, 29 predicted proteins | sample 5400681 | NCBI WGS metagenome assembly WNGB01 (sample SAMN13153367, study PRJNA577476) | soil metagenome | isolation source: 115 cm soil or saprolite under grassland replicate 2 | place: USA:California | collected 2016-06-15
CCTCTGGATCGTCTTCGCCTCGTTCGCGGATCAGCGCCTCCACAAACCAGGGGTCCGGTGTCTGCCGCTCTGGGTCCCAATGCCTGAGTAACTGGTTCCACTCGCCGTTCAGTTCCGCGATGGCCTCAAGGTCGCGCGGGTCATGGTCGAGAGCCACCTTCATCAGATTGGCGAAGGCCGCGAACGCATCTTCCATCGGCTCCCTAGCTCGGAGACGCTCTTCCAGGCTTGAGGCCTCCCGCGTGATGGTTGGTTCGATGTGAAAGTCCGCGTATTCCCTAAGGCGCCCATGGAGCCAAGAACGGAGCATGTCTCGATCTGGGTGTTGGGCATTCAGTAGCGCCGCGTAATACGCGGCAAGAGTGCCGAGGGCGTCTCGCGCGTGGGCGAAATGCTTTCAGCGGTACGGCGCGGGTCGCAACATCGAGGGGGAAGTTGAGAATGTGTTGCGCGACATCGCGATCGCGGCCCGAGAGCGCGTGCAAAACCTCCTCGTATGCGTTACTGCGGAGCGTGTCGAGAAAAGTCCAACCGAAGATGTCACTCGATACGTCCAGGTCGCGTTCCAGCTGTTGTCCATAACGTGCCCACGCCTCCGGCAGCCGCATCACGATGTCGGTGTACGCGTCGACTATCTCCTCATAGCGGTTGGGGGCCGGCGCAGCGATGGCTCGGAGACCTTCGGTGTGGAGTTCGTCCAACGTCCGTCGAAGCTCTTCATCTGTGCCCTCTCCGCGACGCAAGGAGACGGCGCGCGTAACTGATGGAACGAGCTGACGGACTACGGTGTGAACGGAAAGACACGCGGTATCAGCGCCGACGCGGTCGCCTAGCTTGACCAGGACCGCTGGACGGTCAACCTCGGTTTCGCGTGCTTCCTTTCCGGCCTTTCTGATCGTACGGAGATTGATGTCGTAGACCTGGCCGGGTCGTCCTGCAAGGACGGCTACTCCTGCCGTGTGCTGCGTGAACCACGCGAGTTCGACACCGGCGGTCTCACATGCGTCCTTCAGTACGTGTTGACTGATTCGCTCGAGAATGACGCGGTCCACGACGGCGTCGACGTTCGCGCTGGCTCGATGGATCCGCCGAAGGTTTAGGCGACTAACGTCGATGCTCTGGAGTGCGGTGACGAAAAGAACGGGCGTGTCGGCCAGACCAAGGGCGCGAAGGTTGTTGCGTTCGTTGTGATGTGGGCGATCGCGGAAGAAGCATTGGGTCATCCGCCGCCGCTTGAGGAGTACGCGGACTGGTGGCGAGAGTCGCGGTCAACCGTGTTCCGCCTGCAGGCGCGGTTCCGCGAAGCATTCCCGGGCGAGACGACACCTCAACGGCTAGTGGACGCGATGAAGCAGCAGAAAGGTCCGACCTGGTTCAAGTTGGGCGTTTCGCGGTGTGCTCGGCTGGCGCTTCGCGATGCGATCATCGAGGCGCTTAGCGGCGACGCTCACGAACCGGGAGAGCGTTTCGCGTGACATTTAGTCGCGCAATCGACCTCTACATTGGCGACCTTGCGCGCCAGGGGCGCCGGCAGGCAACCCTAGATAGCTACTCAATGACTTCGCTGATGTTGTGCGCGATCGCCCACCGCATGAACTGAAGCTTGAGGACTACGAGCGCTTTCTCGATAGGTGGGTGCGGAGCAAGCCATCAACGCTGGCGAGCGGGGTCAGTCTTGTCCGTGGCTTCTCCCGGTTCCTCTACGAGCGCGGGTACGCCGCAGAGTTCATCGCGGAGCCGTTGAAGCGCCCAAAGCGGCAGGCTGCGGAGGACCTCGAAGTGGTCACCATCTCCGCCTCGGATGTTGGCCGGATGCTCGACACCTGCGAGGACTGGCAAGAGCTCTTGTGTGTGGCAACCGGGAGACGATCAAGCGGGTTGCCGCCCGGGCGGGAATCAAGGCTCATGTGCATGCCTTCCGAGCCGCGTTCGCCGTCCAGTTCGACGAAGCCCATCCCGACCAGGTGATCGCCCTAAAGGAGCTCATGGGGCACACCAGGCTCGAAACGACTCTGATCTACCTGCGCCGCAAGGACAAGGCCCGGGCCATGGAGGTTGTCCGGGACCTGACTTGGGGCTCCAACGTGTTTCCGGAGGAAACAGAGGAGGCGCATACGGGATTCGAACCCGTGCCGCCGCCGTGAGAGGGCGGTGTCCTAGGCCACTAGACGAATGCGCCGAGCGGGGGCCCAGTCTAGCGACGATTGGGCACGATCGAGGGGGTGGTCCGACTATCCTGGCACCGTGAAGCGGGCGCTCCTCGTGACCATGCTGGCGGTGCTGGCGCTCGCTACCTCGTCCTGCGGCGGGGGCGGCGGCGGACAGCTGTCGCAGTCGGACTTCGAGGCACAGATCGGGGCGATTTTGCGGCCCCTCCAGGGCTCGACCCTCCAGAACCTCGTCCTGATCAGCGCAGCGGATCCCGAGGCCGCGATCAACGCGCTGAAAGACGGGGAGTCGAAGCTGCACGAGGCGTCCTCCGAGCTCGCCTCGATGAAACCGCCCGACGACGCAGTCCAGCCGACGCAGATGCTCGCCAAGGGGGTCGGGGAGCTTGCCGACGAGGTGACCGCGGTGCGCAAGGACGCGGAGCGCGGTGACTTCGCCAGGCTCGTCCGGTTCAAGGTCGGGCTCCGTTCGGATCCGGCCGTCTTGGAGATCCAGGACGCAGCTACGGAGTTGATCAAGCTCGGCTACAACATCGCCGGCGAGGCCCCATGAAAAAGCCCTGCGTGGGCAGGGCTTTCGAAGGCTGCGGGGCTAGGATTCGAACCTAGACTACTCGGTCCAGAGCCGAGCGTCCTACCATTAGACGACCCCGCAAAGAGCGGTTGCAGCTCCGGGGAGTGTAGCGAGCTATTTGCGCGCTCAGCCTGCAAAAGCGCTGAACGTGGAGGCGCCGTGGCGACGCAGGTTCAAGCCCGAATCTTCGAGCTTGCGACCGTGGCGGAGGGCCAGCCAGCTGCCGTCCTTGCGCGCCAGTTGCACACGGGCGACGCGGTAGCCGTAGCGGTTGCAGGCGGCGCTTTCCGAGTAGTTCTCGGCCGTCGCGATCGGCTCCCAGGCACGGTGGCTGTGCGGCAGGTAGAAGGGCCCGGCGATTCCGGCGCTCGATACGACGACCCAGGTGTTGTGGGCAAAGGGGAGCTCGAGCAGGGCCACGCGCTGCCGCTCGCCCGGCCGGATCCCCGAGGCGAGCGTGGTGTACTCCGGCTCGCGGCCCGGCTGCGTCAGCTCGTAGTAGAGCTGCCCTTCACTCGAGTCCGGGAAGGATGCGAGGCCGACCTGCAGCCACTCATCCTCGCCCTGGGGCCCGAGACCCTGGCCGCCAACGCCGACCCAGGCGGCGGCATGGCCGCTGACGACGCTCGGTGCTTCGAGCATTGTCAGGGTGGCCGCCACGCCGGAGGCCTTCGAGGGGCTGTAGAGGCCGGCGTAGGAGTAGCCGCGCACACACGCGAGCGCCACGGGGGCGAAGAACGCGGAGGCAAGGGCCAAGGCGCCGGCGAGGAGCGTGATGCGAACGCGGGTCACGAATTCGAGAATCGGGCCCGCCAACGGGTGCGCCGATCCCTCGTATCAGGGAATTGACACTGTTGTTACGAAGTCGCGCGGAACAATCCTGGATCAGGCCACGTCCAATGCCCAATCGCCGTAGAGCGAGGTGTAGAGGCCGCGCTTCTGCAGGAGCTCGTCATGGGTGCCCTGCTCGATGACCCGGCCGTGCTCGAGCACCACGATCAGGTCGGCGTCGCGGATCGTCGAGAGGCGGTGCGCGATCACGAATGCGGTGCGGCCTGCGAGGAGCTTTCGCAGCGCCGACTCGATCTTCCGCTCCGTGCCGATGTCGACCGAGGAGGTCGCCTCGTCGAGGATCAGGATGCGCGGGTCGGCGAGAAGGGCGCGACCAAGGGCGACGAGCTGCCGCTGACCGAGCGAGAGCCGGGTGCCGCGTTCCTGCACTTCCGTCTCGTAGCCGTTCTCGAGGTGGGTCACGAAGTCGTGTGCGCCGATCGTCCGGGCCGCGCTGACGATGTCCGCGGCGGGGGCCTCGGGGCGCCCGAAGGCGATGTTCTCGCTGACCGTGCCCGCAAAAAGAAAGCCCTCCTGGGGCACGATCCCGAGCTGCCGTCGCAGCGACGCCTGCGTCACGTCACGCAGGTCGTGCCCGTCGATCGTGATCCGGCCGGCGCGCGGGTCGTAGAAGCGCGCGAGCAGCTTCGCGATCGTCGACTTGCCAGCGCCGGTGTGGCCCACCAGCGCGACGGTCGTGCCGGCCGGCACGTCGAGGTCGAGACCGTGCAGGACCTCCGGTCCGTCGCCGTAGCCGAACGTGACGTTCTCGAACTGGACGCGCCCCTCCACGCGCGGGAGCGGCTTCGCGTCCGGCTTGTCGAGCACCTCGGGCTCCTCATCGAGGACGTCCACGATCTTGTCGAGTGCGGCCGTCGCCGAGAGGAACGTGTTGTAGAGCTGGGAGAGCTGCTGCACCGGGTCGAAGAAGTTCTGGACGTAGAGCATGAAGGCGAAGAGCGTGCCGAGCGTCACGTCGCCCTGGAAGTAGAGGTGGCCGCCGTAGCCGAGGACAACCGCGAGCGCGACCGACGAGAGCACATCCACGAACGGGAAGTAGAGGCCGTTCAGGACGACGGTCTCCATGTTCGAGTCGCGGTAGCGCTCGGCGACCTTGCGGAAGTTCTCGGTGTTCGTCCGCTCTCGCGTGAAGGCCTGGACGATGCGCATCCCCGCGATGTCCTCCGCGAGTGTGGCGGTGACGAGCCCGAGCCGCTCCCGCACCGCCGCGTAGGCGCGGGCCGAGCGAACGCGAAAGATGATCGTCGCGATGCTCATGAACGGGATCACCAGGAGCGTCGCGAGCGCGAGGCGCCAGTCGAGGATGAAGAGGAGGATCGCGGTGCCGACGAGCGTCAGGGTGTTCTGAACCAGACTGGTGACGCCGTCGGTCACGAGCTGGTCGATCGCCTCCACGTCGTTGGTGAGGCGGCTGATGATGACGCCCGCGCGGTTGCGCTCGAAGAAGCCGAGCGAAAGGCGCTGGAGGTGCTCGAAGAGCCGGTTGCGCAGGTCGGCCAGAATCCGCTCGCCGACCCAGCCGGTCAGGTAGGTCTGCGCGTAGCTCATCGCCCAGTTGAGCAGCCCGGCGATGAGAAACGCGCCGACGATCCACCAGAGCGCGGTGAGATCCTGGCGCCGGATGCCGTCGTCGACGGCGTACTTAGCCAGCAGCGGCGGCAGGAGCGCGGTGGCCGTCGCCAGCAGCAGCGAAACCACAGAGAGGGTCGTCCGTGTCCGGTAGGGACGCGTCAGGCGCACGAGCATTCCGAGCCGGCGGCGCGTGCGCTCCCAGGACCAGTCGTCGACCCGGGCGCCTCGCTCCCGCATCAGATGCCCGCCGGGCTGCCAGACCCTCACGCCGCCGACCCCGGCAGGCCAGGAGCACCCGCACCCCCACCCGAATCGAGGGTGGGGACCGACCCGCCGCCCTCGAAGGCGACGATACCGGCGAAAGACGCGCGCGTCTGTGCCGATTCCGGGCCGAAAGCGTGATTCACGATGCCGCCTCAAGGGCCTGCTCGCCCGCTCGTCCCTCGACGGCGTCTGCGAACTGGCGCTCGAGCAGGCCGTGCTCGTAGATGTCGCGGTAGACCGCGCTCGTCTCGAGCAGCTCCCCGTGTGTCCCGCGTGCCGCGATGCGGCCCGCGTCCAGGACGACGACCTCGTCCGCGAGGGCGATCGTCGAGAGCCGGTGGGCGATGATCAGCGTCGTCCGGTTCTGCATCGCCTCCCGCAGGCCGAGGCGGATGCGCGCCTCCGTGGTCGCGTCAACCGAGGCGGTTGCGTCGTCGAGGACGAGGATCCGCGGGTCGACCGCGAGCGCTCGCGCGATCGCCAGGCGCTGGCGCTGGCCGCCCGAGAGCGTGATCCCGCGCTCCCCGATCACCGTGTCGTAGCCGTCGGGAAGTTGCTCCACGAACTCGTGCGCCTGCGCGAGCCGCGCGATCCGCTCGACCTCCTCGTCGTCGAGGTTGGGGGCGCCGAAGGTGATGTTCTCGCGCACGGTGGCCGAGAACAGGAACGGATCCTGCGAGATGACGCCGATCGCGTGGCGGAGAGAGGTCAGCCCGAGGTCCCTCACATCGGCGCCGTCGATCGTCACGCGCCCCTCGGTGACGTCGTAGAAGCGGGGCACGAGCGAAGTGAGTGTGGTCTTCCCCGAGCCGGTCTGGCCGATCAGGGCGATCGTCTTCCCGGGCAGCACGTCGAGATCGACACCGTCGAGCACGGGCCGGCCCTCGAGGTACTCGAAGCGCACGTTCTCGAAGCGGAGATGACCGCCGCCCGGCGGCAGCTCGGCTGCGGCGGGCCGCGCGGCGATCTCCTCGGGCTCGTCCATGATCTGGAAGATCCGCTCGCCGGAAGCGGTCGCGCGCTGGGCCTGCCCGATCCACATCCCGAGTGAGCGCAGGGGCATGATGAGCATGCCCAGATAGAGGTTGAAGGCGACGAAGCCGCCGACGGTCAGCTCGGCCTGCTGGCCGGTCGACACCATCCGGGCGCCGACGAGCAGCACTGCTGCCTGCGCCAGCATCGGCACCCAGGAAATGAACGGCACGTAGAGCGCGCGCTGGCGGTTTGCGCGCAGCGTCTGCCTGAAGACCTCCTCCGAGCGGGCATGGAACTTCGCTTCCTCCTGCGGCTCCTGGGCGAACGACTTGACGACGTGGACGCCGACGATGTTCTCCTCCGCGACCGTCGCCACGTCGGCCAGCTTCTGCTGGACGTCACGTAGCGTCGGGTGCGCGATGTGGCTATAGCGGTAGGCGAGAGCGATCAGGATCGGCATGACCGCGAGCACGATCAGGGCGAGCTTCCACTGGAAGAAGAACAGCACCACGGTCACGGAAACCACCGTGAGCACGTTCTGGAAGAAGAAGATCAACCCGTAGCCGAGGAAGAAGCGAACGCCCTGCAGATCGACGGTGGCCCTCGACATCAGCTGCCCGGTCTGATGACGGTCGTAGAAGCCGAACGAGAGCCGCACGAGGTGCGAGTAGAGCCCCTGGCGCATGTCCATCTCGACGGCGAGCGCCTGCCGCCCCGAGATGAGCCGCCGGGCCGCCATCAGCACGCCCCGAATCAAGCCCAGTCCGACGATCGCCCCGACGTAGACCCACAGCTTCTGCTCGTCGTGGGGCCGGATCGCTTCGTCGATCACGTCCTTCGTGATCCAGATCAGGGCGATCTGGGCGACCTGGGAGCCGACGGCGAGGACGATCGAGACCGCCAGGCCGACCTTGTAGGGGCGCAGAAACCCGAGCAGACGGGCAAACGTGTCTCGATAGCGGGGGGTTTCTGTCACCGGACAAATCTAGCCGCCGGGCTGGCCGAGCCGAACGAGCTCGCCGCGAATGAGCGCCGCAGCTTCCTCCACCCGGGCGCGGTTGGCCGGGTCGTTCAACCAACTGCTGGCCCCGGACGGGTGCGGCAGCGGTATCGCGAGGGCGCCGTCGAGCTCGAAGCGGCGGCCGACGCACTCACTCACGCTCTTCAGGCCGAGCAGGCGCCGCGCGGCGAGGCCCCCGACCGGCACGACGAGCGGCGGCCGGATCAGCTTCAGCTCCCACTCGCGCCAGAACGCGCAGAGCTCCTGCTCGCGCGGCGTTGGCGTGCGGTCGCCGCGGCCGCTCGCCGCCTTGCCCGGGTAACAGCGGGTGACTGAGGCGCAGTAGAAGGTGGCGTAGAACTCGTCCTCTTCGAGCCCGAGCCAGCGGCGCAGCATGCGGCCGGCGCGACCCCGCCATGGGCGCCGCTCCTGTCCTTCGACCACGCCCGGCGCCTGGCCGAACATGTATGCGCGCTGGCCCTCGTAGGGCTGGACCACCGGCAGGGATTCCAGCGGAAAGCCGGCCTCCACGCAGGCGCGGCAGACGCGGTTGTCGCGCTGGAGCGAGGCGATCGACCGGTAGCTGGAGCGCACGCGCGTCAAGAGCGGACGACGACGAACCAGCGGCCGGCGAAGACGGTGCCGCCGCCGCCGAGCTCCGCGGCCAGCTGTTCAGGCGCGAAGTACCGTTTGTAGACCTCCCAGCGCGACCCGTCGTTGAGGGTTCGTTCCTGCCATTCCTCCTCGATACCGCCTGGCTGGACGGAGGCGTCGACCACCACGAGCTCAGGTGCGACCCGGCGCGCCTCGCGCAGGAACGTCTCGCGCTCCGGCTCCTCGAGGTGGCCGTAGAAATGGCCGGTGAAGACGCGCTCGAAGGAGCTGTCCTCGAACGGGAGCGAGAGCGCGTCGCCGCTGAGGTAGGTCGCGTTCGGCGCCTGGCGGCGTGCCTCCTCCAGCATCGACTCGCTCTGGTCGAGCCCGACGATCTCGCCCGGGAGGTGACGCGTCAGGAAGCCCGTACCGCAGGCGACATCGAGCGTCCGCGCCGTCGGCAGCGCCTCGAGCGTGCGCCGGAGGGCCTCCAGCTCCTCGTCCCAGCCGGGCCGCTCCCGGCCGGCAAAACGGCCCGAGCCGAAGTACCACTCGTCGTACTCGGGGGCCCGGCGGTCGTAGTAGGCCTTCACCGCCTCCTAGACTACGCATGTGGCGCGGCCGCTCGAGTCGGTCCCGAACTTCTCGGAGGGGCGAGACCGGGCGACGATCGATGCGCTCGCGGAAGCGCTCGGCTCGCAGGCGCGTCTCCTCGACGTGCACGCCGACGAGGATCACAACCGCTCGGTCTTCACCCTCGTCGGCTCCGAGGAGGAGCTGGTCGAGTCGCTCCTGCTCGGGATCGCTTGCGCGCGCGAGCGAATCGATCTGCGCCGGCACGAGGGGGCCCATCCGCGCATCGGCGCGGCCGACGTCGTGCCCTTCGTGCCGCTTGCCCCCGACGACCTGACGCGCGCCCGCGCGGCGGCGCTGCAGCTGGCCGGGCGGGTGGGCGGCGAGCTCGGGTTGCCGGCCTTCCTCTACGGAGAGCTCGGGGCCGGCCGGGGCCCCTCGTTCTTCCGCGTGGGCGGCCCTGAGCAGCTCCAGCGACGCCTCGACTCCGGCGAGCTCGAGCCGGACTACGGGCCGCCGCGCCTGGACGAGCGGGCAGGCGCCGTGCTCGTCGGGGCCCGCCGTCCCCTGATTGCCTTCAACGTCAACCTCCGCGGCCCGCTCGAGGCGGCGCGGGAGATCGCGGCCCTCGTCCGCGAGCGCGACGGCGGTTTTCCGGGCGTGCGGGCGCTCGGGCTCGCCCTACCGCGGGCCGGGCTCGTCCAGGTGAGCATGAACGTCGAGGACTTCGAGGCGGCCGCGCTGCACGAGCTCGTGGCGTGCGTGGAGCGAGAGGCGGCCGAGCGAGGCGTGGAGGTGGCCGGCTCCGAGCTCGTCGGGCTGATGCCGGCGGGAGCCGCCTTGGCGGCGGCCGGGGCGGCGCTGCGGATCGACGGCTTCGACGCCTCGCACGTACTCGAGCTGCGGCTGCTCGCCGAGTAGGGGTGCGGGCACCCGAGGTGCGGAGGGACGCGGGATACACTCGCGCGGTGATCGAGAGCACGGCTTTGACGGGCGACAATCTCACTCTCGCAGACGTTTGGGCGGTCGCCGTCGGGCACGAGCCGGTCTCGCTGACCGAGGCGGCGCGGGAGCGCATGCGGGCCGCCCGCGAGGTAGTCGAGCACGTCGCGCACGGGAAGCACGAGCACACCTACGGCGTGAACACCGGCTTCGGCCGGTTTGTTTCCCGCTCGATCCCGGAGGAGCTGACCGAGGAGCTCCAACTACGGCTCCTGCGCAGCCATGCCTGCGGCGTCGGCGAGCCGTATCCGGACGAGATCGTCCGCGCGGCGATGCTGCTGCGGGCGAACGCGCTCGCCAAGGGCTACTCGGGCGCCCGCGTCGTCACCGTCGAGCTGCTGGTCGAGTGCCTCAACCACGGCGTGCTCCCGCATGTGCCGAGCCGTGGCTCGGTCGGTGCGAGCGGCGACCTCGCGCCTCTCGCACATCTCGCGCTGCCGCTGATCGGCGAGGGCGAGGCCTGGGTCGACGGCCGGCGCCTCCCCGGAGCGGCCGCGCTCGAGGCGGTCGGGCTCGAACCGGTGCGACTGCAGGCCAAGGAGGGCCTCTCGCTCGTGAACGGGACGCAGTTCATGGCCGCCTTCGGCGCCCTCGGCCTCGTGCGGGCCCAGCGTCTGGCGAAGACGGCCGACATCGCCTGCGCGCTCTCGCTCGAGGCGTTGCAGGGCTCGCGCACGAGCTTCCTGCCGCAGGTGCACGCCGTCCGCCCGCTGCGGGGCCAGGCCGACTCGGCCGCCAACGTGCTGCAGCTGCTGGAGGACTCCGCGATCAACGAGGCCCATCGCTGGTGCGACAAGGTTCAGGACGCCTACTCGCTGCGCTGCGCGCCGCAGGTGCACGGTGCCAGCCGCGACCTGCTCGACTACATCGACTACACCGTGTCCGTCGAGCTGAACTCCGCCACGGACAACCCGCTCGTGCTCGTCGAGGACGACATGCTCGTCTCGAACGGGAACTTCCACGGCCAGCCGCTCGCCTTCGCGCTGGATGCGCTCGCCATGGCCGTCGCGGAAATCGCCGACATCGCCGAGCGGCGGGTCGAGCGTCTCGTCAACCCGAGCCTCTCCGACGGGCTGCCGGCCTTCCTCACCGGCGACGGCGGGCTCAACTCGGGGTTCATGATCCCGCAGTATGTGGCCGCAGCCCTCGTCAGCGAGAACAAGGTGCTCGCGCACCCGGCGAGCGTCGACTCGATCCCGACGAGCGCCGGCCAGGAAGATCATGTCTCGATGGGGAACGCCTCGGGGCTGAAGGCCTGGCAGGTGCTCGCGAACGCCGAGCGGGTGCTGGCCATCGAGCTCCTCGCGGGCGCGCAGGCTGTCGAGTTCCTGGCGCCCTTGCAGCCCGGCGCGGGCGCTCGCACGGCGCGCGAGTTCGTCCGCTCGCTGTCGCTCCGGTTGCGCGACGACCGGTCGCTCTCGCCCGACATCGAGGCGGTGGCAGCCGCGATCGGTGACGGCTCGCTGGTGGAAGCGGTCGAATCGGAGGTGGGAGAGCTGCGATGACGAGTGGGAACGGCCAGATGCCGACCAAGCGCCGCTCGTCGCATCCCTACCGGGACAGCGCAATCGCCTACGCGATTCTGGGGGCGGTCGTCGTAGCGATCGCCGCGCTGACCGGGAGCACCCTGGCGCGGGCGTTCGCCGGCGGCGGCGCGGCCTTCGTCCTTGCGACCGCGTGGACGTGGATGCGGCTCCGATCCCGCGAGCGGCAGCGGTGAGCGCCACCCGTTCGCTCGACGCCACGGTCGAGGCGCTCTGCGGCGACCTCTCGGCGATCCGCGCGCCCAGGGGAACGGAGCTGAACGCACGCTCCTGGGCGACCGAAGCGCCCTTGCGCATGCTGCTGAACAACCTCGACCGCGAGGTCGCCGAGCGGCCGGAGGAGCTGATCGTCTACGGCGGCTCGGGCAAGGCGGCGAGGAATCACGAGGCGCTGAAGGCGCTCGTCCGCTCGCTGTTGCGGCTCGGCGAGGACGAGACGCTGCTCGTCCAGAGCGGAAAGCCCGTCGGCGTCTTCCGCACGAGCCCGGCGGCGCCGCGAGTGCTGATGGCGAACTCGCTCCTCGTGCCCCGCTGGGCGACCTGGGAGGAATTCCGCCGGCTCGAGGCGCTGGGGCTGACGATGTTCGGCCAGATGACGGCCGGGAGCTGGATCTACATCGGCACGCAGGGGATCCTGCAGGGGACATACCAGACCTTCGCGGCCGCCGGCGAAAAGCACTTCGGCTCGCCGGATCTGAGCGGCCGGACGATCCTGACCGCGGGTCTCGGAGGCATGGGCGGCGCCCAGCCCCTGGCCGCGACGCTGGCCGGCGCGGCCATCCTCTGTGTCGAGGTCGACCCCGCCCGCATCGAGCGCCGGCTCGAGACGCGCTATCTCGACGAGGCCTCCGAGTCGCTGGACGAGGCGCTGGCCCGCGTCCACGCCGCCGCCTCGGCAGGAAGGGCGCTGTCGGTCGGGCTGCTCGGCAACGCCGCCGAGGTGGTGCCGGAGCTGGCCCGCCGGGGCGAGCGGTTCGACTTCGTGACCGACCAGACGGCTGCGCACGACCCGCTCAACGGCTACGTGCCCGTCGGGCTGGGCGTCGAGGAGGCCGCCGGGCTGCGCGGGCGCGATCCCGAGGAGTACCTCCGCCGGGCGGGGGCCTCGATCGCGCGCCACGTGGAGGCCCTCCTCGACTACGCCCGTGCCGGCAGCCACGTCTTCGACTACGGGAACAACCTGAGAGGAGTGGCGCTCGAGGCGGGCGTGGCGGAGGCGTTCGCCTACCCGGGCTTCGTCCCGGCCTACATCCGGCCGCTCTTCTGCCGTGGGGTCGGGCCGTTCAGGTGGGCTGCGCTCTCCGGCGAACCGGGGGACATCGTGACCATCGACCGGACGCTGCTCGAGCTCTTCCCCGACGACGCCGCCCTGCAGCGGTGGCTGTCTCTGGCGCCAGGCCGCGTGGCCGTCCAGGGGCTCCCGGCCCGCATCTGCTGGCTCGGCTACGGCGACCGCGCCCGTGCCGGCCTGGCGATCAACGAGCTCGTGCGCAGCGGGGAGGTCAAGGCGCCCGTGGTGATCGGGCGCGACCACCTCGACTCGGGCTCGGTGGCCTCGCCATACCGCGAGACGGAGGCGATGCGCGACGGCTCGGACGCAATCGCTGACTGGCCGATCCTCAACGCCCTGGTGAACGTCGCCGCGGGCGGGACGTGGGTCAGCGTGCACCACGGCGGCGGCGTGGGGATCGGCAACTCGATCCACGCCGGCATGGTCGTCTGCGCGGACGGCTCCGTCGAGGCGGCGGAGCGGCTCGACCGGGTGCTGACGGCGGATCCGGGCACCGGCGTGCTCCGCCACGCCGACGCCGGCTACTCGGAGGCGATCGCGGCCGCGCAGGAACACGGCCTCGAGCTGCCCTCGCCACCGCCGACCGACCCGTGAGCGCCCCGCGGCTGCTCGTCCGCGACCTCGCGCAACTCGCGACCGCGGCGGGGACGGAGGCGCCGCTCCGGCGCGATGCCTTGGGGCGCGTCGAGGTGCTCGAGGATGCCTTCGTGCTGTCCGAGAACGGACGAATCACGGCGACCGGCCCCATGCGCGAGCTCGAGCCACTCCACGGCGAGGTGCAGGAGCTCGACGGCTCGGGACGCTGCGCGATCCCTGGGCTGGTCGACTGCCACACGCACGCGTGCTTCGCCGGAGATCGGGTGGGGGAGTTCGCCCTGCGCGCAGGGGGCGCGAGCTACGAGGAGCTGCACGCCGCCGGAGGCGGGATCCTCTCGACCGTGCGCGCGACGAGGGCGGCCGGCGAGGCCGAGCTTCAAGCAGCGGTCGAGCGCCACCGCTGGTGGATGCTGCGCGCCGGCACGACCACCTTCGAGTCGAAATCGGGCTACGGCCTCGACCGAGAGACCGAGCTGGCCTCCCTCCGCGCGATCGTGGCGGAGGAGAGCGTGCCGACCTGGCTCGGCGCGCACGCGGTGCCGCCGGAGTTCGAGGACGCCGACGCCTACCTCGACTTCGCGCTCGCGGAGGTCCTCCCGGAGGCGGCGCACCTCGCGGAAGCGGCGGACGTCTTCGTCGAGGAGGGCGCGTTCGAGATCGCACAGGCCCGCCGCTACCTCGAGGCCTGCCGTGCCGCCGGCCTGGAGCTGCGCCTGCATGCCGATCAGTTCACGGAGCGAGGGGCCGTGCCTCTGGCGGTCGAGCTCGGCGCGCGCTCCGTCGACCACCTCGAGGCTACGGGGCAGGAAGGCATCCGCGTGCTCGCGGGGAGCGAGGTCGTCGCAGTCGTTCTCCCCGCCAGCGCCCTCTTCCTCGCCCGCCCGATGCCGCCGGCGCGGGCGCTCGTCGACGCGGGCGCCGCCGTCGCGCTGGCGACCGACTTCAACCCCGGCAGCTCGTTCTGCGAGAGCCTCCCGGTCGTCTGCTCGCTCGCGTGCACGCAGCTTCGCCTTTCACCTGAGGAAGCACTGGCGGCGTGCACGGTCAACGCCGCGCACGTGCTCGGCCGGGCCGACCGCCTCGGCCGGGCCACGCCCGGGTACGACGCCGACCTCGTGCTCCTGGACGCCCCGGACTGGCGGCACCTCGCCTACCACCTGGGCGGCGATCTGGTCTCGACCGTGATCCGGCGCGGCGAGGTCGCCTGGACGCGCTGAGACCGCGCTACGCTTGCGCTCATGCCCACCAGGAAGCAGCGCCGGCGGAGGCTGAAGGGCCGTCGCCACGAGTACGAGTACGTCTACGTCGACGAGGAGGGTCGCGAGGTCGAGGTCGACTCGGACGAGCTCGAACAGGCGACCCCCCGCGGCAACGGCAAGCGCGACGCCAAGGGCAAGCCCCAGAAGAGCCGCGACTCGCGCCCGGGGCGGACGGTGCAGCCGCCGTCCTGGAGCAAGGTCGGCAAGCGCGCGCTGATTTTCTGCCCGCTGATCTTCCTTGCCTTCTCCTTCGTGAACAGCAACCAGCCGGTCGGGACCCGGATCGTCGTGACACTCGTCTACACGGCCTTCTTCCTCCCGTTCATGTACCTGATGGACCGCGCGATGTACCGGTCGTACCTGAAGCGCACCGGGCAGTCGCTGCCCCAGCGCCAGCCGCGAAACCGCTAGATGGGTGATGCCATGAGATCGTCCGACTCGGGGCGCGAGCTGGCAGCTCTGGGGCACGGCGACGGGACGTCGGCGATGCTTGGGGCATCGCTGGCGGCCCAGACACGCCAGATCGCGCAGCCGAGCGCGCGAGATCGTGGCATAACCATCTAGGGCGCCGCCGGCGCCGCCTGCTCCTGCCCACGGTAGTGGCCGGCGCCCGGCCACGGCGCGAGGAAGAGAAGGATGCGCGCACCGTCCTCGGTCGAGACCGCACGCCGCTCGTCGGGCTCGAAGGTGAAGAGCGTTCCGCTGGGAGCCTCGAAGGTCTCGCCGCCGGACTCCACCCGCACAGTCCCGGCCACGACGAGCACGAACGCGTGTTCCTTGACCTGGTGCTCGCCGAGCTCTTGGCCGGGGTCGAGCCCGATTAGGACGACACGGGCGGCCTCGTCGGAGTCGAGCACGACCGGCGAACGGCTCCCGCTCGGCGTCTCGATCTCGTGCAGGTTCCAGGTGCGCATCGCGGCCGATCCTACCCGCGACCGGGGTGTCTTCACAGCGGCACGATCCCGGCACGATTCCGTCTCACACCCGCGCGCCGCCGCTCGCTACGCTCGCAGCGGGGAGGAGGCTGGGCGCGCCGTAAATACGGCGCGAGCCGGCCGCGGCGGCGCGGTTAGACTCAGCGCTCTGTGAGCCTGGTCGTCGATCGCTACGAGCTCGGCCCGATCGGGACGAACGGCTACGTCGTGCGCGCCTCGCCAACCGCCGACGAAGCGGTCGTGATCGATCCCGGCGGCGATGCTGCGGAGCTCCGCCTGGAGCTGGCCCGTCTCGGCGCACGCTGCGCGGCGATCCTGATCACGCACGGGCACTGGGACCACTTAGGGGGGGTCGCCGACCTCGCCGAGGGAACCGGCGCGCCGGTCTACATGGCGGAGGACGAGCGCGCCCTGCTCGAGAACCTGCCCGACCTGGTGCCGCCGGGCGTCCCGGCGCGCGCCTACACGGCCGACACCTTCCTGCAGGGCGAGGAGACCCTGGAGCTGGCGGGGATCACGTTCGACACCCTGCGCGTCCCAGGCCACTCGCCCGGGCACCTGGCCTTCCAGGCCGAGGGCTGCCTCTTCTCCGGCGACGTCCTCTTTGCGGGCTCGGTCGGGCGCACCGACCTTCCCGGCGCCGACCACGAAACGCTCGTCGAGTCACTGCGACTGCTGACGGAGCGCTTCCCGCCCGAGACGGTGGTCTACTCCGGGCACGGCCCGCCCACGTCCCTCGGCGCCGAGCTCGCCCGCAACCCCTTCCTGGCCCCATTGCGCGCCTCGTGACGACCTTCGAGGCGCCTCGCGGCACCCACGACGTCCTTCCTGCCGAGCAGCCTCTCTGGCGGTTGGTCACGAGCGAGGCGGAGCGGTTGTGCTCCCTCTATGGCTACCGGCCGATCCAGACACCGGTGTTCGAGGACACCGCGCTCTTCGCGCGCACCTCGGGCGAGGGCTCCGATGTGGTGCAGAAGGAGATGTACACCTTCGAGGACCGCGGTGGCCGCTCGCTGACCCTGAGGCCCGAGGCGACCGCCCCGATCGCGCGCGCCTATCTCGAGCACGGCCTGCACCGGGAGGGGCAGCCGGTGAAGCTCTACACGATCGGGACGATGTACCGGTACGCGGCGCCACAGCGCGGTCGCTACCGGGAGCACTGGCAGCTTTCCGTCGAGGCGATAGGCTCCGCCGACCCGGCGATCGACGCCGAGGTGATCCAGCTCTACGACGAGCTGCTCGCCCGCCTGGGAGTGACGAGCTACGGGCTGCTGCTGAACTCGATCGGCGACGCCAACTGCCGCCCCGCCTACGTCGAGCGCCTGACCGCTTGGCTCGACGAGCACGACGCTCTCCTCGACGAGGACGCGCGCCAGAAGCGGGCGACGAACCCATTGCGCGTCTTCGATGTGAAGAACCCGAAGGTGTTGGAGGCCCTCGCCGAGGCGCCGATGATCGGCGACGCGCTGTGCGACGAGTGCCGCGCCCATTTCGAGGCGGTGCAGGCTTACCTCGAGAATCACGCCGTGCCCTACACGCTCTCGCCGACTCTCGTGCGTGGGCTCGACTACTACACGCGCACCGCCTTCGAGTTCGTGGACGAGGCGATCGGCGCGCAGAGCTCCATCGCCGGCGGCGGCCGCTACGACGGGCTGATCGAGCAGCTCGGCGGCCAGCCGACGCCGGGCATCGGCTTCGGCGCCGGAGTCGAGCGCCTGCTGCTCTCGCTCGAGGCGGCCGGCGTTACCGCCGAGGAACAGGGGCTCGACGTCTTCGTCGCGCTCGTGGACGCGGAGCTCAAGCCGCGCGTGATGCCGCTCGTGACCGAGCTGCGCCGCCGCGGCCTGCGCGCCGAAGTCGACTACGGCGGCCGCTCGCTCAAGGGCCAGCTCACCCACGCCCGGCGGCTCGGCGCCCGGGCGATCGTCGAGTGGGGCCCCGAGCGCTCGACCGTGCGCCGCCCGGGGCAGCCGGACGAAGAAGTTACGACCGCCGGGCTCGCCGAGATGCTGAGGCAATGAGGTGGCGTGATCTCAACGCGGGGGAGCTCCGCAAGGAGCACGCCGGGCAGCGACTCGCGCTCGCGGGCTGGGCGGCCACGCGTCGCGACCACGGCGGGCTCGTCTTCATCGACCTTCGCGACGAGAGCGGGCTCGCGCAGCTGGTGATCAACCCGGAGCGCGCGCCGGAGGCCGCCGAGGTCGCCCACGGAATCCGGAACGAGTTCGTCATCCGCGCCGAGGGCGAGGTGGCCGCGCGCGCGCCCGATGCGGTCAATCCGAACCTTCCGACCGGCGAGGTCGAGCTCCAGGTCGACGAGCTCGAGATCGTCTCGCGCTCGGAGCCGCTTCCCTTCCAGCTCGACGAGGAGAACGTGGACGAAGGCCTGCGCCTCCGTTACCGCTACCTCGACCTGCGGCGCGAGCGGATGCAGCGCAACCTGCGCCTCTCCGCGACGGTGGTCGCAGCGATCCGGCGCTTCATGGACTCGCAGGGCTTCGTCGACATCTGGACCCCGAACCTGACCGCCGCCACCCCGGAGGGGGCGCGCGACTTCGTCGTGCCGGTGCGGCTCCAGCCCGGCCGCTTCTTCGCGCTGCCGCAGTCGCCGCAGCTGTTCAAGCAGACGCTGATGGTCGCGGGCTTCGGCCGCTACTACCAGCTCGCTCTCTGCTTCCGGGACGAGGACCTCCGCGCCGACCGGCAGTTCGAGTTCCGCCAACTCGACCTCGAGCTCTCGTTCCCGACGCGCGACGAGATCTTCGACACCCTCGAGGGCGCGGTCGTGGCGTCGTTCGAGGCGCTGGGACGCGAGGCGCCTGTGCGGCCGTTCCGCCGGCTGACCTGGCACGAGGCGATGGCGCGCTACGGCTCCGACAAGCCCGACCTGCGCTTCGGGCTGGAGCTGCACGACGCGACGGAGGCAACGCGGGGGTCGGAGTTCAAGGTGTTCGCGGAGGCCTCGAGCGTGCAGTACCTGACCGTGCCGCAGGAGCTCTCGCGCGCGGAGCTCGCCTCGCTCGAGGAGCTGGCCAAGGAGCGGGGTGGGAAGGGGCTCGCGTACCTCGTCTTCGACGAGCAGGGCGAGGTCCGGTCGCCGATCGCGAAGTTCCTCTCCGAGAATGAGCTGCAGGCGGTCCGACCGGAGACGCCCGGGGCCACCGTCCTCTTCGGCGCCGACGAGCCCGGCACCGTCGCGCGAGTCCTCTCGGCGGTGCGCAACCATCTCGGCCGCGAGCTCGGCCTGCTCGACGAGTCGCGCGACGAGTTTCTCTGGGTCACCGATTTCCCGGTCTTCGAGTGGGACGAGGACGGTCAGCGCTGGACGTTCAGCCACCACCCGTTCACGGGCGTCCGGCCCGGCGACGAGGAGCTGATCGAGTCTGATCCGGGGCGGGCGGTGAGCCAGGCGTACGACCTCGTCTGGAGCGGGTGGGAGCTCGGATCGGGCTCGATCCGGATCCACGACCCGGAGCTGCAGAAACGGATCTTCCGCGCGATGGGGATCACGGACGAGCAGGCCGAGGAGCGCTTCGGCTTCCTTCTCGAGGTGCTGCGGATGGGAGCGCCCCCACACGGAGGCTTTGCGCTCGGCCTCGAGCGCTTCGTCGCGCTCCTGGCGGGGGAGCAGAACATCCGCGAGGTGGTCGCGTTCCCGAAGACGGCGAGCGGCTCGGAACCGCTGACCGGCGCTCCGACGCCGATCGCGCAGGAAGTCCTGGCCGAACTTGGAATTCAGCTCTTGCCGCAGAAGGACTAACGCCGGTTTCTCACGAGCCGATACAGCAGTCATACTGCAGTTTCAGGCAAAACGCTCCAGGAGGCGAGATACCCGATGGCAAGTGAAGGCCAAGGAAGTGCGTCGGAGGCCCCAGCGCTGACGTCGCTGCCCAGGGTCGAGGACCTCCCGGGCGCGGCGGACGGATTCGACCGCGAGAAGGTGCGCGAGGCATTCGAAGCCTTCCGCCGGCACACGACGCAGCTCCAGGTCCAGCTCCGCGTGCTCCAAGCCGCCGGGCAGGGAGGCCAGGTCGAGGCGACCGCGCACGCTGTCCGCATGGACGCGCTACACATGATCAGGGCCGCGGCCGAGATGGCCGACACGATTGAGCGAGACGCGCAGACCGCCTCGGCCGCGCAGATTCGCCGAACCGAAGAGGAGGTGGCAAGGCGACAGCGCGACCTTCAGGAACGGCAGGGCGACGTCGACCGCTACCGCCAGGAGAGCGAGCGCCAGCGCGCCGAGATGATGAACGCCGCGAAGAGCGAGTCGCGGCAGACGCTGCAGGAAGCACAGCAGCAGGCCGCCCAGGAAGTCGCTGAGGCCGAGTCACGCGCCGACCGGCTGCTCGAGCAGGCGCGCCACCAGGCGACCGAGCTCACCAACTCCGTCCGTGCCGAGGTCGAGCAGACGCTCGAGTGGGCTCGCGCGCAGGCCGGCGTGATCATCAGCCGGGCTCAGGACGGCGCCGAGCAGCTGCTCAGCGCCGCCGGCCTGGGCGACGAGGCGATCGACCGGGTGGCCCAGACGATCGTCGCCTCTGCGGAGGCGACGACCGAGGCGAGCCGTGGCACCCCGACGCCGGCGAATCCACCGCAGCCGCAGAAGCCGCAGGCCGCTGAGCCGGAGCCCGTCGGCGAGGCCGTCGCACCGGAGCAGGAAACCGAAGCGCCACCGCTCTCACCGCCGGCCTCGCCCGGCCCTTCGCCGCCCGGTCCGCAGGAGACCGGGTCGCAGAGCGAAGACGAGAGCGCCAGCTAGGCTCGCCTCATGCTCCCGGGCCGGCTCGGTCTTCGCTTCGCGCTCGAGGCGCTCTTTCTCATCCTGCTCGCGATCGGCGCCGGTCTTGCCGATCTTCGTCCGGCCGTGATCGTCCTCGTGATGGCGGTCGCCTGGGTACTGGTGGCTGTCGTCGAGTTCACGGCGGAGCGAATCGCGGCGTCGCCCACCTCGTATCTGCTGCCGACCCCGGTGCAGCCCGAGGAGGGCGAGCCCGAACGCGTCTTCTGGCCCCAGCCGGAGGAGCGGACGGTTGTCGCGCCTCCCGAGCGCCCGCTCGAGCCAAAGGCCGTTGAGCCGGAGCCCGAGCCTGCGCCTGCGCTCACGGCGGAGCCGTTGCAGGAGAAGGTCGAAGCGGCCGAGCCCGAGCCCGAGCCCGATGCGTCCGAGGCCGAGGCGCCCGCGCGCGGGCGCCTGCGGTCGCTCCTGCGGCGCCGTGAGCAGGAGCTCGAGGCGAGCCCGCCCGCGCCGCCGAGACACGTGAAGCTGCTGCCGCGGCGCTCGGCGCCTCAGCCGAGCCGCGCCGCCCAAGATGTGGCGGAGCTCTTCGGCCCCGACGACGGGGACGATCCGCCCAAGCGTGAGGAGAGCGGCGCCTGAGAATCCGCACCTCCTCCGTCCGCTTCTGGCGCCGTCGAGGCGCGAGCGCGCCGCAACCCGAACGGGAAGCGCACGCCGTCGTCGAACCGGCAGAGCCTGAGCCGGAACCAGAGCCGGACGCGCCCGTGCTGGTCGCGGTACAAGCGCCTCCCGAGCCGGAGCCCGAACCAGAGCCGGAGCCCGCGCCAGAACCGGAGCCCGAGCCGACGGTCGTGCCGCTTGTCCTGCGCGACACGACTCCGCGCGCCTGGAATCTCTGGGAGCTCGAGCACCTCGCGGCGACCAAGAACGGCGACCAGGCGCGCGTCGAGGAGCGTGCACTTCTGCTGCTCCACCTGCGCCAGTTCGCGAGCGCGTCGGGCGCGCTCCCGGCCGAGTTCGACCCGCTCGTCCGCGAGACCTTCGGCTCCGACCTCGCCGAGCTCGTCACGTGAGCGCAGCCTCGGTGCAGCGGCAGGTCGCCCTCGGCGGGATCGCGCTGCTCGCCGCGACGGTCGCGCTGGCGCTCACCTCGCACAGCACGGACGCCAAGATCCGCCTGCCGCAGCCGGTGCCGGTCGCCGGCGGCGGCTGGTACTCGGCGCTCGCCGGGGCGGGACAGGCCCGCTACGGGCGCCGCACCCGGTGCGGCGTGCTCCTGAAGCCGGGCACGCTCGGGGTGACGGATTCCGTGCTTCCCTGCGGGATCCTTGTCTACGTCTCCTACAAGAACAGCCCGCACATCCTGACCCAGGTGATCGATCGGCGGGCGGTCGTCCCGGGGAGGAAGTTCGACCTGACCCCGAAGCTCGCGGAGGATCTCGGGGTGGACGGCGTGCAGCGCATCCGCTGGGTTTTTGCACGCTGAGTCCTCCGCTACAGTGAGATCGCTCGACCCTGTGCGTGCTTCGGGTTTCTCTGTAGAACCAACACCAATACAGAGGGAGCCGTCGTTCGCCCCGAGGCGCCTAGCGCCGGAGGAGACGTGGCACCCACCTGGCTTGTCCAGGTTCACATCGGGCCCGGGGACATCGGCAGGGTGGAGAGGTAACGGGGGAACCGAAAGGTTCCCCCACCTTCATCGCTAGCCTGGACGCATGACGGAGCTCGTCGGCGACTCGACGCGGGACGGCTGCTGGGCACTGGTGCGCCTCGCGGTCGAGGGCGAGCGGATCGTCCACGCGCAGGCAGAGGGCCTGGAGCGTCCGCTCGAGGGTCTGACGCTCCTCGAGTCTGCCGCGGTCGGCGGCGACGAGCTGGCCGTCGACGCTCTGGCGAATGCGCTCGGCCCGGCATTTCGAGCGACCCACAAGGCGGGTCGAGTGGCCGTCGCCATGAGCGGCGGTGTCGACAGCGCGGTCGCGCTTCTACGCGCCGGTCCCGAGGCGATCGGGGTCACGCTCCGTCTGTGGCTCGACCCCCGGGGCCCGGACGCCGAGCGCGCCTGTTGCTCGCCCGAGGCCGTGCTCGCGGCACGGGCCACCTGCCATGGGTTGGGGCTCCCGCACGTGACGCTCGACCTCCGCGAGCAGTTCAGGCGGGCGGTCGTCGAGCCGTTCGTGCGCGGCTACGCAGCAGGCCAGACACCGAACCCCTGCATTCGCTGCAACGGCAGCTTCCGCTTCGCCGAGCTGCTGGCCTTCGCCGCGCGCGCGGGGGCAGAGCGCCTTGCGACCGGCCACTATGCGCGGATCGTCGAGCGCGGCGGGCGGCTGCTGCTCGCGCGGGCGACCGATCCGGTCAAGGACCAGTCGTACATGCTGGCGCGCCTCGAGCCGCGCCTTCTCGAGCGGCTGTGGTTCCCGCTCGGCGAGCAGAGCAAGGACGAGACGCGCGCCGAAGCGGTGCGGGCAGGGCTCGAGGCCGCCAAGCGCGCCGAGAGCCAGGAGGCCTGCTTCCTGGCCGGCGGCGACTACCGCGACTTTCTCGAGCGCCACGGCCTCGATTCCGGGGAGGGCGCGATCGTCGATGAGGACGGGCTCGAAGTGGGCCGCCACTCGGGTTTCTGGCGTTTCACGCCCGGGCAACGGCGGGGGCTCGGCGTCGCCACGGGCGAGCCGCTCTACGCGCTCCGCAGCGAGCCGCAGACGAACACGGTCGTGGTCGGGCCTCGAGCCGCGCTCGCGACCCGGGACGTACAGGTGCGCGGACGACTCCATGTCGCGGTCGAGCGCGCCGAGGTGAAGCTTCGCTACCGCTCCCCGGCGCTGGGCGCCGACGTCACGCAGACCGACGGCGGCTTCCGGCTCTTGCTCGACGCGCCGGCGTACGGCGTCGCCCCCGGGCAGGCTGCGGTGCTGTACGACGGGGATGCCGTCGTCGGCGCCGGCACGATCGTGCAGGATCCTGCCGAAACCTTCCGCGCCCCTCGCGCGTTGGAAGCCACGGGCGAATGACCGGCGACGAGATCACCCTCACGATTCCGCGCGAGCAGTCCTTTCACGAGGTCGCGCACCTCGTCATCGGCGGCGTCGCGGCGCGCTTGAACCTCAGCTTCGAGAGCCTGGACGACCTGGAGACGGCGCTGAACGCCGTTCTGGAGCGCTCCGCGGAGAACGGCGAGGTGACCGTGAAGCTGCGGCTGGCAGAGCAGGCGATCATCGCCCGCGTCGGCCCTTTCGCCTCCGGTGCCCTGAGCGCCGAGCTCGAGCGGGATCCGAGCGAGGGCGTGAACCTGCGCCGGGTGCTCGATACGGTCGTCGACGGCTACAAGCTCGATCCGGAGGGGTGGCTCGAGTTGATCAAGCACGTCGAGCGGCAGGAGGCGGCCTCGTGAGCCATGAGAGCGACAAGGTTCTCCTCCGGCGCTACCACGAGCAGGGCGACGTTGGCGCCCGGGAGCAGCTGATCGAGCAGTACATGTCGCTCGTGCGCTCGCTCGCCCGGCGGTACTCCTACCGCGGCGAGCAGCTCGAGGATCTCGTCCAGATCGGCGCGATCGGCCTGATCAAGGCGATCGACCGCTTCGACGTCAACCGCGGCGTCGAGCTCACGACCTACGCGACACCGAACATCATCGGTGAGATCAAGCGCCATTTCCGCGACCGCGGCTGGGCCGTACGTGTCCCACGCGGGCTGCAGGAGCTGAACATCCAGCTCTCGAAGCTCCTCGAGCAGCAGACCGTCCAACTCGGCCGTTCGCCGACGATCGCCGAGCTGGCGAAGGCAGCCGGGGTGAACGACGAGGAGGTGCTCGAGGCGCTCGAGAGCGGGCGCGCCTACAGCTCGCTCTCGCTCTCCACCGGCTCCGGCGGCGACGACGACGGAGAGCTCGACCCGCTCGATTCGCTCGGCGCCGAGGAACACCAGTACGAAGTCTCGGAGGACCGCGCGGTGCTCGAGCCCGGGTTCCGCGCGCTCGACGAGCGGGAGCGGACGATCCTCCACCTCCGCTTCTTCGAAGGGCTGACGCAGTCGCAGATCGCACAGCAGGTCGGCATCTCGCAGATGCACGTCTCGCGCCTGATCCGCCGCTCGCTGGAGAAGATCCGCCAGGAGATCGCGAGCGACGAGCCGCTGGAGCCCGAGCCCAGGGCCGCTAGCCGCTGAACCGCCCCTAGAATCACCTCCATGCGCACTACCGCCGAGCTCCGCGCGGGCTACCGCGACTTCTTCGAGTCCAAGGGCCACGTCTTCCGGCCTTCGGCGCCCCTCGTGCCGCGAGCAGACGACCGCTCGACGCTGCTCGTCTCGGCCGGGATGCAGCCGCTGATGCCGTTCTTCCTCGGCCTCGAGGAGCCGCCCGCGCCCCTGTTGACGACGGTGCAGAAGGTTTTCCGCACCCCGGACATCGACGAGGTCGGGCTCGACGGCTTCCACCTCACGTTCTTCGAGATGCTCGGCAACTTCTCGTTCGGCCGCTACTTCAAGGACGGCGCGATCGAGCTCGCCTGGGAGTTCCTGTTCGAGCAGATGAAGCTCGACCTCGACCGGATCTGGGTGACCGTCTTCGCCGGCGACCCCGAGCTGAAGCTGGGCGAGGACGAGGTCGCCGTCGGCGCCTGGGAGAAGATCGGCATGCCGTCGGAGCGGATCGTGCGGCTGCCCCGCGCGCACAACTTCTGGTCGGTCGGCGGGCCGGGCCCCTGCGGGCCGGACTCGGAGATCTTCTTCGACTGGGGGGCGGACGTCGGCTGCCTGCGTCCCGAGTGTGAGCCGGGCTGCGAGTGCGAGCGCTTCCTCGAGTTCTGGAACCTCGTCTTCATGGAGTTCGAGCTGCACGCCGACGGCTCGCTGACGCCGCTGCCGGAGCAGAACATCGACACCGGGATGGGCCTGGAGCGGGCCGCGCGGATCCTCCAGGGCGCTGACTCGGTCTACGACACCGACGGCTACCAGGCGATCATGGGGTGGATCGCGGAGCAATCAGGCGTCGCCTACGGCGAGAGCGAGGAGGCGACCAAGGCGCACCGCATCCTCGCCGACCACGGCCGCGGGATGACGTTCCTGGCGGCCGACGGGGTCGAGCCCTCCAACGAGGGCCGCGGCTACGTGATGCGCCGGGTCATTCGCCGAGCCGTTCTCCAGGCGGGACGGATCGGCTTGAAGACGCCGTTTCTCGCGGGCCTGGCCGACGTCGTGGTCGAGCAGATGGGCGAGGCGTACCCCGAGCTTCACAGCGAGGAGATCGCGCGCGTCCTGACCGACGAGGAAGACGGCTTTTCGGTGACGCTGGCACGCGGGCTCAAGCTCTTCGAAGAGGTCGCAGCCGACGGTGAGATCTCCGGCGAGGAGGCGTTTCAGCTGCACGACACCTACGGCTTCCCGCTCGAGCTGACCGAGGAGCTCGCGCGCGAGCGAGGGTTTCCGGTCGATGAAGATCGCTTCCGCGCGCTGATGGAAGAGCAGCGCACGCGGTCGCGCAAGGCCTCTCACGAGGTGGAGGTGCTGCTGACCGGTGAGGCGCGCAGCGAGTTCGTCGGCTACGAGAAGACCGAGGTGCTGACGGCGATCCTCGCCTACGAAGAGCTCGGAGACGGGCGCTTCCAGGCAAAGCTCGAGCAGTCGCCCTTCTATCCCGAGGGTGGCGGCCAGGTCTCCGACGCCGGCTTCATCGAGAATGAGGAGACGGGTGCGCGGGCCGAGCTGGTCGCGGCGACCCGGCTGCCCGGCGACGACCAGGTGCTGACCTTCGAGGGCACGGGCTTCGGCGAGGGGACGCGGGTGCGCGCGGTGGTGCCGTGGCAGGTGCGCTTCCCCACGATGGCGAACCACACCGCGACCCATCTCCTGCACACGGCGCTGCAGGACGTGCTCGGCGAGCACGCGCGCCAGGCCGGCTCGGCAGTGCGGCCGGACAAGCTTCGCTTCGACTTCGCGCACCCGCAAGCCCTCACCGAGGAGGAGCGGGCGGAGGTCGAGCGGCGCGTCAACGAGGCCGTCTTCGAGAACCTGCCCGTGCGCGCGTACACCACCCCGATCGAGGAGGCGCGTCGGCTGGGAGCGATGATGCTCTTCGGCGAGAAGTACGGCGATGAGGTGCGCGTGGTCGAGATCGCCGGCTACTCACGCGAGCTCTGCGGCGGCACCCACGTGCGGGCAAGTGCCGAGGTGGGGCCGTTCGTGATCATCTCCGAGAGCTCGATCGGCTCCGGCACCCGCCGCATCGAGGCGCTCACCTCCGGCGAGGCCTACGCCCTGCTGCGCGCGCGCGCAGAGGAGGCTGAACAGCTGCGCGCCGAGCTCGAGCGCGCGCACAAGGAGGGCCCGCGCACGCCCAAGCCGGTCGACGTGCAGGTCGAGGCGAAGAGCGACGAGGAGCTCGGTGGGGTCAACGTCTTCGTCGGGCGCGTGAGCGGTGTGGACGTGGAGGTGCTGCTCGCCGAGTCCGACCGGATCAAGAGCGAGCGGGCGCCGGCGGCGGTCGTGCTCGGCTCCGCCGAGGACGGGCGCGTGCACCTGGTCGCGAACTTCGACCGCTCGCTGGAGGGTCGGATCGACGCGGTAGAGGTGATCCGCGCGGCAGCGGCCGAGGTCGGTGGAGGCGGGGGCGGCAGGGCGACGATGGCCCGCGCCGGCGGCAAGAAACCGGAGAAGCTCGACGACGCGCTGGCGAAGGCGGAGGAGGCGCTCCGCAGCGCGCTCGGGTGAAGGTGGTTGCTCTCGACTACGGCTCGGCGCGGACCGGCGTGGCCGTCTCCGACCCGACCGGAACGATCGCCCGGCCCCTTGGCGTGGTCGAGCGGGCCGCCTCCGAGACCGGGCTCGCGCAAATCGCCGAGCTCGTCCGCCGGGAGGGCGCCGAGCGCGTCGTGGTCGGTTTGCCGCTGACCCTGCGGGGAGAGCGGGGCGCCCAAGCGCAGGAGACGGAGACGTTCGTCGAGGCGCTGCGCGGAGCTGTCGAGGTTCCCGTTGAGAGCTATGACGAGCGCTTCACGACCGGCCTGGCCGCGAGCGTCGGCTCCGACGACGCCCCAGAGGACGCACGGGCCGCCGCCCACCTGCTGTCGAGCTACCTCGCGTGGTCGCGCGCCGCTCGGGGGTGATGCCGCCGCGGCCCCGGCCGCCACGGCACACTCCGAAGGCGGTCGTCTACCGCCGGCGGATCATCGCGGTCGCCGTCCTGGCGGCCGGCTTCGTGCTCGCGTGGTTCGCGGTCGACAGCGTCGGCGGGGGCGGGGGCGACGCGAAGCCGACCACAACCGCGGAGATCGCGCCGAAGCCGTTCAAGGTGGTCTTCCCCGAGGGTTTCACCCGCGAGCAGATGGCCGAGCGCGTCGACGCCGTCGCGCGGATCGCGCGACGGGAGCGGGGTAGGAAGGTCAGGCTCAGCTCGCGCGCATACCTCGCCGCGACCCGCCGTGCCCGCCGGGAGCCGGGCTTCGGCGCGCGCCCGCTGCCGCTGGAGGGTTTCCTCTTTCCAGCCACCTTCGACTTCACGGCGCGAACGGCCTCGGCCCAGCTTGTGTCCAAGCAGCTCGAGGCCTTCCGGCGCAACTGGTCGAAGGTGAACCTCGGCTACGCGCACTCGAAGAACCTGACGCCATACGACGTGCTGATCATCGCCTCGATGGTCGAGAAGGAGACGCTCTCGCCCGAGGAGCGCCAGCTCGTGGCGGCGGTGATCTACAACCGGCTGCACAAACGGATGCCGCTGCAGATCGACGCGACGCTGCGCTACGGGCTGCACATCCCGCCGACCGAGTCGATCCGGCAGTCGCAGCTCGAGAGCGACAATCCCTACAACACGCGCAAGCTGCTCGGGCTGCCGCCGACCCCGATTGCCAACCCGGGGTTGGCCTCGCTCCAGGCGGCCGCGCACCCGCGGCCCGTGGACTACCTCTACTTCGTGCGCAAGCCGGACAAGAAGCACCACTTCTTCACCGCCAGCTTCGCCGAGTTCGAGCGCTACAAGGCCGAGCACGGTTATCCGTGATCGGGGGCGCCACGAAGCTGGTCGCGCTGCTGGGGCAACCGGTCGCCGAATCGCTTTCGCCTCGGATGCAGAACGCCGCCTTCGCGGCGCGTGCGCTGGACTGGGCCTACGTCCCGCTCGAGGTCGAGCCGGCAGGGCTGCGCGAGGCGGTGGCCGGGCTCGTCGCAGGCGGCTACGCGGGCGCCAACGCGACGATCCCGCACAAGGAGGCCGTGGTCGGGCTCTGCGACGAGGCCGAGGGCGACTCGGTCAACACGCTCGTCTTCCGCGACGGCCGGGTGCTCGGCTTCAACACCGACAAAGAGATCGTCGCGGGAATCGAGGCCCGGCGTGTCTGCCTGCTCGGTGCGGGCGGGGCTGCGCGGGCGCTGCTGCCTGCGCTGCCCGGAGAGGTGCGCGTCTTCTCTCGTGGCGGCGAGTGGCCGCCTGATGCCTCGGGCTGCGACCTGGTCGTGAACGCGACCCCGGTGCGGGACGAGCTGCTCCTCCGGCCGACGTCGGACCAGGCCGTGGTGGATCTCGCCTACCGCGCCGACGGGCGTCCTACGGCTCTCGTCGCGGTCGCTCGGGAGGCGGGCTGCCGGCTCGTCGTCGACGGGCTCGAGGCGCTGGTCAGGCAGGGAGCCGCTTCGTTCGCGTACTGGACCGGCCGTGAGGCGCCGGTCGCCGCCATGCGGAGGGCCCTAGGCTTAGACCCATGACCCTGAAGCTCACGAGTGCGGGCGAGTCGCACGGCCCCGGGCTGGTCGCGATCGTGACCGGGCTGCCTGCAGGGCTCGTGCTCGATCAAGCCGCGATCGACGCCGACCTCGCACGGCGCCAGGAGGGCTACGGGCGCAGCCCCCGGCAGCAACTCGAGCAGGACGTGGTCGAGGTGTTGGCGGGCCTGCGGCACGGCCGGACCCTCGGCACGCCGCTCGCGCTCGTCGTGCGCAATCGCGACCACGCGAACTGGGCCTGGGGGATGAGCCCGTGGCCGCCGGAGGGCGAGCCCGGCGGGAAGGGCTCGAAGCCGGTCACGCTGCCGCGCCCCGGCCACGCCGACCTGGCGGGCTCGCTGAAGTTCGGCCTGGCCGACGCGCGCGACGCGCTCGAGCGGGCAAGTGCGCGGCAGACCGCGGTTGCAGTCGCTGCCGGGGCGGTGGCCAAGGCGCTGCTCGGCCAGATCGGGATCGAGCTCGAGGGACGGGTCGTGACGGATGAGCTCGAGGCACGGATCGACGAGGCCCGCGCCGAGCGCGACACCGTGGGTGGCGTCGTCGAGGTGCTCGCGCGCGGAGTGCCTCCAGGCCTCGGCTCCTACGCGAGCAAGGAGGAGCGGCTCGATGCGCGGCTCGCGGCGGCTCTGATGGGGATCCAGGCGGTGAAAGGGGTCGAGATCGGCGCGGGCTTCGAGCTCGCCGACCGGCGTGGCTCGCAGGCGCACGACGAGATCCTTGCCGACGACCAGGGCGCGCTCTACCGAGAGACCAACTTCGCCGGCGGGATCGAGGGCGGCGTCTCGAACGGCGAGAACGTGGTCGTACGTGCGGCGATGAAGCCGCTGCCGACGCTGATGCGGCCGCTCCGCTCCGTCGACCTGGAGAGCGGCGAGGCGGGCGAAGCGCTCGTCGAGCGCAGCGACGTGGCCGCGGTCGAGGCGCTCGCGGTC